>C687J35174_10004950_pt1 | contig 17709 bp, 19 predicted proteins | sample RifCSPhighO2_01_FD_35174 | JGI IMG/M metagenome (IMG submission 35174) | reverse complement strand
TGCCTTGCCTCTAATGGTTAATCGGCCGCCCTCTCCCTCAAGCTTATCAAGCGGCCAGCCATTAGTATCAATAGTGGGTGGGGGGTTCGAATCTAATAAGCTGAATCCTGACGGATAGTCGAGCCGAAACTGCCACCCCTCGAACGCCCGAGCTCCTTCGGTTTGCAAAGATATATTGGCTTCAAATTCTTCGCCCCGGTAAACGCTCTCCGGGGCTTCAATTCTAATTTCGAATTCGGGCCGCCGAAGTGCAAGTTCGAATCCGGCTTCTTTCTTAAAAGTGGCGGCGAGGCCGCTCGGCGAATAGGAAAGAGTGGCCCTAGTCTCATAGCGGGATTCTTCAGCCGGCGCAACCACAACCTTAAAGCTCTCGCGATGCATTTCGCCGGGAGCAATATCACCAATCTCCCGGGTAACGGTTCTCTCTTCCGGTGTGTCAACCAGAAATAAATCCTCGGGTAAATAGATGGCGACTCTCGCCTCTCTTAGAGTCGCCGCCCGATGATTAACTACCCTCACCTCAAGATCGAAAGGAACGCCGAACTCCGCCTCTCCCTCGCCGCTTTTCCCAATTTCAAGCTCAATCTCTTTCTCGACTGCCAGTCTATAAATATAAAAGCCGCCTATGATCAGCACGAGGAGGCCGACAACGACTAAAATAATTTTATTTCTTTTTGAGGCGAAAAACTCCATTTCGGTTTCCGAGCGATGCATCAAGGGCAGTGCGACAGGACTCGCATAAAAATATTACATCGGGCGTGATAAAATAAACAATTTGATTACGGCCGCATCTCGAGCAGGCTGCCCCCTCGCCGCCAAATCCAAGAGTATTTAAAACTTTCTCGTAGGTTTCTTCGTTAAACTCGGAACGCGAAATTACCTCTTTAATAAGGCGCCAAAGAGGCTGGTCAGGCTCGCCCCAAGGANTAACTTGATCAAGAAAGCTAAGGAAATTGAGGATGGCCGGGGGATCGCTTTTTGATTTCTCCCCCAAAACATCAGCGACCTGCAGTCTGTTTTTCTCAACAATCCTCACTTGAACCAGATTACCAAACAAAAGATGAGCTGAAAGCTTCGAAAGAAGCCGTCGACTACTCTTCAGAAAAGCCTCGACCTTACCCAGGTCCTTGGTGTAGAGGGTAACGAGCTCATCAAGCTCTCCCTGAGGCCGCCGGCCGAGTACTATGGCCTCGGTATAATATTCAACCATCGACTCCTATTTTAACACTTTTAGGGCTATTTTAGGCCTAATTTANGCCATTTTTCAGCCCTCTCGCCTTATCCCCANCCCGTTGACAAAACGAGCCGAAAGCCCTAAGNTAATATAAGCAGTAAAGCTCCCATAACAGGGAGTTTTTTACTGCCCAGGGGAGTCAAACTCCCCCACATCATGAGTAGATACCTCGTCTCAGCGCTTCTACTCATCAGTCTGGGAACCTTGAAAATGGGCATAATCGGCGGAGTAACTGGTTCGGCCTCGACTCGAACCGGGGACGAACCCGAAGAGTCTTCGAGTGCGCTCGTCAATCAAAGTCCGATTGTAAAAGGCGAACCCGAAGAGCCGTCGTTTATTATGGTAGAGGTAACTGGATACTCGTCTCGAGCCGAAGAAACCGACGACACCCCGTTTACTACCGCATTAGGAACAAAGGTCCGGCCGGGAGTAGTAGCCGCTAATTGGCTGCCGCTCGGTGCCGAAATCAAGATACCCGATCTCTTCGGTGATCAGGTATTCGTTATCGAAGATAGAATGAACCGAAAGCATCCTAATCGAGTAGATATCTGGTTCCCGACTGCTAATGAAGCGCTGCGGTTCGGTATCAGGCAAACCCGAATCGAAATCTTATAAAACAAAACGCCCAGACTTAAGTCTGGGCGTTTTGTTTTATATGCATTTATACAACCACTCTTATTCTATAATTTAATTCACAAAAGAAGAAGCCCTCGGCGCGATGTTGCCACGCCGAGGGCGAACGATCCCGAGGGGCTTGGGTTCCCAAGGGATTCAGGAACCCAAGCCTCAAGGCCTTGAACCTGCCTGCCGCCTACCTGTCGGCAGACAGGGCTACTTGCCGACGGCCGCGAACCGACAGATCTCGTGCCAAGGGTCCTCGAACCAGCTCAGGCCCACGCCGAGCTCCGAATCGTCCTTGCCGAGGTACGGAACGTAGCGACTGCCTTCCCTCCGCTGGACGGAACCCAGCCCCACGACCGGAAACTCACGCTGGACTTCGGGATACATCTTGCCAAAGGCGAGGAGTTCGAGGAGCTCGAGAGGCCTCATACCCCTCGAGTCGATCTCCTCGAGCGCCATGTTGCTCGAGATGCGCCGGTTAAAGTGGATGATCTCCGCCACGACCATGACCACGCCCTCCCGATTGGTCGGGAAGTTGCCGGAGGTGATGCCGCTGTTCGCCCACTCGTAACGGCAAACCTTCAAGGCATCCTCCACGCTTATTCCGTAGTCCACGGAGAGGGGGTAGATGTCGCCCGCCGTCGCCGAGGCTTCGGCGGGCAGGCCGACGAGCTTGCCGTCCGGCATGAGCGCCTCGCGGAGAACGCGGGCGAGTGACTCGCCGTTCTGCGTCCAACCGCGTACGACATCGGGCCCGAGGTCACGCGGCAGGACCCTCAGGACTGTCACCAAAAACTCCATATAACTCGCAGTCACCTGGTAGGCAGTTTCATGCTTCGTAAGCATAGCTGTCCCTCCTTTTTTGAGTTGGATTTGCTGCCCCATTGCAGCTTTCAGCAAACAAGGCTTATTTATTCCCTGAAAGCTACAATGGATATAGCAAGTAGCTGTGTAAAAGTGCTATTTTCTAACTGCTGTAATGGTGGTATATTATACTCTACCTGTCAAGCAAAGCATAGTGGAGTTGTATAGAGACACATAAAGCAAAACGCCCCGATTTAGGTCGGAGCGTTTTATTTTTGGTGCGCGGGAGAGGAATTTCACGTCGCTCATTTTCATTCGCTCCCACGAACCCAGCGGTTCGTGAACTCCGCCACGGGAAAACTCCCGTTTTCCCGACCCCTTTCCCGTTCAAGTCCTCTCCCCCAAATAAAATACGCCAATAGATGGCGTATTTTATTTGTGCGCGGGAGAGGACTTGAACCTCCACGGGATTGCTCCCACTAGCCCCTCGAACTAGCGCGTCTACCATTCCGCCACCCGCGCATTTTATTTTTTAAACCCCGAGTTTTTGTCTAATTTTTTTCTCGGAAAGATTGCGAAGATAGTAAAGTTTTGCCCGTCTGACTTTTCGCCGTGGCTTAGCCAGAATCTCAACCTTTTTAATATTCGGGGAATAAATAGGATAAACCTTCTCGACCCCGACATCAGCCAGCTTGGCTCTGACAGTAAAAGTGCCACCAGCCTGTCTTCCATGCTTTCGGGCGAGAACCAACCCCTCAAACATGCCTCCTTTTTCATAAACCTTCACTCTCGTGCCAGGCCGAATCTGTTTTAAGATCTCTTCGCTAATCATCTAAAAGAGTCTATGGGTTTTTGGCTTTTCGGTCAAACCTCTCGAGATAGCGGATGATCTTACTCATATCCTCTGGCATATTGGCGGCGAGCCTCAATCGATGACCGGCTGAGGGACTAAATTCGAGCGAGTAAGCGTGGAGGAGCTGGCGTCGAACTCCTAGCAGCACCTCGCTTTTTTTCGAGCCGTAGACCCGATCACCCACTACCGGGTGCCCCANAACCGCTAGGTGAACTCTGATTTGGTGGGTCCGCCCGCTTTGGGGATAAACCTCAACCAGACTAAAATCTTTAAATCTTTTTAAGACTTTGTATTCGGTCACGGCCTCTCTTTGCGATCTNCCTTTAAAAGCAGTCCGGCGGATAGTGCCTGATTTCAAACTAATCGGCCGGTCAATCAATCCTTTGTTTAATTTCACNCGACCGTGAACTAGGGCTAGATAAGTNTTTTTAATTTNGCGGTTTTGAAAAAGACNTTTCAGATAATCAAAATATTTCCGATTTCGAGCCACTAAAATAATGCCGGAGGTGTCTCTATCAAGACGGTGGACAATACCGGGCCTTAGCGGGGTCGCTGGCCCTGAGCTTGCTTGCAGTGAGCCAGCCGAACTTGTCGCAGGGTCGCCTACTTTTTTAACTTCCGGATATCTCTTAATAACCCAATCAACTAATGTCGGCTCATCAGCTCCCGAACTTTTGGCGTGCACTAAAAGACCGGCTGGCTTATCCAGGGCGATGAAATTAGGGTCTTTATAAATAAGTCGGGGATGTAGGGGGAGGAACATTCTAGTGGGCGGCACAAGACTCGAACTTGTGACCTCTACGATGTCAACGTAGCGCTCTAACCAGCTGAGCTAGCCGCCCGACGAAAGTACTTTACCAAAACCAGAAAACAAGGGGAAGGGCCGTTACTCCGCGTTCCACTCATAGCCCGGGAAATAATCTCGTTTGATGCGCTCGTCAGGAATACCCATATCAAGGAGTAGTTTTTCATACGCCTCGACCATTGGTTCTGGACCGGAAAGATAGAAAAACGGTTTTTGGAGATCGGGGGTTGCCTCCTGAATATCCGCTTCTCCAATTCGCTCGGGGCTTACAGAATAACTAATTCCGAAGTTTGGATGACTTTTAGCTAATCGCTCGAGCTCATCCTTAAAAACAAAATCTTGGTTGCCGTTAGCGTAAAGCAACTTAATATTTAACGGCTCACCCCGATATTCGAGGTCGAGGAGAATGGCCCGATAAGGAGTAATGCCCACNCCGCCAGCGATGAAAACATGATTCTCGCGAGGATCGCTAACTACAAAATCNCCTTTTGGTCCTTCGGCTTCGACAGCAGTGCCAATAGGCAGATTAAAAAGAGCTTTTTTAAAAGTTGAGGGTTGAGNANCAAGATGGGTAGTGAGGCGAATAAAACCCTCATGAGGAGCGCTCGCGATCGTAAACCAGCGATAAGTTCTACGATCATCGGGATTATTGTGAGGCAGAGTATAACGAAGAAATTGACCCGGTTGCCATAGAGTTAAATCATGACTCTTGAATGAAAAGGAAAAAACCTCGGGAGTCTCTTCGTTTTTCCTGGTTAATACAAGCTCCATCTTATATTAGGGTCGGTGACAAAAACATCGAACCATATGGTCATTCACCATTCCCACCGCCTGCATATGGGCGTAAGTGACTGTCGGCCCGAAAAAACGAAAACCGCGTTTTTTGAGGTCTTTAGCTAATTCCACCGCCTCGGGAATAAATTTGGGGTAGCCAGAGATTTCCATGATACGATGTTTAATTGTTTTTCCATTTACAAACCGCCACATATATTCACTAAATGAGCCGAACTCTTTCTGGATCATTAGAAAAGTCTTAGCATTGGCTATGGCCGCGTTGATCTTCTGGCGATTGCGAATAATGTCCGGGTTACTTAATAAAGCGGCGACGTCCCGTTCGGTAAATCGAGCTACTCTTTTAGGATCAAACTCGGCGAACGCCTTTCGATAACCCTCCCGCTTTTTTAGCACAACCGCCCAGGAAAGCCCCGCTTGAGCGCTTTCCAAGACAATAAACTCGAAGAGTTTACGATCATCCCAGACGGGAATTCCCCACTCTTCATCATGATACTTCTCATACATCTGATTGCCTTCCGGCACCCAAGCGCAACGTGTCCGTTTTTTCATCTGTCTTACTTGCCCCGCACTAAATTTGGGCTTTGTGGGCACACCAGGGATCGAACCTGGGACCTCTGTCTTATCAGGACAGCGTTCTACCACTGAACTATGTGCCCAAATTTTAGCTAAAGTCCGAGGTTATCGAACTCTTCAAGGTTGAATTNNAGCTCATCCCCGCCCACCTCGTTAGGAGAAAGTGATCTTAAAATATTCTTGCCTAAAAAGCTGAAGGCGTAAATAGTGGCGCCGACGAGGAGGAGAAAGAGGACTAAACCTACACCCAGAAGAACTCTTTCCTGGGTTAATTTCTTAACTACTCTTTTTTTAATCACTGAAGAAGATCTCTCCTTTCAAGGTGGCATTATAACTATTGCTACCCTCGGCAATAATATCAAAGCTAACGAGATTGGCAAGATAGTCTATTTCTTCTAATCCCTCGATAAATTTGAGAATCCCCGGATAGCTCCCCTGAACTACGGAGGTAAATTCCGCTCTCCCGGACTCACCTGACTCTCCTTTCTCTTCGCTGCCGAAATTAAAAGAGAGGCCGAGATTATTATCTCGAGCGAGGGACTGCAGGTCGTCCGAGAAAGTAAAGAGTTCGTCTCTTTTCGGGAAAAAGCCGCGGAGACTGGCTAATTTCGGCTCGGCCAATTTAGCCTCCTCTCTCAAACGAGCCAGCTCATTTATCTCTTTTAACCGAAGCTTAAGCTCGGAACGAGTGGCGGTCGTGTAATCAGCTTGGCTTTTAATATCCCTGGCGAGCACGACGAGGGCGACTAAGGCAAAAAGAATGAAGGATAGAGAAAGGCCGATATTGAAGAGGAGACGCTTCTTCGAATGATCGGGCATGCCTCAATGATATGCTATATTAAGGAGAATTAAAAACGTGGATTTAAGGGCAATTAATCTGGGTGATCGCGGTTATCCGGCGCTCCTCCGGGAAATCCCCAATCCCCCAAAGACGCTTTACTATCGAGGTAAACTACTTGAGACCGATACGCCTTGTTTGGCTTTAGTGGGGACAAGAAAGGCCAGTCCTAATGGGCTTAAAATCGCGGAGGGCATGGCTGCCGAACTTGCAAGCGCCGGCATTGTGATCGTAAGCGGTTTAGCGATGGGAATTGATACCGCCGCGCACCGTGGAACCTTGAGAGGCGGAGGACGAACCATCGCTGTTTTGGGAAACGGCCTTAACAAAATCTATCCAGCTCAAAACGAAAAATTAGCCGAGGAAATTATTAAAACCGGCGGGGCTATCATTTCTGAATACGAACCGAGTGAACCGTCCCTCCCCAATCACTTCATCGAGCGAAACCGAATTATTAGCGGTCTTTCCGTCGGCGTTATTGTGGTCGAAGCGCCAATTCATTCCGGAGCCTTAACTACCGCCGGGTTCGCCGCAGAACAGGGCCGGAATGTCTGGGTCATACCCGGACCAATTAATCATCCGAATTATATCGGCTCCCACGCTTTGATCAGGGACGGAGCAACCCTTATCACTAAATCCTCCGAGGTTTTAGAAGATTTAGGCATCGAAACAACGCCTAAAAATTCTGCCCCAGGCTTTAACCTAGGTTTAAACCTAGGGCAGGCCGAAGGAAAAATAATGAAAATCGTTAGTGAAGCTGAAANTCCGCTCGATATTGACAGAATTACCGATCTCACTAAACTTGAGCCCCAGGCCCTGAATGAGGCGCTCGTTAAATTAATTCTCGCCGGTATTATCAAAGAAAGCGGCGGCCGCTATTTCAGATGAACTTAGTTATAGTCGAATCCCCCACTAAGGCTAAAACTATCGGTAAATTCCTAGGTAGGGAATTCACGGTTGAATCTTCTTACGGCCATGTCCGAGATTTGCCCAANGGTAAACTGGGGGTTGACGTTGATAATAATTTTTCTCCCCAGTATGTTATCCCCCGAAAAAATCAGAAACGAGTAACGGCCCTTAAAAAATTAGCGGCTAAGGCCGGAATGGTGACGCTCGCCACCGATGAAGACCGCGAGGGGGAAGCGATCGCGTTCCATTTAGTAAATGTGCTCGATCTCGACGGAACGAAGACGCCGAAAGTAGAACGGATTGTTTTCCACGAAATTACTAAGTCCGCCATCGAAGAAGCGCTCAAAAAGCCCCGGAGAATAGATACCCGCCTCGTCGACGCCCAGCAGGCAAGNCGAATTATCGACCGTTTGGTTGGCTATAAACTTTCTCCNTTTCTTTGGAAAAAAGTAAGAGGGGGGCTTTCGGCTGGCCGAGTCCAATCCGTCGCTCTGAGGTTAATCGCTGAACGNGAAGAGGAAATTCAAAAATTCCAACCCCAAGAATACTGGACAATTACAACGCTTTTAAAAACGGNGCGAGATGAAACANTTGAGGCAACTCTTTCGAGTATCGACGGAAAGGATATNGAGAAACTGGAAATCAAAAGNGGAAAAACAGCTAAAAGTATNAGTGATGATTTAACAAAAGCCGACTTCAAAATATCAAAAATAACTAAAAGGGAGACCAAGAAAAATCCCCTGCCCCCCTTTACTACAAGCACTCTTCAGCAGGAGTCGTCTCACCGACTCTACTTCTCAGCCAAGAAAACGATGATGCTCGCCCAACGGCTTTACGAGGAGGGGCACATCACTTATATGAGGACGGATTCGGTCAATCTCTCCTCCGGGGCGGCATCAATGGCCAAAGATTGGATCAAGGAGAGCCTGGGAGAAAAATATGCCGTCTCGGCCCCCGATTTTTCAAAACTAAATCCCGGCTGGCCCAAGAGGCCCACGAAGCCATTCGGCCCACCCAAGCCGATCGAACAGCTGAAGTAATAAAAGGAGCGGAAGACGAAAAAAAAGTTTATGAATTAATTTGGCGTCGTTTTATCGCCTCCCAGCTGCCACCGGCGGTTTTTGATACCACCTCTCTTCTCGTTAAGGCGACCTCAAAAAAAGAATATGGCCTTAGAGCGAACGGTAATATTCTTCGTTTTGATGGTTTTTTAAAAGTCTGGCCAACCAAATTCAGCGAGAAGGAACTGCCGGACGTTATCGAAGGAGAAAAGCTCGACCTAGTTCTAGTCAAGCCGGAAGAACACCATACCGAACCGCCTCCCCGCTACAATGAGGCCAGTTTGGTAAAAACTCTCGAAGAGTACGGTATCGGTCGACCTTCAACCTATGCCCCGATTATCTCGGTGATCCAGGATCGGGGATATGTGACGAAAGACCAAAGTAGACGCTTCACTCCAACTGAAATTGGTCTCTTGGTCAGCCGAATTTTAAAAGAGCATTTCCCCAAGATTGTCGAAGTCGGCTTCACCGCTCAAATAGAAGAAGATTTTGATAAAATCGCCGCCGGCAATGAAACTTGGCCTGAGGTGGTAAAGAAATTTTACCTTCCCTTTAACGAACAACTTGAACGAAAATACAAAGAGGTTGAAAAGGAGAACTTAACCGAAGAAACCGATATTAGCTGCGAGGTTTGCGGCAAGCCAATGGTGATCAAGTTCGGTAGATTCGGACGGTTTCTCGCCTGCTCGGGCTATCCGGAGTGCCGCAATACCAAAACCCTGAAGGAGGCGCCGCAGTCGATCGGCATGAAATGTCCCGGCTGCAGCGAGGGCGAAGTGGTGATCAGAAAAACGAAAAGGGGCAGGATTTTCTACGGCTGCAGCCGCTACCCGGAATGTGATTGGTCAAGCTGGCAAAAACCAAAAGAGTAATGATGTCGAGATTGGAAACTCTCAAAAATAAAAGCGNCTTAGTCCGACAGGCTTATANTTTTGCTAAATCTGCCCACGTCGGGCAGAAAAGATTAAGCGGCGAGCCTTATTTTAATCATGCCCTTGAAACAGCCGAGGCTTTAGCTGACTGGAAATTAGACGAAGTAACGATAGCAGCCGGCCTGCTTCATGACGTTATCGAGGATACCGAAGTGGGGCCGGTTGAGTTAGAAAGAGAATTCGGTAGCGAAATTAAGTCCTTAGTTCTGGGCGTCACCAAGCTGGGTCGGGTTAAGTACCACGGCTCCAAAACCCAGGCCGAAAATATCAGGAAATTAATGCTGGCCATGGCCGATGATATCCGCGTCATCATGATCAAATTGGCCGATCGGTATCATAATATGAAAACTCTCTCTTATTTACCTAAAGAGAAACAAAGGAGAATTGCTCTAGAAACCGCTGAAATTTATTCTCCTCTCGCCTATCGGCTCGGGATGCAACGCTTGAGCGGCGAACTGGAAGATTTAGCTTTTCCATTTATCCATCCCCGCGAATACCAATGGCTTTTAGAAAACGTGAAAGAGCATTACGAGGAGCGAGAGGCATATCTCGAAAGAATTAAACCTGTCGTTCTAAAGGCGCTTGAAGATAATAAAGTAGAGGTAATCTCAATCGACTTCAGGGCCAAACGTTATGCCAGTCTCTATAAGAAACTTGTAAAATACGAGATGGATCTCGATAGAATTTATGATCTCGTCGCCTTTCGCATCATCGTTAAAAGAATCGAAGACTGTTATGCCGCCCTTGGCGCCATTCATAGTCTTTGGCCACCCCTGCCGGGCAAGATTAAAGACTACATTGCTCTGCCCAAGCCGAATAGTTATCGCAGCCTGCATACAACCGTTATTTGTCTTGGTCAAAAATTAGTCGAATTTCAGATTAGAACCGGGGAAATGCACAATGAGGCCGAACAGGGCATCGCGGCCAATTGGATTTATGCCGAAGCAAAGACGAGCAAAGCCTACCGGAGGCGTCGTCCCGTCGAGGCAAGAGCCGAACAACTAAAATGGCTCGAAAGTCTTCGAGCCTGGCAGGGAGAACATAACGAATCAAAAGGGTTCCTCGATTCCCTGAAATTAGATTTCCTGAAAGATCGGATCTTCGCCGTCACCCCTAAGGGCGAGGTGATTGATTTGCCCTACGGCGCCACCCCGGTTGACTTCGCCTACTATATTCATAGCGAGATTGGCGACGAATGTATCGGCGCTAAAGTTAATGGAAAAATCGTTCCCCTCGATTATCGTTTAGTATCAGGGGACGTCGTCGAGATTTTGACTCAAAAAAATAAGAAACCTTCAGCTTCCTGGCTAGAGTTCGTTGTTACTTCAGCCGCGAAGGACAGAATCCGGGATAGTCTAAAAAAGAAAAATCTTAAATTATTAGACAATAAACAGACTGAACTTAAAATCACGGCCGAAGACAGGGTAGGTTTGATTAAAGACGTCTCCAGTATTATCGCCCGTTCTCACGTCAATATTATCAGCCTGAATTCCTCGAGCCGCGGGAGAGGCAATTTCCACCTAGTCAAAGTAAGATGTGATACTGGTGATAAGGATAAGATCTGGAAGATTATCCTCAAACTCAAAACCCTAAAGGGAGTTAAAGAAATTGACTACCGTTTTGTTTGATTATTTTATCGAGGATGGTGCGGAGCTCCTCTTCTGAATAGAACTTGATGGCCAATTGGCCTTTACCGCCTTCGTTTTTTAGCGAAACCTCGGCGCCCAATAAGCTCTCCAGTTCGTTTTTGAGGGCCATGATCTCTGGATTCAAGGATCTGCCGCTGGTCCTGTCGTCCCTGTCCCCGGGCGGCAATTTGATTTGCCTAACCCTCCGGCTTACTTCTCGAACAGTCAAATTATCTTTCAGAATTTCCCCGAAGAGCCTTTCTCTTGACTCAATATCCCCAATCGCTAAAAGTAATCTCGCCTGACTCTCATTAATCCTTTTTAGGATGACGGCCTCCTGCATCGCCGAGGGTAGGGTAAGAAGGCGCACGGTATTGGCGATAGACTCGCGGCTTTTGCCAAGCCTCGAGGCAATCTCCCGCTGAGTCAGCCTGAATTCTTCCTGAAGCTGGGCAATAGCCCGGGCAAATTCAATTGGATTAAGATCAGCTCGTTGGATATTTTCGACAATCGCGAGCTCCAGTTTTTCCTGATTAGGAGGAACGTCTTTCACAATTACCGGAACAGTGGGCAGACCGATCATTTTAGCCGCGAGCAATCTCCTTTCGCCAACCAATAACTGGTAATAAACTGTCCGGCCGTCTTCTCTCGCTTCTTCAATCTTAGAAACAACTAAGGGTTGGATGATGCCAAATTCCCGAATAGAACCAGCCAGTTCTCGAAGAGAGGTTTCACTAAAATCACGACGAGGTTGGTGGGGGTTAGGACGAATTTTATCTATTTCAATTTGAAAAATAACGTTCCTAGCTCTTTGCTTGTCGACGGGCACCTCTCTATCGGGACTCGGGTACCGAGCGCTCAAGTTTTCTTGAGTGTCTGGCTCCTCCCTCGCCCCGACTTCCGTCGGGGCTACGAGACCCGTCTCTGCTGATGCTTCGGCGGGCAGGTGTCCCGTACGAGTGACATCCGCCTCGAGTCGGCTTAATTCATTCTCTGATTTATCAGGCGAATCCTGCGGGGGGATAAGTGATTCTAGTCCTCTACCTAAGGCCATCGTAGTAATATTAAAGATTAAAGTTACCAAAGCCAACATGAACCGGCTGGTAATATGGCTCGAGTTCAATTAACTCTTCGGCTAAACGGCGGTAGGCCAGAGCCCCAGCTGAATAGGGTTTATAAAGCAGGATGGGTTGACTATGACTTGGCGCTTCGGCTAGATAGATCGACCGAGGGATCTCGACCTGAAAAACCCGGTGAGGAAAATGGCGCCTTAAATTTTTGTTCACCTCGCGCGAGAGCCGTTCCTTACGGCTATAGAGTGTGACCAGAGCCCCTAAAACGGTGAGCGGATGGCCCAGATTATCCCGAATCAAATTAATAGTCTGCATCAGTTGGCCGAGTCCTTCCAGGCTATAATATTCGGCCTGAATCGGGATAATAACCTCGTCAGCAGCCACAAGACCGTTAATCGTCAAAAGGCTTAGAGAAGGCGGCAGATCAATTAAAACATAATCGTAATGATGGCGCAGGCGATTAACTAATTTTCTTAAAAAATATTCTCGGGCGGGCAAATCCACTAACTCGATCAGGGCGCCGGCAAGATCGTTAGAGGAAGGAATAAAATCATAATTTAAAATTCCGCTTGGACGAATAAGTTCGTGGGGGGCAGTATTTTCATCAAACATCCCCTGATAGACGGTTTTACTAAATTCTTTTTCAGCCGTTAAGGCTGAAGTGGCATTGGTTTGAGGATCAAAGTCAATAAGGAGAACCCTACGGCCAAAAGCGGCCAAGTAGGATCCGAGCGAAACGGCCGTAGTGGTTTTTCCAACCCCCCCCTTTTGATTACAAAACGCGATAACGCGAGCCATTTTCTCTTTACTATACCCTCCGGCTATGGCATTATCAATTTCGCTTGGGCAGGTGGCGGAACCGGAAGACGCGCTGGATTCAAAACCCAGTGATGGAAACATCGTGAGGGTTCAAGTCCCTCCCTGCCCACAATGAGAGTTTTCCCGATTTGTCTCCGACGAAGTCGGAGTCACAAATCGCAATCCGCCGAAGCCTTAGCGAAGGCGGACGAGTCCCTGCCTGCCGGCAGGCAGGTCTCCCCGGGCACACCTCTCTTGACGGTTTAATGCCGCTAGTATAGTTTGGGCTCTGCGTGCGCGGGGGTCTCCGTCTCCCTTCCTCGGAGGGAGACTCTCCGCGCACGCCTGAACTCGCCGAATAACGCTTTTTTATTTTCGCGCCCCCGCCGGAGGAATTCGAGATTTTATCTTTCTAAGAATTAATCGGGCTAGAATAAACCCCGCTATCCCAACGAGGATTCCGCCTAAAATATCGCTTGGCCAGTGAACGCCGACGGCGATTCTCGCGAAACCGACAGTAACCGCACCGAAAAGGAAAATTAAACCCGCCTTTTTGTTCAATAACCAGAGGACTAACCCCAGAGGAATCAAAAAGGCCATATGGCCGGAAGGAAAAGAACTGTTCAACGAATGGGAAATAAGCGGCTCAATCGCAAGGGCCGCAAATGGCCGGGGGCGATAGTACCAAAATCGGATAAGGGGCGTCGTAATCCCTCTGGAGATAACCACTCCGATAGTGGCAAGGGAGAAAAAATAAAAACGACGCGGCCAATTTTTTTCTTTAAAATAAATTACCAAAAAGAGGAGGATTAAAAAGTAGAATAAATACTTCGCTAAAAAGACAAGGAGTAAATTGAGGGGAAGGCCGTCGACTAAACGCCGAGTGAGTTCAAATAATCGCTCGTCGGGGAAACCAAGCATTTACTTACTGTCGAACGTAGGGGAGAAGGCCCATAAACCTCGCGCGTTTCACGGCCCGACTCAGGCGACGTTGATGTTTAGCGCAGGTGCCGGTATGAATCGGATCAATAATTTTGGCCTGGCCCGAGATAAAACGATTTAAAAGACTAACCTCGCGATAATTAATATCAGCTACGTTCTGGGAACAGAAAAAACACTGTTTCTTTTTCTTAAGCATTATTAAAATGGCAAATCTCCTTCCTTAATTTCGTCAGCGTCTAAATCGATCACCGGCATTTCCTCTTTGGCCGCCTCGGAGGCTTCCGCTCCTCCGACCTCCTCATCTCTAGTCCCGGGCGCGGCCGTCCTTGGCCCAAGCTGAATCCGCTCACCGATAATCTCGGTGGTCCGTCTCGTCTGGCCATCCCTACCTTCCCAAGTTCGGGTTTGCAATCTCCCCTCAACTAAAATCAGGGCTCCTTTCTTTAGGAATTGGTTAACAATATCAGCCTGCCTCCCCCAAACGACAACATTGTGAAATTCTGTGCTTTCCTTACGTTCGCCGTTTTTATCAGTCCAGTTTCTATTAGTGGCTACCGAAAAAGAAGCAACGTGAGAACCAGAAGGAGTGGTTCGGAGATCGGGATCGCTTGTCAGACGGCCGGCAATTAATACTTTGTTTAGATTCATTTCTTATCTATCCTAGCACAAGAGCTCTACCCACCCAATATCTCGCCTAATTTCTCCTCGAGCACCTCATTAGACAAAAGAGTATTGCTTCGTTCGGCAAAAGGGGGACGTTCAACCGGCTTCGCTAGCCTCTCCCGCGGTCTTTGTTCCTGACTAGGAATGGGCGGCGTGACAATTAGAAATCGGACGAACTCCGCCTTTAATTTTAGGGCTTCGTTCAAATCATTAATCTTCAACGGGTCGAGGTTAAAATGAAGATAACCGAAATAGGCCGAGTTTAAATGCCGGATAGGATAGGCCAGCTTAATCGACTCGAGTTCCCCCGAAAAAACGATTTCGGCCCCAAAGCGACCCAGCTCATCAATCACTTTTTTCATTCCCTCCTCGTCTTTAACGAGGAAAGATATCTCATAAAGTTTCATCGAAGGAGACACTACCAAAGGATTGAATTTAAGTCAATCCAACTGGTTCGGGCTCGACCTCTTCTTTTTTCCGAGGAGCCGTTTCTTCCTCTTCAGGACTATAATGGAGGGCGGTACCGATAGGAATCAAACGACCGAGAATAACGTTTTCCTTCAGGCCCCTAAGGTGATCGACGCGTCCCTCGCTTGCGGCTTTAACCAAGACCCGAGCCGTCTCCTGGAATGAGGCGGCTGCTAAAAAGCCGTCAGCCGAAAGAGCGGTTCTCGTCACCCCTAAAAGAACCTCCTCGCCCTTGGCGGGTTCGCCGCCGCCTTCTTTGATTNCCCGATTAATCTCCCGGAGACGAGATTTATCAACNACTTCACCCGGGACAAATTTAGTGTCCCCCGCCAAAGTTATCTTCACTCGACCGAACATTTGNCGGATGATTACCTCCATATGTTTGTCATGAACGATGGCTCCTTCGGACCGATAAATTTGCTGAATTTCTTTAACCAGATACCGGGCCGCCTCTTCTTTTCCTCTTAATTTAAGCAGTTCTTTGGGATCAAGGTTCCCCTCGGTTAGCTCGTCGCCGGGCATCACTTTATCACCCTCTTTCACTAAGACACTGATTGAGACTGGAACAGTGTAAAGAACAAGCTTTGCCTTCTTGCCGGCCGCTCGACTCTTTTTAATCGTTATCCGCCGCATCGCTCCTTCCTCTTCGATTTTCTGAACTCTACCCTCAACTTCAGCCATAATGCCTTCCTGGTGGGGTGACCTGGCCTCAAAAAGTTCCTCCACTCGAGGCAAACCCGCCGTAATATCCCGACCAGCCAGACCACCAGTATGAAAAGTCCGGAGGGTGAGCTGGGTGCCCAGCTCACCGATTGACTGGGCGGCCACAATTCCGACTGCTTCTCCCACCCTAATCGGTTCGTTTCGCCCCAAATCAAGTCCGTAACACCTAGCGCAGATACCGTAAAGCGTTTTACAGGTAATAGGGGAACGCACCGAAACCGATTCAATCGAAGATTCGTCTATTGCGAGAGCTTGATCACGATTGATGACTTCTCCGGTTTTGACAATTAATTTTCGCCCGATTTTCACGTCCTTTAGGGGGATGCGGGAAAAAAGACGATCGGCGAATTTGCCACCGTAGCTTTCNCTATCCTCGCGGTAAAGTTCAATTCCTTGACGCGTACCGCAGTTTTCTTCCTTAACCACGGCGTCTTGAGCTGAATCAACTAGGCGCCTCGTGAGATAACCGGCCTGAGCTGTTCGNAGAGCGGTATCAACCAATCCCTTTCTTGAACCGTGAGTGGAAATGAAATATTCCAGGCTCGTGTGCCCTTCCTTCAAAGAGCTTCGGATGGGTAATTCAATATTTTCTCCCTTCGGGTTAGTGACGAGCCCCCGCATCCCGCTCATCTGGCTTGGCTGAGACCAAGTGCCCCGGGAACCGGATTCGATAATCATATAAATCGAACTATCCTCGCCTAATCGCCCGGGAACCAGTTCATCGATTCTACTTCTAGCTTCCATCCATGTCTCAATTGTCCTTTCTTTCCTCTCCTCCTCGGTTAAGAAGCCTTCTTCGTATTGGCCTCGGATCAAACCCGCTTTAGTCTCGGCCTCTTTAATGACCGCCTCTTTTTCCTCGGGAGCCACCAAGTCATCGATGCTAAAACTAATACCCGAGAGGGTGATATAAGCCAAGCTGATTTCTTTTAATCTATCTAGGATATCTTTCATCTCAGCCATGCCGTAACGGCTAATCAACCCGCCTATGAGAGGAGTTAGATTCTTCTTGGTTAAAGCATCGTTGAAAAATTCAAAGCCAGCCGGCAGAGCTTCGTTTAAGATAAGCCGACCGCAGGTTGTCTCTATATTTCTTAATTTAATCAAAGCGTTCAAATCCAACCCATCGTTTTCGTAAGCTAACTTCACCTCGTCCGGGTCGCTGAAAGTTCGACCGGTCCCCTTGCTCTCCGGCACAATCCGAGTTAGGTAGTAAGAACCAAGAATAATGTCTCTCGTCGGTACGGCAATCGCCTCCCCTGAAGCCGGCTTTAAGAGGTTAAGGCTAGAGAGCATGACTTCAGTGGCCTCCCGCTGAGCTTCGTCAGCCAAAGGCAGATGCACAGCCATTTGATCGCCGTCGAAGTCAGCATTAAAGGCAGCACAAACCATAGGCGGAATTTGAATCGCTAAATCCTCGATGAGGAGCGGCTTAAAAGCCTGGATGCTCAATCGGTGGAGAGTCGGGGCGCGATTAAGTAATACCTTACGATCGGTGATAATTTCTTCGAGAATAGCCCAGACTTCCGGCGGCGCCTGATCAATCAAGCGGTTTGCCATCTTAATATTGTGGGCCAACCCCTGTTCCACGATTTGGTGGATAACAAAGGGTCGGAAAAGCTCGAGGGCCATTCGCTTTGGCAGACCGCATTCATCAAGCCTAAGATGGGGACCAACCACAATCACTGACCTCCCGGAGTAATCAACTCTTTTACCTAAAAGATTCTGGCGGAAGCGACCCTGCTTGCCCTTTAACATATCAGCCAAAGACCGCAGCGGCCGCCTGGTTCGAGCTACTTGGCGGGCACGCGAGTTATCAATCAGGGCATCGACTGCCTCCTGAAGCATTCTTTTTTCATTAATTACGATGACATCCGGCGCTTTTAGCTCAAGCAACTTTTTTAAGCGGTTATTTCGGTTAATCACCCGGCGGTAAAGATCATTCAAGTCAGAGGTGGCATACCGGCCGCCATCGAGAGCAACCATTGG
>C687J35174_10004940_pt1 | contig 17749 bp, 23 predicted proteins | sample RifCSPhighO2_01_FD_35174 | JGI IMG/M metagenome (IMG submission 35174) | reverse complement strand
ATATTCTCGAAGAGCTTTGCTATGAGATCCGGCATTTGTCTCGGTTAACACTTCCAAAAGCGGTATGAGTGAAACAAACGGCCTTCTTTTTTTATCTTTATCGTAGACAAAGGTTAAGCCGGACGTGTTTTTTATCTGCAGGAGATCTTCCTGTTTAAGCGTCTTGTAAGAAAGATCCATAACTCTATTTTCAACTCCGATGGTTAAAGGATTATGGCAGACCGGGCAAATAGTCCCTTTTTCTTTAACCTGCTGAGGATTGTATTTTATATTGCAAACGCGGTGTCCTGACCAATGATACTTACCTTCTTCGGGAAAAAACTCAATAGTGTAACCGATCTTTAAGTGACCGTCTGATTGTTGTTTGATTGCATTTGCTATATCTTGATAAGTAAAGTTACATGTTTCATGTTTTATGTTACATGTAAACACTGTTGCTTCGCGTCCGAGTTTCGGACCGGAATGGGCGTCGGAGAATGAAAGTATTGATCTGTTTTCGAGCTCTTTAATCTGCCAGTTCATCACAGGATCGCTGGACAATCCAGTTTCACATGCATAAATATGTTTACTGAGTTCTTCAAAACATTCTTCGATCGAGTTATAACCAGATTTGGAACCATATAATGCGAACCAAGGAGTCCAAATATGTGCCGGGATAAATAAGGCATCTTTATCGATTGTTAGAACCATTTCCAGGAGGTCTTTGGAAGATATTCCGACAATTGGTCTTCCGTCGGACATAAGATTGGCTCCCCGTCTTTGCAGTTCCTTAATGATTTTGTCACAGGTTTCAATTGAGGGTGAAAAAATAAGGTTGTGGGTCCGACGTCCCTTACCTCCTTGGCTGTAAATGCTGGAAATTTCCGTTGAGAGTAAGAACTTAACTTTAGAGTTGGTTGGCAAATCGGTTTTATTCCCGTCTAATGAATAAATTCCGGGGGATGTTTCTTTCAGTTTTGCTTTTATTTCCCTGATCCACATGGGGTGAGTCCAGTCGCCGGTTGCGACCAGATTGATTCCTTTCTTTGCCGACCAATGGGCAATTTCATCGAGATCCATTTTTTGCGAGACGGCACGGGAGTATTTAGAGTGAAGCTGGAGGTCTGCGATTATCTGCATGGAGTTATTGTAACAAAATATTTTGACAACAGTCTGATCTTAGATAATAATGAGAAAGATGAATAAGTATCGGATATTATTAGGAACAATTTTTTTAGTACTGCTAAGCCTAGGAGGATTTTATTTAGGAAGACAATATCAAAATTCATCAAAGTGCACTACTTGTACCGAAGAAGCAAAATTATGTCCAGATGGATCGTATGTTTCTCGCACCGGTCCAAACTGCGAATTTACCACTTGTCCAGCGCAACAGCCATATTCTACAATTGGCGAAACTGCAAATTGGAAAACATATACAGGTCCGGGACTCTCTTTTTCATATCCAAGTAATTTCATTGTTAGTCAAGTCACGAAAAAACTCTCTGGCAATCTGATTTTTTCTACCATACTGGTATTTTCCACATTAAAAAATGATAAATTGGCAGAAAATTTTTACATAGAAATTGGGAAACAAATGACAGATAAAAAGAATGTATTTGAGCTCGCAAAAGAATTTGGTATTGGTGAGTTTGTAAAGATAGGAAAAAACGACGCGCTTTACGTGGGACCAGATACCGAAAGGGGTGATTATACCTACAGTCTTGTTAATAAAGGAGTAATGAACTCTTTAACTATTGATCCTGCGGTGGAGCTACAAGAGGAAAAATTCAATACGCTTAAGGTAACAATTGATAGAATTCTCTCCACCTTCCAATTTTTAGATCAAAGTCTGACAAGTCAAGAATGCGGAGGTTGGGATACAGGAGGCGAGATAGTCTGTGACTGTAGTGGAAGACTGATCAGGCCTACCTGTCCGCCTGGAGCAATGTGTGATAAGGCAACTTATACTTGTGAAGGCGTATGCGGGCAGTGTTGTTATAAAGGAATAGCAGAGAATGTTCCTTATCCAAAATGCAAATAACTATCCTTAATTAATTTGTAGTCTTTAGATAAATCAATTAAAATATCTGCATGATAGATAAAGTTCAGATTCTTCGAAAGATGAGCGGGTTGCAAAGATTGGAACAGGCTTTCAAGATGTCTGATTTTACGTTAGAGTTGGCTAAGAAAAATATTCTAAAAAATTTGGAAAAAAAGCTTCCCCAAAAAGAGTAGCATTAGAATTAAATAAAAGACTTAATCAGGACTTTTTAGATGACTTGAGATTTACCTGAAGAGAAATACTTTCCAAGATTTTTTGAGGCGTTTAAAATCTCGATTCCCATAAGATCGCCTTTTTTATCCAGCTCAACAAATATACCCGGAGCTACTTCTTTATGATCTTCTTCGTATCCGTTTTTTATAACAATATAGAACACGTCACTTTTTGCATCGTAGTTAATTTTTGGTTTTTTCATGAATCCATCTACCTCTTTTTATCCTAGAATTTACTTCGTTTATATCATTAGGAAAAATTGTAATGATTTCTATATCTCCATTAGTTTTATCGAAAACTGCAACAATCGGTCTTATTTTGCCTGTATATTTTTCTTCTTTTACGGCAATCCAATGTCTTGTTTCTTTATCAAAGTATATTTTTTCTGCCTCTTTTACTATTTTCTTTGGTAATGATGCTGAAATATTTCTAACTTTTGCCTTAAACTTTAAATGATCGCTTAATCTAATTTTCACTCTACTAAATTATATCTTATTTTGTTTGAAAAAGAGATAAAAAAAGATAACGACATTAAATAAGGATAGTCCTGAAGTTATAGCTGGGTAATATAGTAGATCTGTAATAAAACCGAGCTTNGGGACTGGCCAGCTGTGATAGAGGTTTAAGAAACTTATTAAAGATAAAACAACAAACCACTTCAATAAATTTTTTCGACTAGAGATCGATCGTCCCTTGGGCGAGTTCTTTAAACTCGCTAAGAGTATAAAAGGAAGGGGTAAGAGTGAATATCTTTCATGCATTTTAGTTAAAAATAAAAAGACAGCGAAAGCAATTAAAAATACAGAATAAAAAAATTGATTTTTTGTTTTTAAAAAACTTTTGAGAGTAAGAAGTATAAAAAATCCTGTAATAAAATATCCCCATAACCGATAAGAAATTCCCAATAGAAATGGCGCCGTATCTTTAATCCCTGTAAAACCTTTGATCAAGACCCAAAAATTAAAAGCTCCGTTGGTGACAAAGGGTAGACTTTGTGCGGCCATAATTTTTTCGGTAAAGATAGTAAATGGCAAAAAAGGATTTTTCAAGTTACTTAAAAAAGGAATAAACGAAAGATAAAAAATAAGAGAACCGAGTAAAACCGCTTTAATAAATTTGATTAGCTTATATTTTTGCAGGAAAGAAATTAGATAAATAGGCAGATATACCAGTGCGGTTGGTTTAACCAATATCCCCAGAACGAAAAGCAAATCGCCGGCAATATATTTTTCTGTAAACAGCAGCAGATAAATGGATATCAGAGCAAAAAAAATCGGCAATGAGTCGATCTGTCCCCAGAGAGAACTGAGGAAGAAAAAAGCGGGATTAAATAAAACAAGACTTGTTATTAATTTATTAGTTACTTGGTTTTTAGAGAGTTTTTTTGAAAAAAGATAAATGATCCAAGCAATACCTAAATCAGCGAAAACAGCAGGCAATTTCATTAGAGCTGCAAGAAATGTCCGACTTTGGATAAAAAATACAAGTTTGGAGGGAAAAAGGGGAACAGCCAGATTTATTTCCCAGGCAACTTTCTCCAGCAGCGAGTGAATAGAATATAAGATATAAAAAATAAAAGAAGACAGCGGAGGATAGTTGGGAAATAGAGACGCATATACTTCAGACGACTGAGTCTCATAAAATCCGCCAAAACCGCGATTATGTAAGTCTTTTGCCCAAGCGATGTGATTATTAAGATCCCAACTATAGTCATAGAAGAGTAGTGATAACCGAAGTATTAATCCTGAAATAAAAAGTAAAACTAGAAAGCGTTTTTTAAAGAATGACATTTTTACTTAAACTTCAAAAGTACGACATTGACCGCAATCCAAAAAAAAATTCCTAAAATAATACAGAGACCTCCGATTATTACAGCTTTTGGAAGCCAAAAACCCATCACTTTTTGCGCTGGACCGCCAAAATTATTCCGGTTTAAATATATCGGAGCCAAAATGCAGATGAGAAGTAAAAGTAATTGGTAGGACATATTATTAGTATAATAATACCAGCATGAACGAGTCAAAAAGTACTCTATCAATTGGAGCCGTATTTATACTGTTACTGATTGGAGCTTTAATCGGTTTTCAGTTGGGCAGGTGGTCAAATTACTACGATTCAAAACCAAAAATATCTCCGACAGGAGCAAGCTGTACTTTAGAGGTCAAGCTTTGTCCTGACGGATCTTCGGTGGGTAGAAGCGGACCAAACTGTGAATTTGCCGAGAGTCCATTATTTGCTCCTACGCCGACCACAGTACTTACAACTAAATCGCCAAAAGAAGGATGTGTAACAGCAGGATGCAGCGGTCAGCTTTGCGTTCCAATTTCTCAATCCGATATGATATCTACCTGTGAGATGAAAGAGGAATATTCTTGTTTACAATATTCCAGCTGCGAATTACAACAAGACGGGATCTGCGGATGGACACAAACTCCGGAATATTCCCAATGCCTACGCGATCTTAAATAATGATTTCTACTTGACAGCTGAACGGTTGTTCAGTAATATATTTATATTGAACAATAGTTCAAGAGTTATAATTTTTTTCAATATCTATGGATGCAACACCCTCGGCCTTAAATAAAGTCAAAGAGTTTTATTTCAAAAGAAAAAGGCTTCCGACATACCGCGAGATGCAGAAGTTATTCGGGTTTGCTTCGACTAATGCGGTAGCTTATGCGGTCTATAAATGGATAAAAGAGGGAATTTTCAAGATGGACGAAAACAAACTGGTCCCTTCTTCCCAGTTTTTCGGACTACCGCTTTTGGGTAGTATTAAGGCCGGATTCCCAACCTCAGATGATCAGTATGCGTCAGAGACCGTATCGCTTGACGAATATTTGGTCGGCAATCCCGGATTTGCTTATCTGTTGCGAGTCTCGGGTGATAGCATGATCGGTGAAGGAATTAGAACCGACGATTTAGTTGTGCTCGATAAAAGAAGAGAACCGAAAAACGGCGATATTGTAGCAGCCTATATTGATAACGAATGGACTTTAAAATATTTTAAAAAAGCAGACGGAAAAATTGTTCTGGAAGCTGCCAATCCGAAATACAAACCGTTAATGCCCAAAGAAAGTCTGACATTGGGCGGGGTGGTGGTGAGCGTGATTCGAAAATATTATTAATAGACAATTGGTGATTTGCAGGGACTAATATTGACAAAAATCCTTACCTTTGATAAGTTTTAGTTACTAAAATCTCCTGCAAGAGCCGAAAGGTTGTTTGCTGGATTTTTTTGTTTCAAAGTATACTTAAGATTAGGAAAGAAAAACGCTGTTTGATACTTATTGACGGCAATAATTATTACTTTAAATAGATTGGTATACTGAAGATACTAATGAGACTTCCGAATGAATTAATAACAGTAACTCCGTTATCAAAAACAGTCGCTCTGATAATGTTTACGCTTTTACCGATTATCGCTTTCATTCTTGGGATGAAGTATCAGGCCGGATTAAGTGCTTTTAAACCAACAGTGACGCCGGAACAAAAAGCTTGTACTATGGAAGCAAAAATATGTCCCGATGGATCATATGTTGGAAGGTCCGGGCCGAACTGTGAATTTTCTCCTTGTCCGACCGTTTCAAACGAAAATACTGGAAAAACTTTTTGTGGAGGAATTGCCGGACTAAGTTGTCCAGCAGGATATGAGTGTCAGTATGAGGGTAATTACCCGGACGCCGGCGGAATATGTGTAAAAAATTATCCCAAACCAACTGTTAGCGTCAATTCACAATGTTGTTCCAGCGACTTACTGCAAAAAGGCTATAAATGTGCACAAAATTGCGGCCCCCCTGTTGCAAGAGAAGGCGATTCTGACCCCGGCTACAGTTGTTTAAGTCCCGAACAATATAAAAACCGGTTTAAATTCGGTTGTCCGATTTGTCTTTCATCGGTAACTGCAATCTCTACCCCCCAGGGGGATATCAATGTAAAAAATATTAAAGTTGGCACAATCGTTTGGACTCTGAATAAGAAAGACGAGAAAACCGCCCAGCCGGTAATTAAAGTTTCTTCAACTCAGGTTCCGAAAAATCACGAGATTGTTTATCTGGTATTGTCGGATGGGAGAGAGATGTATGTTTCACCCGGCCATCCCACGATCGACGGTAAAACAGTCGGACAACTAGAGTTAGGTAAAGAATATGACAACTCCCTAATTGTTAAAAAAGAATTAATTTCTTACGCCGGCTTAAAAACCTATGATATCCTGCCTGCTGGGGAAACGGGTTTTTATTGGGCAAACCATATTCTCATGGGAAGTACTTTAAAGTAATCCAAGAATTGAATCTCTCCTTAACTAGATATTCAACAATCATGCATTTGTGGATTATAATCTATTAACCCATATGCAAAAAGTACACCGCATTGTTTTGGTTGATGTGATAGATCCGCATGAGCATAAAGACGAGGCAATAAAAAATCTCCAGGAATTAAAATCACTGGTAGCTACATATCATGGAATAGATATAGTTGATGTAATTCAGCACAGGACCCGTCCTGACAAAGCTACTTTTATCGGTTCGGGCAAAGTCGAAGAACTGGTTGAGATAGTTACTCAAAAACAAATCGATATCGTAGTCGTGAATGCTATTGTTAATCCAAGCGTTTTATTCAATTTGACGGAAAAACTTTGGAATTTTAATCCGGATATCCAAGTCTGGGATAGGATTGACCTCATTCTAAATATTTTTGATAAGCACGCGCAGACTTTAGAAGCGAAACTGCAGATTGAGATAGCTAGGATGCAGCATATGGGTCCGAGGATTTACGGATTAGGAGGAACTTTGTTTTCCCGCCAGGGTGGGGGAATCGGAACCAAGGGACTTGGAGAAACCAATATCGAATTGATGAAGCGCCACTGGCGGGACCAGATCAAAAAGAAAAGAGACCAGTTGGAAAAAATATCCAGACAACACCTTTTTCAACTTGAAAGAAGAAAAGAAAATAACATTCCCGGTATTTCTATAGTCGGTTATACCAATGCGGGCAAAACCTCGCTTTTTAATCTGTTAACCAGAAAACATAAAGTCGTTGAAAATGCTTTATTCGTGACTCTGGACAGCGTAACAGGAAAACTGTATTTGCCCAGTCTAAAAAAAGAAGTAACTATTTCTGATACGATTGGTTTCATCAAAGATTTGCCATCCTCTTTGATTAATAGTTTTAAGTCCACACTAATGGAATCTGTCTCTGCGGATTTATTGCTACATGTTATAGATATTAGCGATCCGAAAATAGATGAAAAAATAGAGGTAGTCGAACAAATTTTGAGAGAACTTAAAGTTAACGCCCAGAAAATTATTTTTGTGTTTAATAAAATTGACGCTTTTAAAGGTGACGGAGAAAAAATATTAAAAGAAATAAAAAATAAATATTCCCACTTTTCCCCCCAGTTTATTTCCGTCACTTTAGACTACGGAACCAAAAAATTAAAAGCTGAAATTGAAAAAAGTCTTTCATCTTTTGCTTAAATTAAACTGCTACAAAAACCTATTTTGATCACTTTGTAGCATATAAGCGACAGACAATCATTCTCTTACCTCCTAGAATTTTATTCTCGTGTTTATACTGCTAGTTTTTATAATCTTAGTTTTTACTCAATTTGGCCTCATCGTCACAACGAATATTAATATCTTTCCCGAATTTTTCTTCTTCCCGTTTATGATCTCCAAAGGACAACTTATGTATAGGGATTTTGCCGTTCAGCATGGACCCTTTTCCTACCTTTTACTGGTGCCTTTTTCTTTTGATAAATCTCTGTTGACGTTGAAAACCTTTTATATCCTGGTTCAGACGGCAAATTTGTTTTTGCTTCTACTTATCTTAAAAAAATCCACGTCAAAATTAGGGTTATTAATTGGAGGAGTTATCTTTACTTTTTTAAATTTTTACCTTTCGGATAACAATCTCTGGGATGAGATATACGCAACCTCATTTTTTTTATTGGCCTTTTACCTCTCCGGCACAGAAAAAATCCGGCGAAGCTTAAAATTACAGATTTTAGGTCTATTGATGGGACTTACTACCCTAATGAAGCCGAGTTTTGGGATTATGATAGTTCCAATAATACTTTTTTACAGAACTTTTTTACCGTTAATACCAATGATTTTACTCTGGCTGTTTGTTGTTACATTTTACTTTTTCAATAACGGCTTATATCAATTTATAGACAACTACATTTTATTAAATAAATTTTATATTACCCAACCGGGAGGTTTTTGGCTGGAAAGAAGCTTTTTTAATTTCACAATGACTGTCTATATTTTCTCCCTGTTGGTTAATCTGTTGATTAAAAAAAAGGGTTGGAATGACCGATTAACTTTAACGGTTTTTTTTACCGTTTCATCTTTATTATTGTTTTATCCTGGATTTCATAAAACTTCTTTTTATGCTTTTTCTACATTTTTAAACATTTTGATTGCGCAACTGATCGGCAGAATTAAAAAACCGCTCTTGTTTTTCTATCTGGTCGTCGTACTTTTTTATGGAGTCTTTGGTTTGCGAAAGGCAAAACACCAATATGTTTATCTTGATAGCAATAGAACTCCCTATAGCGAAAATAAGACGGTGTCTTTAATTGTTGAGGAACTGAAAAAACTTCCGATAGAAAAGAAACGCCTCTATGTTTTAGGCAATCAAACAGAAATCTATTTCCTTCTTGACAAACCCGCTCAGGTTTATTTTCCGTTTGTTTTTCCCTTTGTGAAGACTTATTTCAAGACCGTTGAAGCCCGGCTCACTAAAGATTTGGCAAGAAATAAAGTGGATACGGTTATTATCCCAAAACCACTTGACCCAAACTACCGGTCTTTTTCCAGATTGAAAAATCATATAACTACAAATTTTCGACTAATAAAATCCACAAAATCTTTCGATCTTTACAAGAAATAACACTTTCCTTTATTTAAGAAATTTAAAACTCAGGTTAAATAAATCTGCTAAAATTTCCTCATGAAGATTTTTAACCGCAAATTCAGGCGGGATTATCAGGAAATAGAGAAATACGAAGTCGGAATTTCTTTAACCGGGCCTGAAGTAAAGTCTGTTAGGGCAGGGAGGATAAGACTTGAAGATAGTTTTGTGAAAATTCTAGGCTCTGAAGTCTATCTGATTAACGCGGAAATTTCTGTCTACGAATATGCACGACCGCAAGGCTATGATTCACGAAGGACAAGAAAACTTCTCCTTCATAAGAAGGAGATTATACGTCTAAAGACCAAATTGGCAGGTCCCGGAGGACTAGCAATTGTGCCTGTTTCGTGTTATAATAAGGGCAGTTTAATTAAGCTTGAGGTAGCCTTAGCCAAAGGTAGAAAAGGCTTGGAAAAGAAGAAGTTAGAGAAGAAAAGAGATATAGCGAGAAACGAAAAAAGAGAAGCAAAAGAATACTTAAAAAGTTAGGGGGTGAAAGGAATCGACGGAAAGCATGCACTTTTAAAAATCGGTAGAGCGTACCTATGCGTCAAATGGAAAAACTTATTTGCTAAAGATAACTCTTTAACAGCAGAAGAGGAAGCTTATTTAGCTAGTGGAGCAAGGTTTAACCATAACTTTGCCTTCGCTTCCTAATAGCGGAGTCAACTGCCTCTGATTAAGTTTCCCTTAGTTCAACTTAATTAAGAGATAAACCAATTAAGGTAAGGTTTTTAGATATTTTCGGTTAGTCTAAAAACCGATAAATATAACCGGCTTCCCGATAAGTTTTGCTTATTTTCTAGTCGGGATCGAGACAAAAATATTTTATCTCTACCTAAAGATTTTTAGAATGGCCCTTCCGGACCCGAGTTCAACTCTCGGCACCTCCACACTCCGCTCCCTACAAAAAGTAGGGAGCTTCGCGTGGCAGGCCACACTTCATAGTTAATTCGAAGTTTAAAATCTAATTAAGGAGTGTGCCCAGCGTAACCCGCGTAACGAAGTGAAGTGGGTGAAGTTGGGCTGTTTTTTAATCGTCATGCTAAAATTTGTTTATGTTTTATACCTATATTCTTCTGCTTTCAAACGGTGAAAATTATGTAGGTCATACAGATGATCTTAAACAAAGATATAAATATCATCAAGATGGGAGAGTAATTGCAACAAAAGATTTTAGACCGATAACTTTAGTTTTCTATTCAGCTTTTAGTTCGGAAATTAAAGCAATAAAGTTTGAAAAATATTTAAAATCAAGTTCAGGCCATGCTTTTCGAAATAAAAGATTAATCTAATTAAAATTATTCTTTTAGAAAACCTGCGTAGTCAAAAACATTATAGAAATTAAAAGCACAGGAAATTAAATGATTAAAATTAAAATTTGTTCTTAAGCTAAGACTACAGTCTTTTTTCTTCAATTTATTAACCAAATCTAATCCTTGTTCATATGGAATGATTTCATCTTTTTTGGATAAGTAAATAAGCAACCTTGTTTTTTTAAGATTATTTATATGATGAACAGGACTAATAGACATCCATTCTATTTTTAATTGTTTTAGAGTTACAAATTGTTTTTCTAATAGGAGTTTTTTAAAACCATCATTAACTACTTCCCATGTCCAAACTGTTTCAGCGAAATCTGCTCCTACTGAATTGAGAATAAGTTTTGTTAATATAGTTTCATTTGCTACCAATACGCCTATTACAGATCCCAAACTTATCCCCAATATTACAAACTCCTTTTTTCCTTGCTTTCCCAATGACTTAATTTCCTCAACGACATCTTTTTTTACTTTAAGAATATTAGTGCGAGTTTCTTTTATATCTGGTTTAAGAATATTCTTATCGTAAGAGTAAACTATGCAGCAATAACCAATAAATTTAAGTATATTGGCAATTGGCATCAGCTGCCAATTTTTTCCCTTCCATCCGTTCAAAATAAAAATGACTTTTTTATTTTCTATACCAATTATAGTTTTTGTAAATCTAAACACAGAGTGATTCTATCAAAAATGCTAATTCCTCTCCTAATCTTTACGGTTAAACTCATAAAGTAGTTGAGAAGATTGATTTGAAGTTAAAAAGTTATAAACATCGTTCCCTCCTTCGTCAGATACCGTCTGGTATCTGACTACGATAGGGCAGGCGCTGTGCTCCACATAAACACTTTAGATTGTCAGGATAGTCTAAAGTGATACAATAACCTCTGCATTTAAGCTTTTTAATTTCAGTTTAATTCGTTTGATATACTTTGTTTATGAAATTATTCTTGACTTCATCTGGTGTAACAAACAAAACATTGGAAAAATCTTTACTAAATCTACTAAATAAACCATTTAGCAAATGTAGTTTAACCTTTATTCCAACGGCTGCAAATGTAGAAAAAGGCGATAAAAGTTGGTTAATAAACGATTTGAATAATTTCAGAATATTAAATTTCAAGTCAATTGACATTGTTGATATTTCGGCAGTTTCAAAAGATAGATGGCTTTCTAGTCTTAAAGTGGCAAATATTATTGTCGTAGGAGGTGGTAATACAAAATATTTATTAGATTGGATTAGAAAATCAAAACTTGCAAATCATATTCCTGAATTGATAAAAAATAAGGTATATGTTGGGATCAGTGCTGGTAGTATGGTAACTGCAAAAACAGTATCACTTTCTAGATCAAATATTCTGCATTTCGAGAAAACAGGAAAGTTTGATAGTTGGAAAGGATTAGGATTTGTTGACTTTGAAATTAGACCTCATCTAAATTCAGACTACTTTCCCAATGTTCGTATCCCTTATTTAACTGAATTAGCCAAAAATAATCCGGCTACATTTTATGCCATTGATGATAATACCGCAGTTCAAGTAGTGGATGGGAAAGTAAGCATAATTACAGAAGGTAAGTGGCAAAAATTTAATTAAATTATTTTCCTATGTCAGATGTAATTCCTGCAAATTCAAGATATGTTCCCTTAACTCAACAGCCGGCTTGCTGTGTTCCTACCTGTTTTCAGATGGTCATGTATAAAAATAATATTCTACTTCGCCCTGCTGAAGAAATCGGATACTATCTTGGATTAATAGTTCATCCGGACAGAAAAAAACTATTTTGGAATGTCAGAACTTCAACAGAAAAACCACCCGCAGGTTATGGAACTAGAATTTATGATCCCCAATTTGAACCGAATACTGCATTTAAAAATATGGGGGTTCCACTTACTTGTAAAGTTAATCCAATAACAAACTTTAATAGTTCGGAAATTATAGTGAATTACCTAATTGACAGTGAAAAAGCAAATAAAGATGTTTTGCTTTGTTTTAATCATGGAGCATTGATAGACGATCCGACAAAAAATTGGGGTCATGTCTGTGTGTTTGATAGAATAATTGACGGTAAAATAAGATTGATAGATCCCTCTCCAGATCAACCTAAATGGAAATTAGTAAGTGTTGAGAAAATGTTTCATGCAATGCAAAAGCATGGAGAAAAAAGATCAGCTGGGTTTTGGGAGATTTCAAAAAATAGTTAATAAAAATAGAAACTTAATATATATCAAAACAATATGGAATACGAGACGATAAAACTAGTTGTTTATGTACCAGAAACTCATGCAAATCAAGTTCGTGAAGCAATGGGTAAAGCAGGTGCAGGATTAGTAGGAGATTACAAACATTGCACTTTTTCTGTTAAAGGTGTAGGTCGCTATATTCCACTAGATACTGCAAATCCATATATTGGAAAACCAGGACAACTTGAAGAAGTCATTGAAGAAAGAATTGAAACTGTATGTTACAAGAAGGATTTAGATAATGTAATTAAGGCTATAAAAAAAGTTCATCCTTATGAGGAAATTGCATTAGATATTTACCCATTAGTTCTAAATTCCCACGAAACAACTTACAATAAGTAAATTATGAAAATTGCAGTTATAAATCCAGAACAAGTTAAATCTTTTAGTCGTGATCCTATTGAAGTTTTTCAATTACTGAATAATGTTAATACAGAAAATATAAGTGTTTCAGTTATTAAACTGAATGGAGTGAACAAGAAAAATAGAAATAGAGTCAGTGATGTTTGTTATTTTGTTTTGGAAGGAGAAGGAAAATTTAACATTGACGGTAAAGATTATTCTGTCAAAAAGCATGATTTAGTAACCATTCCTAAAAATACTTGGTATTTTGATACTGGGAAAATGACATTGCTTTCTTTCTGCAACCCTCGCTTTGATATGAAGAATGTAGAAATTATTGATTAAGTAAAGGCTATTTTTCTTTGACTTAAAACTGTAAACCATCTCCAAATATACCTCTCAATTTCCTTAAAATTATCTGACAGTGAGGCTGTAAACTGGTTTGAACTATATCTCGGCACCTCCACACTTCGCTCTTTACTTTCAGTAAGGAGCTTCGCGTGGCAGGCTAATAAATAGTTTTTGATCAAAATTCGGATCAACCGTATAAATTACTGTGCGAGTCGATAGAAACAAAAATTGCTTCTTGTGCAGTTCTTTTAAAAACTGCTCTGATATCGCCTGTTACATTAATACTTCGATAACCTTCATAATTTCCTCTTAGAGAGTGATTATTTAATGTAGGATCAAATTCGTCTTTCATAAAGAGCGATAATCTATCTTTAAATTTTTCCTTAATTTTTAAGCGTTGTTTTTTAAATCGCCTAAGAAATTCTTTGTGGTATTTGACAATCATATATTATCTAGGTAGTCGACTGCTTGTTTTGCTGTTTTGAAGCGCGGAGAAAGATTACGTCTTTTTTTAAGATCACCCTCTACGCGATCAAGAAGTTCCTCAAGTTCAGGAGTCATGCGGGGAATATGAGAAAAATATACCTCGCGGGTTCTTATGAAATTTCGAAGAGACGAATTAATAATATCAGACAAAGATAGTCCAAGTTCTTTAGCAAGTTTTTGGGCATTTTCCTTAATTTCTCTATTTGCTTTCACATATATAACTGTGTTCATAATAACCAAAGTATATACAAAGGTTATTCAAATGTCAATCGACAATTGAATTTTTAGTGTAATTGTTATCTTTGAACTATGGAATTAGAATTTGATAAAAACCAGTAACTTCGTCAAATACTATACAATAATTGACTTCAGTCAAGTACCGTCTGGAACCTGTTGTGAAGAGTTCAAACCGTTTTCAAAAAAATCTAAACCCTTAATAAGTTATTAAGGATGGTCAAAGTAGCTAATAGTAATAATTGAAATCAACAAGGGTAAAGCCGATCTTAAAGTTAGAAAAAAGTAATCCCCCTTCGCTAGTTGTGATACCAAATATAGCCTCGGCGGGGTTAATTAAACCTCTTTCGCTACTTTAAGGAGACCATTTTAATAGCTTCATTTCTATTGGCGTTATTTGAGCTTCATATTTTCCTAAATGACCATATATTTCCCCGAACTGAAATATTCATCAGTTGAGATTGTTAGTATAATTTAAAGATCATGTCTGAAAGACCTGAATTTTGCAAAGTGGCAGCTTGCCCAATGTGGATTTCATATTGTCATTTAAGTGAAAGTTTAAAACGCGGATGGCCTAAACTAAACACTAGAAGAAAAGAAGTGAAAAAATTGTCAGAATTAGCAAGAACAGATAAAGAAGCAGTTATCAGTAAGTGTTCTGATACAGTCGGTCGCAGTTAATTTACTTACTTTTTATTACACGGGAATAACTGGATTCCTAAATACAGATTGCATTATAAAATAATTATTTGAAGACCAGTAGGGTCGCCTCGCCGGTATTGAAGATTTTATTGAGTGTTGAAAGAGTTGAAAAATAAATTCTTTTTATCAACGGATAATCTTTTCTCATATCGTCAAAAAATAGTTTATCGGCAACTTCAAAATTCAACTTCTTAAAAAGATTGATTAAATATTTACTATGAAAATGCCAGATGTGTTCATTGGGCATAAAGGGTTCCCAGTATTTTTGCCGAAGATAAAAAATAATGTTGTTGGTATTTGGAGTACCGATAATTAAGACCCCTGTTTTTTTGAGGATTTTTTTTGCCAACTTAATTTCCCCAATCGGATCTGCGATGTGTTCGAGTACGTGATTATAGATTATGCAGTCAAATTTGACCCGCTTTCTTTTTAGAAAATCCTTTAACGTTCCCCGAAATGCTTTATATCCCAATCTTTTTCGGGCTTTTTCAAAAGCAGCTTTATTTGGTTCAATTCCTGTGACATTAAATCCTTCATCTTGCAGCAATGATAATAAAATTCCGGAAGAGCAACCAACGTCTAAGACAGATCCGGAATCGACATATTGTTTAACAAGTTGGACGATCGGTTTAAAAAGCTCGACAAATTTTTCTTTATTGACATCATAAAATTCTCCCCGACTCTGCTTTGGGTTAAATTTAATACCGGATTTAGGAGTAATGGTTTTTAGTATTCCACAGTTTGAGCATTTTCCGATGACAATGCCCTCAAAATGCTTAAAAACCCGCTCGCTCTTATACTCAATATGTTTTTCAAAAGTAGAATTTTTTCCAGCCCGGCATAAACAGGAAGAAATAATCATAATTAATTATAAATAAACGGGAGTTTCGATCAAATTTCCTTCTCGAGAGCTTGAAGGTCGTTAATTATAATTGCTCTTTTATTGTTGGCAACCAATCCCTTTTGCCTGAAATTCTTCCACTCTCGGCTGGCGGTTTCCCTTGAAAGTCCGGCCAAAGAAGCAATGTCTTTATGGGTAAACATTTCCATAAGGATGATTTTACCATCCTTTTTCTGACCAAAGCGCCTAGCTAAAAATATAAGAATAGAGGCAACCCGCGAAGATGCCTTGGCGATTGCCAGTTGTTCTATCCGCAGCGTCAGCTTATCTATGCCCTTAAGCAGCCGATAGGTAAGATCGAATAAAACATCCGGATTTTTTTGCAGAAAATTAAGGACTTTTTCTTTGGGGATAATATAAAGCTCTACCGGCGTTAGTGCTTCGTAATGCAATCTGTTTGGGATATCGCTGATTACCCACATCATGGGGAAATAGGAATTAAGCGCAAAAATATGTATGGTCGTTTCTATTCCTTGAGGTGATATTCCATAGGCTTTGACATAACCGCTTTTTAAGTAGTAGGCTCCGAGGGGGTCTTTATTCGGATGAATAATAATCTGACCCTTTTTGTAACTCTTTAGATTAAACCTTGAAAAAAAGGCGTTGACTTTATAATTAACTCTATCCTGCATACGAACATATTGTACAAAATGTTGTGATTATTGTCACTGACAATTATTAAGAAACAGTTTATCCTATGGGGTAGGAGGGGATGAAAGAAAATTTCTAATATCTAATTAACCTGATTTCTAACCAATGCATATAACATACAAAAACAATCTCTTACACAGAATGAAAATAGCCAGGGGTCACTTTGATAAGGTCATCCGGATGGTTGAAGCGGATGAATACTGTCTTGATGTAACTCAACAAACGTACGCGATTCAGAATGCGCTAAAAAAAATTGACGAAGTGATTCTTGAACATCACCTTAAAACCTGCGTGAAAGAGGCGATCATAAGTGATAAGCAGGTGGATGAAAAAGTTAAAGAAATATTAGAAGTTTTTAAAAGAAAGTGACTCGTATTAACTAAAAATACGAGTCATCCCGGACTTGATCCGGGATCTAGTTAATAATTAGATCCTGAAATAAATTCAGGATGACAATTGAAAGATATGTCCAAATCTTTTATTTTCGGAATTATTATTTTTGCCTTGGTAGTAATTGGAGGCTCGTATTTTTTAGTAGCCGGAGGAAAACAAAAAAGCTCTAAGGATTTACCTCCCGTTTATAATTCTAAAGATAAAGAAAAACCAAAAGTTGAAGTCAAAGAGGTAACTAAAGATTTAGGAGATATGAAGGTATCTGACCAAAAGTCTGCAGATTTTTCGATTAAAAATATTGGTAGCAGGGAGCTTACTTTATTTAATATCTCTTCAAGCTGCGGTTGTACTGTGGGTCAAATCATAATCGAGGGGAAGGAGAGTAGGGAATTTGGTATGCATGCTCAAAGCGATGAATCATTTGCGATTTCCCCGGACAAATCGGCTTTGGTAAAAGTAACCTATAGACCTTATATCATGCCGGTATCAGGCTTGGTCGATCGAGAGGTCTTCGTTGAAACAAACGATCCGGAGAACCCGAGATTAACATTCAAAGTTACTGCTTTTGTTAAATAATAATGCAAAATAATTTGCTTTTGGGTTTTTCCTTGACAGCTTCTTTTTTGGCCGGAGTTCTGGCTTTATTTGCTCCATGCTGCATTACATTTTTATTTCCTTCATATCTTGGGACAATCTTTAAATCAGGAAAAGAAATAAATTCTAAAGGTGGGGGGAAGATAATGTTTTATACCTTGGTTTTTGCTTTGGGACTATCGGTAATTTTGATTCCGATTGCGCTGGGATTCAGATTTTTTATGTATTTTTTTGACGAGTATCATAAGGAAGTATACTATCTGGGTGCATTTGTTCTTATATTTATGGGAATCATGACGATAAAGCCTTTTTTTAGAATACCTCAATTTTTTCATTTCAAACCCAGTCTAAACAAAAAAATT
>C687J35174_10004926_pt1 | contig 17787 bp, 23 predicted proteins | sample RifCSPhighO2_01_FD_35174 | JGI IMG/M metagenome (IMG submission 35174) | reverse complement strand
ACCGGTTCTTTAGGTGATTTTAAAAACTTGAATTATTTATAGATTAAAGATGAGAAAAGAGATTGTAATTCCTGATATTGATAAAATCAATGAGAGAGTAACGCATTCAAAGGAAAAGGCTTTAAGAATTAGCATTTTTGAAGGTTCTGCGGCCTCTGTTGCAGAAGGCGCCGGAGGATCTTATATAACCCCCTTCGCGCTTGTTTTAAACGCGAGTAATTTTCATATAGGATTGTTAAGTGCTTTTTCAGGATTGCTTGCACCTATTGCGCAGTTTTATGGCAGTAATTTAATGGAGAGATATTCTAGGAAGAGAATTGTTATTGCTTTTGTTTTACTTCAGGCTTTGATGTGGCTTCCAATTGCGGCTTTGTCTTATTTTCTTTGGAAAGGAATTTTTGTAAGTTATTTGCCCTATGCTTTAATTGTTTTTTATACAATATTAGCCATCTTTGGAGGGATTGCACATCCTCCTTGGTTTTCTTGGATGGGAGATTTAGTCCCCGAAAATGAGAGGGGCAGATATTTTGGAAGGAGAAATAGAATAACTGGAATTGTTAGCTTAGTTGCTTTTTTGTCTGTGGGATATTTTATAGATATTTTTAAGACTAAAGGACTTGTGCTTTTGGGATTCGCGATAATTTTTGCTTTGTCTTTTACATTTAGGATTTTTTCTTTTGGGCTTTTCCATAAACAATACTGCCCAAAGTTTAAGCTAGAGAAGGGCTATTACTTTTCTTTATGGCAATTTTTAAGAAGGTATGATAATTTTGGAAAGTTTGCCGTGTTTCAATTTGCATTTAACTTTGCTGTGATGATTGCTTCGCCGTTTTTTGCCGTTTATTTATTGAAAGATTTAGGATTTAATTATTTAACATTTACCATTGTTTCTGTAAGCAGCTCTATGTTTTACCTTATTTTTGTTCCTCTAGCGGGCAAGTTTTCTGATAAGTATGGAAACCGGGAATTGTTATATGTAGGAAGTTTCTTATTTGTTTTGACACCTTTACTTATTATCTTTTTCAAGACACCTTTAACTATAATACTCATTCCTTATCTTGTCTCCGGATTGGGTAACGCGGCTTTTACTATTGCTACTAATAATTTTACTTATGATGCTGTTAATGCCCAGCATCGTGGATTGTGTGTTGCTTACACAAATATCCTTGCGGGGATAGGCGTATTTTTAGGAAGTTTGTTAGGAGGATATATTGCCTCTCTTGATTTTGGCGTTAAAAGTGCGATTGTTCCGGTTTTCATCGCTGCTGCTTTCTTTAGGTTATTGATGGTATTAGTGTTTGTCCCAGGAATTAAAGAGGTTAGAAAAGTGCAAAGAAGTCCGCACTTTTCATTGAGTTTAGTGCATCCTTTTAAAATGATTAATGCAGATGTTGGATGGTTTAAGAATTTCTTTCGGGGATGATTAGGTTTGGATGCAGTTAAGTTTATAAAATATGAGGACTACACTAAGTTATGATATTTGGGAAGAAAGATAAATTGTTTAAGTGTGACGGGTGCAAATCTAAAGTTCAGGAAGATTTTGATTTTTGCCCTTATTGCGGGACGAGCTTGATAGACAAGGAACAAGAGCTTAAGGATTTTGGAATGCTTGGAAAGCGTGATGCTGTTGAGGATCATGATGTTGATATGGGTTTTGGTGTTTTTGATAAGATGATTGGAAGCGTGATGAAAAGCCTTGTTAAAAATTTAAGCAAGCAGTTTGAGGAGATACATGAAGAGGCAGATATTGTGAATTTGCCTAACGGTATAAGTATTAGTGTTGGTGTGCCGCGAAAAAATGCTGGGAAGAAAGTGGTTTATAAGAAAGAGCCAAAATTGACNGATAAGCAGATTGAAAAAATGCAGAAGTTGCCTAGGGCTGANGCAGATAGNAATGTTAGAAGATTGTCTGATAAAGTAGTTTATGAGTTAAAAGCGTTAGGAGTTGAGAGACTTGAAGATATTTTTGTTACAAAACTGGAAAATGGATACGAAGTTAAGGCGATTGGTAAGAAAAAAGTTTATGTTAATAATATTCCTGTTAATTTGCCTTTGAAGGGATATGGCATTGCAAAAGAAGGCTTGATTGTAGAGTTTTTAACTAACTGATTTTGAAATATGTTTTCTATCATCAATATACTTATAAGCTAAATATGCTTTTCTGGATAGATGGTTCAAAATTATAGAGTTTATATGAGTAACCCAAATTGGTTAAGTTTTCCTTGCGAATTATTAGGCGATCATCTAACTCTTACTGGGTTGAGCGATAGGGAAGCTTTTCCAGCTCTTTATTCTGATTTTAGCAGAGCAGTTAAAGCTCTTAGGCAACCGGAATTTATGCCTATTTCTCGCGATCTATTTTCAAGATTGGCAGGTGTTGATGAGAAGAGAATTTCGAATGATTTGTTTATTCACGATTCTGGAGCGGTTCTAGCTTATCATATAGATGATGACTGCCCTGAGATTTTGCGATTAGATTCTCTTAGAGTTGCTGGTTTTCCAAGAGCAATAGAAATTGTGTCTAAGAAGTTATTGTTGCCGCAAAAAAGTGAAATTGAGAAAGGTAAATTTTTTAAGTCTGGCAGATGCACTACTGCGATGTATCGTTGGATTTAATTGATTTTAAAAGTTCTGATTCCTGCGTTACCTAGGCGTTTGTGTTTATAGAAGTCTTTTATTGGAATGTTTTTTATTGCTAGCTCTAAAGCTAGTAGGAAGTTTCTGTGGCTTGCTATCAGAATTGTTTTATTTTTGAATTTGGAAGATTTTAGATAATTGATGAATTTTATTGCTCTTTTATTAACTTGTAGGATTGATTCTCCGCCTTTTGGCCCGAATGAAAGGCGATTGAGATTGTGTGCTTGGCAGTATTTTCTTATTGCGCCCTCTTGCTTACCGTCAAACGAGCCGCAGGCTCGTTCGGTTATTAGTTTGTTAATTATTATCTTTTCTTTTTTTTGATTTACATAAGGCTGGATGGTTTGAATTGCGCGTTTTAACGGACTGGTGAAAATTATGTCTGGGTTTAGAGATTTTAGTTTTGGGATTAATGCTAACGCTTGACGCTTTCCTTTTTCTGATAGAGGGACGTCCATTCTACCGTCTGATAAACCTCGCGCATTTCCTGCAGATTCGGCGTGCCTTAGGAGGATTAGTTTCATAAATGAATTACGAATTGGGGATTTTTATACTATTTGCTTTTTGTTCTTAACTCGTCTCTTTTTTGTTCTAATCGATCGTATAGCGCTTTAACAACTGTCTTTTCAAGGGAGCTTTTTAGATCGGAATCACTAAATACATTTTTTGTTTCTCTTTCTCTTGTAATTAAGATCTTACAAATTCCAATATCGCCTTTTCCTGTTGAGTTGTATACTATCTCTAGGTCAATTCCGAACTTTGATTTTATCCCTGCTGATAATCCTGATTGTTTTATTTTTGGGTATACTTCATTGAATTCAACTTGTTTTATTGGCAATAAATATTCGTAGTCCATTAAAATGCTGCTAATTCTGTTTTTAAATAGATTATTGTATAGAAAATGATCCCGCCAGGATTTGAACCTGGGACCTCGGCCTTTCTGATTTTGTTATAATTGTATAACAACCTTTACAAGTATCAGAGCCGCGCACTACCGGGCTGTGCTACGGGATCTTAAAATGGCTAATAAATATTCGTTTTTAAGTCTTTGGTTGATTCTAGGAATCTGTTATATTTTGCTATGTGTTTGGGGTTTTTCGGCGAGATTTCTTTGAAGAAATTGTGAAGCATCTCGACTCCTCTAATTACTATAATATACGCATCTAGCCTATTGCCTCTTTTATTGTATAGCCCTTTATTAATGCAAGCCCTTAATTCCAACAAGTTAAAAAGTTCTTTTAGTTGGGTAGCTAATTTAATAGAAATTGTAGTGATTTGCATTCTAGGATAGAGCTTATGATTCTTTTTTTCAAGATAAAGACATCCGTCTGTATCAAATATTCCTCTAATACACGCGATAATTAGTTCTTTGTCGTTTAGAAACTGTTTTGGTATTTCTAACTCAAATTTCTTACCTAAAGGCAAACCAAGAGTTTGCTTAAAATTGATTAATTCATTATTCCAGATTTGAAAGCCGAAAACTCTTGTAGAGGGCATTTCTCTCAAGCTAATTTTTAGCCCATACAGTTTTTCAAATAATGGTTTAATTCTTTCTATATAGTGCGGTTTATCATCTTCTATATGCCCTCTTAATTGATAAAATCCTTTATTTTTTCCATTTTGTTTAGGATAAAAATTCATGCTGCCNTCGCCGATGTGCCAGCCAGTTTCTTCAGCGAGNTCTGGAGTTATTTCTGGGATTGAGAATTTATTCACGTTTTTATATTGTTTTATAGTTTAAATTTGCGTGTTTTAATTTTTTAATGACGTAACTTTTTGGAGAGAATTAAAGGTTTTGGGTTTGTTTGGCGAGTGTTTGAAGAAGATAATCTACACTTGGTTCTACTCTTTCTGGGGGATTTCCAAAGACGGTTAAATAGTCTCGCGTGGTTGCTGTTCTTGCTCTTATTCTTTGTGCTGCTCTTCTTGGGCAATCATATGGCAAATTGCTTAGATCACTGGGCTGCTGTAGAAGTTTTTCTATTTCTGCCAGCCTAACAAAATTGGCTTTAATATGTTCCACTTTTTATTTGAGTTCTCGAAGTATTTATAATTTGTGATTCTTGGGCTCTGTCCGGAATTAAAAACCTGATTAGAATAAATGCATTTTGATTAAATATGTCTCGCATTGCTTAAAACTTTTTGTCATAATTCTCTAAGAACAAGAACTCCGGACAGAGCCGATTCTTGGGCGAAATAAAATTGATTTTTACCTTGTAAAAAGGTTTAAAAAGCAATTTTGCGAAAGGTTTGCATGGCAAAGGGAATGTATCATTATATGCGGGAGGCTTGGAAGAAGCCTACTAGAGAAATGCTTACTAGCAGATTAATTCAGTGGAGACGAGAGGAAGCAGCAGTCGTCGTTGATAAGCCTCTTAGATTGGACAGGGCTAGAGCTTTGGGGTATAAGGCGAAGAAGGGATTTGTTGTTGTTCGTATTCGTTTGTTAAGAGGAGGAAGAAAGAGATCTAGAATGGGCGTTAAAGGAAGAAAAAGCACGAAGCAGCATATAAGAAAAACTTTGAAGATGAATTATCAGTGGGTTGCGGAGATAAGAGCTGCGAGACATTATAGAAACTTGGAAGTATTAAATTCTTATAATATTGGAAAGGATGGAAAGTATGCTTTCTTTGAGGTTATAATGGTTGATCCTTCTAAGCCGGAGATAATAAATGATCCAACTATAAACTGGATTGTTAATAGTAAGAAGAGGGCTGAGAGAGGATTGACTAGCGCTGCGAGGAAATCAAGAGGTTTGAGAAATAAGAGCGATAATTTGAAAGTAAGGCCGAGCCTAAGGGCTTGGGGCAGACATGGCAAATAAGTTTTTAAGATGACGATTGATAGTGTTGTTATTAATGGAGCATCTTATGTCGAGGTTGCTGGGATTAGGCTGGAGAATGGCGGAATTTATCGGGTTTCAGAGTTAACTGATCAAAATTTTAAACAAAGTGGAGATTATTTGGGCTCTATTCTTTACCAGCGAAAATTAAACGACAAAAGTGTTGAGTTTCGTTTTGCGCCGTTGAGTGATGGAGTATTTGTTATTTTTGAGGGTGTGCATCAGAATATTGAGAGCGATTAATCTTTGTCTTTTTTGAATTGAATTATCTTGCCTGCTTGAATTTCAATTTTGTCTGCTCTTCTTAGATTTTTTATATGATGTTTTTTTAGAATTGTGTGATGTTTTACTTCTGCAAGATATTCCGGGATTTCGAATAAATTTGCTTCTGATGTTTTCCAGTTTATCTTATTAAATCTTTTAAGACTGATTGGATTTGAGTAAGAGCGCAGTGTCTTTTTGCCATTATCCATGAAGTATTCGTGAAAATATGACATTACTAATTCTCTTATCGTTTTGTATACGGGCTCTCTATACCTTAGAACTGCGTGGTTTGTTTTTGATATTGCGCCCCAATTGCCGTGCTGCCTGAAGACTGCTACTACATGATCAAAGTCTCTGCCTGCTGCCGTTAGGTCTAATACTTTAGCTGGATGGCCTTGCAATTCCAGCGCGGCTGCCGCAAAAAGTGCTCCTTCCATGCAGTGCGCTTTTCTTTTTTTTAATACTAGGTGGGGGGACATGCAAGTGTCTTCTTGTTCTTCAAAGTTTATTTTTATCTTGTTTAAGAAATCCTGAACTTTTTTAGGATTGTTGAGAGATTTTAATATCTTCAACTCGCTTTGATTGAATGTGTCTTGCATTTATTATTTAGGTAATGAGGATATAAAAGTTTAGGGGTTTTGTTGTTTACTCTTTAGAATGGTCTGTCTGACTATCTTTTTTTCAGCTTTGATATCTATTACTAAAGGGTTTGTACTAGCTCTAAATTGGCTATCAAATAAATAGGGATATGCCTGTCTTAAGTCTGTTTCAGTTCTATAGTGTTCATATGTGTTGTGCGGGCCATTATAATATACGACATATCCCCGATTATATTTCTCTAATAATCTTTCTAAATTCTTTTCGCGAAATTCTTCCTGCTCTTTTACTGTTGGAAGATGAACCATTTAGTAACTTTATTTTTTTAGTATAAAAGTATTTGTGTTATTGATTTTATGCTTATTGGGTTTCTTGTTTTTGGGCGGCCCAAGCTTCTCTCTTTTGTTTTTCAATTGGGCAGTCGGGGTTGAAGCAGAATTCCCAAGGCCTTCTTGCTTTGCGGATTGCGAGAAGTTTCGGAAAGCTATCGGCTTCGCAGACTTTTCCTGATTTTTTAATTAGTGCGTTAGGAGGCAGGGAGTATGTTTGCTTGCATTCGGGATATGCAGAGCAGGCAACGAATTGCCTGCGGGTTTTTTTTGAATATATAATGCGCAGGTTTCCTTTTTTGCATGTTGGACAGGGCAGCAGGGTGTTGGCTTCGTTTTGGGCTTGTCTTAGTCCTTCAAGGCCTTTAGCAAGTTCCTGGCCGATTTCTGTTTCATGTGCTTTGAATTCTTTTGAGATGTCTGTAATTACTTTCTCAACTGTTTTTATAACGGCTTGCTCTTTTTCTTCTAAGACTTTTGGGCTCTGGTCTTTTTGCTGAATGTCCTCCATTTTTTGTTCTAACTCCCGGGTTAGATTTTCATCAATTATTATTGGGGAGTATTTTTCTAAAGATTCAATTAGATGCTTGCCAAGAGGAGTTGCTTTTATGCTCTGTCCTTCTAGGTATCCACGCTGAAATAATGTTTCTACTATTGTTGATCTTGTGGATTTTGTTCCTAGATTCTTTTTTTCTAAAATTGTTACTAGTGATGCCGGGGTGAATCTTCTTGGAGGCTGAGTTTCTTTCTCTTCAAATTTTATCTCGTCTATTTTTACTTTACCCGATAAATCTGGCAAGGTTGATTCTTCCATTTCTGCTGGATAGACTTGTGTCCAGCCTTTTTCTAATACTTGAAGGGCGGAGGCTGTGAAGTTTTTACCGTTTTCTGCTGTTAATACAATTCTTTTGTTTGCGGTTATTGCATCTTGGCAGAATGCTGCGATAAAACGCTTGGCAATTAGCTCGTACAGCTTTTTTTCTTGGTCGTCTAGTTCTTGGAATTCTCCTGTCGGGTAGATTGAAGGGTGTGCGGGATCTTCTTTCTTCCCTTCAATTGGTTTTGCTCTTGTTGCTATGGCCGCTTCTGGAAAATTAGCTTCTAGAAGTTTTAGGATTTTCTTTGGCTCTATTGCATCCGGGATTTTTTGCGAGGATGTTCTAGGATATGAAATTAGACCATTTAAATAAAGTTTTTGTGCGATTTGAAGAGTTTGCGCGGGATTTATTTTATGATAGCGGTAGGCTTCTCTTTGAAGTGTTGTTAAATCAAAGGGGTGTGGGGGCTGTAAGGATTCTTGGGCTTTTTTGGTTTCTGCGACTGCTTCTTTTATATTTTTAAACTCGTCTAATTCTTCTTTTTTGAATATGTCTTTTGGATGCTTGTATGAAATTTTATCTTTGATTGCTAGAACTTGCCAGTATGGTTCCGATTTGAATTTCTCTATTTCTCTTTCTAGCTCTACAATTATTTTTAGTGCTGGGCCTTGAACTCGGCCTATTGAAAGGACTTTGAACGAGCCTGTTTTTTTTATTGCGGAGATTAATGCTCGTGATAGATTGACTCCATAAAGCCAGTCTAAATAATGTCTTGTCTCGCCGGCATAAGCCTGGCCCCAGTCCATTTCTGGCATGAGATTTTCATACGATTTTTCTAATTCTTTTGCTGTTAGTGTTGAATATTTCATTCTCTTGGCTGTTTGCTGTTTGCAAATAAATCTTAGGACATTCCAGCCGATAACTTCGCCTTCTATGTCATAGTCTGTGGCAACGACATAGGATTTTGCTCTTCTGCTTAGCTTTTTGAGAACGTCTAGATATTTCTTTGTAAAGGCGGATTGTGTTCTTTCATAGGAAGGCACCCATTCTAGCTTGAATACGGGCCAGCCTTTTTGTCCTGGAGAATAAGTAAGGTTGAATAAGTGTCCTACTGCTGATGCGACGAGAATATTTTCGTTATTTCTTTTTACTTCGTAGAATGGAACGCCATTTTCAGAGTATTTTCTTGCTGGGCCTAACGCTTGGGCTATTTTTTGTGCGGCTTGAGGTTTTTCTGTTATAATAAGTATTGAGTCTGGCTTGCCTCTTAATATTTGAATGTTTGAAGCATCTGAATTTTTTCTTTTTCTTGTTTTTTTCTTTGGAGATTCAAGATATGAGGCTGGCACTGGCTTGCCCGGAGATTCAACTGTAACTAGGTCCTGGATTTTTGGCTTTGGTTTTACCTCTATCTCTGTTGTCTGCTTTGCGTCATTTACCGGAATGTATTCAACTGGCATTTTCTCTTAGAATATAAGGGGAATTTAAATATATAGCTTTGTGGGGAGTTATATTTCAATAATCGCGCCATTCCTGCCGACATTTATTACGCGCGTTTTGCCTATCATTTCTTGCGCGCCTTCAGCTTCATGAATATGTCCATGCAAAAGAAGGTCGGGCTTGAATTTGTTTATTGCTTTTGTTATTGCTTTGCTTCCCGGGATGCCAGAGAATTCTGATAGGCTTCCGGATGGATGAGAGTGAGTAACCATTATTTTCTTTTCTATTCCTTTTAAGTTAGCGTGGGCTTTTTCAAGAGTTTTCCATATCTCGCTTTCCGATATATTGCCTGGGCCGGGTCCTTGTGCGCCTCCTGCGCCAAATATTCCTAGATTGTCGTATTTTAGGGAGTATCCATGGATGTTTTTTACTCCATAGAATTCTGCCATTAATTCTGTTGTACCTATTGATTCCCAGTTTCCTGGAAGAATTAGAACTTTTTGATCTCTGTCTTTGAAAGGTTTTAGAATATCNTTTGTTTCTCTAAAATCTACTATGTCNCCGCATAGAATGACNAGGTCTACTTTTTCTTTTTGTGCCGTTTCAGCTAATTTTTTTGCTAATTTTGATTCGCCGTGTAAATCTGATGCTGCGAGGATTTTAAATTTTTTTACCATGTTATTATTTGTATTCTGGGATTAAAATAGTTTTGGTTTTGCTTGAGAAGGTTTTTATACTTGTAATCTTTTTTGCTTAAAATGAGGTGTTCAGTATCTGTGGGTTCGGATGAAGGTCATGTAGTGAGTTTTCTAGCGGAGAATAATAGAAAATACAGAATGGACTTGGATGTTGTTCTTAGGAAATTTGATCCGATGAGATTTAGAGAATTTGTTAAGAAATATTATGATATCTTCTCACCTATAACTAGAGAGGCTTTGGGTATGGCCGATGATGATCCAGTTTTAGAATATACTTATAATCGGCTTAAAGGGCAGCATATTTTGGGAATAGAGAGCCCAGCTGAGAGGCAATACTGGCGTCAGAGGAAATTGGATGATTGGCATGGAGTAAGGATAAATGTATAAAAAAGGAAGTGGATGGATTTGGATATCTGTGGTTTTAATGTTATTTTTAGTTTTTGGGGCTTTTTTTTATCTTTCTCTTGCTTCGCCTGATTATGATAAAACATATAGAGAAATGGCCGGTAAGGGGGAGCTTTTGAATCCGGCTTCTGGGTTGAGCGAGCAGGATGCTGTTGCGGCTTTTAACGAGAGTTTTGTTTATTATATACTTGTAGTTATAAAGACATATAATTTGCATAATCCTCCTTTAAGTTCAGAGACTCCGAAAATTGAATTGCTTGTTGATAGCAATGTTTTTAATGCTGAAGTGAAAAACGGGGTTATTGAGGTTGGGCAGGGTGCGATTGTAAATGAGGATGTAGTGATTAAGACTACGGCTGAAGAGGTGGTTAAGATGATGAATGACGGGAGTTATGCTTCTTCTTCTTTTAGAGATGGAAAGTCTAGTATTGAGTTGATTGCTGAAAAGAGCACTTTGTTTGCAAAAGGATATTTGGGGCTTTATAACGAGCTAACTGGAGAGAGCGTTACTGGAGGCGTTATTAGAATTTATTTTAATCTGGCTTTTCCTATTTTTGTATAGTAAATCGTGATTTTAATTGTTTTGTGATAACTCTAAATTGCTACTGTTTCAGGTAACAAATTCAGAGAAAGCTTTAAAAGTAAGGGCCGGGATATATAGTTTGTAAAATATATGTTCAAAATGTACACTGAAAAAATTGCCGATAACTTTGATATCTTTTTTGGAAGAAAGCCCGCGCTTATGCTTATTGCTCTAAAGAGGTTTACAAGAGCGAGATACGGGAGTATTTTGGCTAAGGAAGTAGATTGCACTTATAGCCATGCTGTGAAGATTTTGCAGACGCTTGAAAGGCTNGGATTGGTAATGTTTGAAAAAAAAGGNAGAATAAAATTAATAAAGCTAACGAAGAAGGGGCAGGAGATTGCTGATAATTTGGAAAATATAAAGAAAGTGATTGCGTAAGATGGTCGCTTTTATTAGTAATCTGTTAACCGGCACNGAATATATTAGAGGACAAAAGGTTCAGGATATAGGAATTGAATATACACTAAACAATGCTCGTCAAGTAGTTGATGCTCATTAGATAGAAATTATTTATTTTTTGTGCTTTTCTACGACTTCCTTGATTTTGTCTAAAATTGGCTGCTCAGGCTTTTTTATTTGCTCTCCGATTTTCCAGTATTTTCCTAGATGGTATGCGAGAGGCTCTTTTTCAGATGCTTGAGCTTCAACTATTTCACCTATAAGGAGAACATGATCTCCTGCGGGAATTTCATTTATTAGTTTGCATTCTGCATTCATTGCAGAATCCTGGACTAAAAGCGCTTTAATTTTTTTTCCCTGGTAGAATTTAAAGCCAAGTTCTTTTAATGCGGAGATTTTGTCAACTTCTTGCCCATGCCGGTCTCCTGATACGCTTGATATTACATTTTGATCGTGAGTGCAGATGCTTACTCCAAATTCTTTTGAATCTTTTATATTCTTGTAAGTTGTGTCTGTTTTGTGAATACTTATCGCTATTAATCCGGGGGAGTATGATATGTGATGAGTCCATTCGGCTGCCATAATGTTATGGCCGTAGCTGTTGTAGGATGTTATTAAGCCAACATTTGTTATGAATTTGCTTGACGCTGGGGAGTTTTTTGGCATGTCCATTTTAGTAAAGTGGCCTCGACGGGATTTGAACCCGCGACACCTGGATTTCTCTTGTCCGTTTTGGAGCCAGCGGAACCTTCCTTAAAGGTTTGCTTAAGAGTCCAGTACTCTGACCGGGCTGAGCTACGAGGCCATGACATTTGAATGAGAAAACGGTTTAAAAAGGTATTTAGTAGATGATTATCGGTATTTTCTCCAGGTGTGTTCGCACTTTGTGCATTTGTAGAATTTGGTTTCTGATTCATCTGAAGAGCGAGTTTGGAGAGTCCAGAAATACGCTTTATCGTGCTTGCATTTTGGGCATTTCATTTCAACGACAGGATTGACTTCAAGCTCTTTTTCTTTTATGACGAAAACTGTCGCGGTTTTTGCTATTTTTTCTGACGACTCTATTTTTACTCTACCTTTTGGACGGTAGCCGCATTTTGCGCAAGCAAAACTCCCTCTTTCTGTAACAATAATAATGCTTCCACATTTAGGGCAAAATTCCATGGGGAGATTTATTGAATCAGGTATTTAAGTCTTTCTTGAATTAATCTCATTTGCAGAATCCTCTTTCGTCAGGGTTTTTTCTAAGCTCAAAAAAGATTAATTTTAGCCAGCCGACCATAGGTATTCTTGCGACTGCTTTGCCGAGTATTTCGTCTTGTTTGATGTCTTTTTCTATGCTAAGCTGTCCAGAGTTATGATCTCCTTTCGTGGATATAACATCTTCGGTTACTATTCTATGGATTAGAGGATATCTTGCGCCTGCTTGAAATATAATTATATCCCCTTTCTGATATTCTTTTTTACCGATTACGAAAATTATATCTCCTTTATTTAGCCCAGAGTTGAAGCTGTATGATTGAAATTCTTCTTTAGTTATATTGAGGCCGTCGTATAGCGCTTTGTTTCTGCTCCACCAGTCGTCAAACGGCGCTTCGTGATACATTGAGCATGATTCTACTACCACAAGCGGAAGCGGTGAGCTAGTAATTAGTGAGAGTGTGGGGAAAAATAAATATTTTATAATTATGAAAATTAAAATTAAAGATACGAGCCAGGATTGCCATGTGTCTGCCTTTAGGAAGGTGATGAATTTTTTAATAGGGGAAATTAATTCCATTATCTTGTTATGAAAATGTTGTTTTTAAATATAGTGAAAGATAAAATGAAGAATTATTACTGCCTTGATATAGCATAGTTTAAATAGTTTAAATGGCTTTAGGACGGATGGCAAGTTTAGGGAACGGGCCGAGTGAAAGTTCTTATTTTGGTTTTTTGGAGCGGTCGCTTTCTGCGTTAATTGGAAAAGTTATTCCGAATTCTTGGGCGAGAAATAGCGCGGCTTACAGGGCGTTGGAGGTTAGGCTTTCTGAAGTAGAGAATGAAAAAGCGATTTACAAGAAGATTACAAATAAATTAGGAGCAGATTTCGGCGATTCTGAGAAGAGGGTGTTTGAATTGCAACTTACTCTTAAAAAAACTTTTAATGATGTAAGGACTCTGCAAGACAGTTTGAGGAATTCTAGTTTGATGTATGTACGGCTGGATCATGATTATTTGGCTAAGAAAGAAGAATCGGATGCGAGATGGAATCAAATAGAAGCGGTCAGTGGCAATTTGGCTGAGGCGCGAGATGAGATTATGAATTTGAATCATAAAATAAAAGGATATGAAAGTGCTGAGGCTGGTTATTTGGAGATGATCGTCGGTTTGAGGAAAAATATTGAGACGACTAAAGAGGTTATTGGTGGTTATGAATCGGAGATTGCTGGATTGGATAGAGAGTTAAAGAGTGCGGTTGATTATGGGAGAGGGAAAGAGGAAGTTTTGGGGAGATTTGGCGAATTGCAGGCAAAGCATTTCAGACTTGAGACTGCCTTTGCTTTGCAGAGGCATGCATATCAACATTTGAGAAGAGTTTATGCTCTTGCGTTAAAACAAAATCTTGATTCCGCAATTGAAGCTGTTAGAGAGAGTGGAGAGCCCGTTATTGTTTTAAATAGAAAAGGATTTGTAAGATATGCTTCAAAGTATTTCCAGAAGTTAATGAAAGATGAGTGTGTTGGCAAGCATTATTCTTTTTTTGTTTCTGAAGACGAGAGAGATAGTGTTAATCATTATTTTGCGGGGTCTATTGTTAAGGAAAATGGAATTATTGAGGAGAGGAAAGGGAGAGTTTTGGCGAAAAGGCCTAAAGATGGAAAGCCTGTCATGTTGGACATTATTAATCGGCCCATTGTTGTGCGGGGGGTTCGGAGAAGAATTGAGGGTATTAGTGGTTTTGTCGTTAGGACTGGAAGGCCTAGATTTTGGCAGGGATGGTTTGGTGAGAGAGCTAAAGATGAGGCGGTTGATGCGGTTGTTGAAAATTCCGAAGGAGCTGCGCCCGCGGCGCAGGAAACTGGTTAGATTTTATGTAAGTGGAGGAATAGCAGGAGCGAAATATTTAAATAGTTCAGTATACACTGATAGTGTATACTGAATGTATCTAAAAGGGATATAGACAAAAGCTACGGACACAAAAAAATGATGGACATATTTGATAACAAAATTTTATGCAAAAACTGTGATAGAGAGATGACTAAAACTTTAGTTCATAGAAATGGGCTTGATCTTAGAGCGGTGATTTGTGAGAAGTGCGGTGAAAAGATAATTCATCCTGCTGATTTGAACAAGCAAGAAAGATTTAATGATTTGAGGGGGAAAACTTTTTCTGTTAAATTAAGAATGGTTGGTAATAGCCATGCAATAAGTATTCCTAAGGAGATTTTTGATTTTATGAATTCTTTGGGTAATGGAATGAATGAGAGAATGAGAAGACATAATGAGGAGATGGATAGAATGGTTAGGCTTTGCTTAGAGGATTTTGGCAAATTAAGCTTGATGTTTAACTCTGAAGATGAGGGGGATTATGAAGATGGCAGATAAAATAGCTGACAAGATTAAATTAAAAGTTGTTGAGGCGTTGCAGGATGATGCTTATAAAGGGATTGCGAGAATTGATCCTTCCATTATGAAGGGCTTGGGATTGCAGAGAGGAGATATTATTTCTATTTCAGGAGGCAAGGAGACTGTTGCAATTGTTGATAGGGCTTATCCTGCGGATGTTGGCGAGAATATAATAAGAATTGATGGATTGACAAGAAGAAATTCTAAGTCGGGAATTGGAGAATTTGTAACTGTAAATAAGGCGGAAGTTAAGATGGCGAAGAAGATTTCTGTTGCGCCTGCACAACAGGGAGTTGTGGTGCAGGGAGATCCTGAAATGTTTAAGAGAGGATTGTTAGGAAGAGCGCTTGGCAAGGGAGACATTATTTCTCTTGGTGGAGTGCATAGAAGAAGAGACATAATGGATGATATGCCGGATATATTTGGGGATTTGAATGATTTGTTTGGGTCTAACTTTGGATTTTCTGGATTTCATCAGCTGAAGTTTATGGTTGTTTCTACTTCACCTGCCGGGCCGGTTTTGATTAATGATCATACTGAAGTTGTTTTGAATCCCAAAGCTACAGATCTTGAGGATTCTGCGCCAGATGTAACTTATGAGGATATTGGAGGATTGACAGAGGAAGTTAAGAAGATAAGAGAGCTTGTTGAGTTGCCTTTGAAGCATCCTGAAGTTTTTGATAAGCTCGGAATAGAGCCTCCAAAAGGAGTTTTGTTGCATGGACCGCCAGGAACTGGAAAAACACTATTGGCTAAGGCGGTTGCGAATGAATGCGAGGCACATTTCATTTTGCTTAATGGACCAGAAATAATGAGCAAGTTTTATGGCGAGAGTGAGAAGAGGGTTAGAGATATTTTTGATGACGCTCAGAAGAACGCTCCTTCAATTATATTTATTGATGAGATAGATGCGATTGCGCCGAAGAGAGAAGAAGTTATGGGAGAGGTTGAGAGAAGAGTTGTTTCGCAACTCTTGACTATGATGGATGGCTTGAAATCAAGGGGAAAAATAGTTGTTATCGGTGCTACAAATAGAGTTAATTCAATTGATCCTGCTTTAAGAAGACCAGGAAGATTTGATAGAGAGTTATTAATTTCTGTTCCTGATAAAAAAGGAAGATTAAATATTTTGAAGATACATACAAGAAATATGCCTTTGGATAAGGATGTGAAACTTGATGTGCTTGCTGGAAAGACGCATGGATTTGTAGGGGCCGATTTATCTGCCTTGGCTAAAGAAGCGGCAATGAGTGTGCTTAGAAAGAAGTTGCCTGACTTGAAAGTTGACGATGAAAAGGAAATTTCGAGAGATGTTTTGGATAAGTTGATTATTACGAATGACGACTTTGAGGAATCTTTGAAAGTCGTTAGGCCTAGTGCCATGAGAGAGGTTTTAGTTGAGACTCCTAATATAGGATGGAATGATATTGGAGGATTGGAAAAGACTAAACAGGATTTGAAGGAAGCGGTAGAGTGGCCGATTAAATATGCAGATAGCTTCAAGAGGCTTGGAATAAAGCCCCCAAAAGGAGTTTTGCTTTACGGGCCGCCAGGAACTGGAAAAACACTATTGGCTAAGGCGGTTGCAAAGGAGAGCGAGGCTAATTTCATTCAGGTAAAGGGGCCTTCGCTGTTAAGTATGTGGGTTGGAAAATCTGAAGAAGGAGTTAGAAAAATATTTGAGAGAGCGAGACAGGTTGCGCCTTGCGTTGTTTTCTTTGACGAGATTGATGCTATGGCGGGGAGAAGAGGAGTAGATGCTGGAAATAAAGTGACTGAAAGAGTTTTGAATCAGATGCTTGCAGAAATTGACGGACTGGAAGGATTAAAAGATGTCACAATAATTGGAGCGACAAACAGGCCGGATATGCTAGACCCCGCCTTGTTAAGGCCGGGAAGATTTGATAGAATTATATTAGTTGATGTGCCAGATAAAGAAAGCAGGAAAAACATATTTGAGATTCATACAAAGAATATGCCTTTGGCTGAAAATATAAGCATGGATTGGCTTGTTAGTTCCAGCGAGGGATTTGTTGGAGCGGATATTGAGGGTTTAGTTCGCGAGGCTGCGATGACTGCTTTAAGAAATAATTATAGCGCAGGAGTCGTTACTAAAGCAGATTTTGATGAGGCGTTTAAGAGAGTAAAAGCAAGCGTTTCTCCTGAAACTGCGAAGGCTTACAAAAAGATTGAAGACTATTATTTGAAGCAGGTTAAGGCTGGAATGGAAGTCGGACCAATTTATGCTGGATGAGCATAAATTGGAAGGGGCTTTAAGAGAGGTTTAATAAATCATGTTTGGTTTTGATTATAATGAAGAATAAGAACTTTTTTTATTTACAATATGATAAGATAAATTGGGAAAATCAGGAAAAGACAAAAATAAACAGCCAAATAAATGACTTTATTATAAAAGATATCTTGCTAAAACATAACTCTAGGCATATTAAGGTATTTGATATTGGATTTGGAATAGGCTTTTTCTTAAAAATGCTTCAGAAAGAACTGCCTAAAAAATATGAGGAAGTTACATTATCTGGCTGCGAGCCTTCAGATAAGAATTATTCATACTTTGCTAAGAAAGGAATAATAACGGATAAAAGCAATTTTCATGCTGACTTTCGTAATCTTACTTTTCAGAATGTAAAAATTAATGGAAAATTTGATTTTGTAACTGCAATCTATGTGTTTCCTCATTTTTCATCTGAAGATTTATCAGAAATAGCGAAAAAGATTCATTCCATACTTGAACCTAATGGCAAGTTTGTTCTAGTAGTAGTTAATGATGCATATTTAGAACGTAAGTTAAAGGATAAAAAGGACTTATTTATTGAAAATAACATAATTGAGCTTGATGGTAAAAAATATAAAGAAATTTTACATTATTCAGATATTCCTGAGATAGGAAAAGTCATAGATTATAATCGGGAAGAGGGCTATTATCTAGATTTGTTTAAGAAAAGCAAGCTTAATCTAATTAAAAAAGAGAGCTTAGATGATAATGGGTCTACTTGTACTATTTTCGTTTTTGAAAAGCAGTAAGTGTTATCTCTCGCCAGAGCGAATTGATTTGTTTTTGCGATAATCTTGATGTGTTTAGCTCTATTTCATAATTGTTTAACGAGAGTCTTTTACTTGTGGGCTTTATTTTATTGAAGATGGT
>C687J35174_10004916_pt1 | contig 17797 bp, 16 predicted proteins | sample RifCSPhighO2_01_FD_35174 | JGI IMG/M metagenome (IMG submission 35174) | reverse complement strand
GTTTCTCAGTTAACGGCGCCAGTGTAAACGATATTTCTCTGGATACTTCCACATCTACCACCCACACTATTGTATATAGCGCGGTGGACGGTGCCGACAATTGGGGCTATGCCACGAGAACAGTGGAGGTCTTGCCGATACAATAACAATTTGGGTTATCAAACATATCTCAATGGAATTTTGACGCAACAAATCCAACTTGATACTTCTACTACTACAACGCATAGTATAGAATATAAAGCCACCGATCAGGCGGGCAACACAGGAACAGCCACGCGAACAGTTAATGTTGTAAATCAATAATTATGAACGTATTACTTAAAAAAGGAATAATAATTTTAGGACTTGCGGGAGCGCTTGCTCTCGTAAATTTGCTCCCGATTTCTAGTAAAATAATTCAACCACTACAACTCAAGAGTGGAAACTCTCGTTATGGACTGGTGCGCGTAATTGATGAAAATAAAAAATTTGTCAAAAATTATCGCATTACCGCGGAAGAATTGGATATTCTTAACGCCTCTTCAAACGGATATCCGCCGGGTATTACTAAAGATGAATGGGAGACCGGGCGGGTGGTAGTGTGGGGTATTTCCATGCGACAAGGAGATGTTGAGGTTATGGATGATGGAACGATAAGAATTCTTTATTATGAAGGGAGGACTGAACAAGGAGAAGAAACTCGCCATATGATTGTATTGAAAACAGATGAATACACAGGAACTCCCCCCAATATATCTGTATCCGACAAAATTCTTGAAGACGCTTTTAACGTCATACCCGATATAAATAGACCCTCAAAACTTCGTATTCTTAATGGCGAAGCTATTATAACAAAATGAAAAAAATAATTTTCTTACTCCTCATATCGTTCATGGGTACTCCAGTCTTTGCCACAATTACTGTTGATTCTACATCTTCAACGGGAGCTTTAGCTACTGTTAGTAGTGCCGAATGGTCTCATACTGTCGGGAATGGTTCAGATACTATTCTCGTTGTTACTTGTGCCGCTAGGGATATTTCAACAGGAGATGATACACCTCTCACTACCGTGACTTATGGAGATGTGGGAACAGGATGGTCTCAAGCCCAACTTTTTACTCAAGATATAAGTGGAGGTTCGGATGAAATTACTGCTCAAGTGTGGGATAAGGTGGCACCTACGGCTGGAACAGCGAACATTCTCGCAACATTTTTAGGCACAGTTTTTTATGCGGCTTGTGGCGCGGTGTCTTTAAATGGAGTTCACCAAACAACTCCTCGTAATGCTGCGGATACAAATAATGACCCATCTACTGGAGGTCTTGATGTAACCACTACTACCATAACTACAACGGATGGAACTTATGGTGTTGATAATTTTTATACTACAGCAACAGCAGCATCTATTACTGTTGATTCCGGTCAAACTCAAATTTATGAATCAGGAGTTAATGGTGGTGGTGACTCAGCCGGTTCAAGTTATAAATCTATTCCTACAGCAGGTTCTACTACTTTTACTTGGGATGATAATGGAACAGGTGGTGGAAATGGATGGGTAGCTGTTTTACAAACTTATGCGCCAAGCGGAGCTGCTCCAACTGTCACAACTGCCGCGGCGACAGGCGTGGGTGTATTAGCGGCCACTCTCAATGGAGAGATTACCGCTACCGGTGGAGCGAATGCTACGGCTAGAGGCTTTGCTTGGGGTACGAGTTCAACACTTTCTTCTGGTACTGCTACCACTACGACAAGCGGCGACTTCGGCACAGGTACTTTTTCCCAAGGTGTTAGCGGACTCTTGGCTGGCATTACTTACTACTTTCGCGCCTACGCTACAAATACGGGTGGCACGGGTTACGGAACTATTTTAAACTTTACCGCCGGCACGGACACTAGTATCAAGCGCGTCATGCGCCTCTTCGAAGGATTTACAATTAAATTTATTTCTGGCAGGATAATTCTGCATCAGAGCCAATGAAGTCTTTTCTTATAATTTTTGCCGCGATATTAGCCGGCTTGGGCGCATTGTTGTATGCCCCGGATGATAAGTCGGTTGAGAATTTTATTGGCGAAGCGGCTTTGCCAGCCGGTTCTCTTGTAGAACGAAAATCTAGGGAAATTCCCCTCGGCGCGCGCGAGTACAAAAACGAGCATTATGGTTTTTCTGTGTTGTACCCGGATATTCTTTCTATGAAAGAAATTGATGAGGGCGGGGGAGCGGCAACTATCATATTCCAGAATGTGGAAAAAGGATTGGGCTTTCAAATTTTTATTGTTCCGTATGTTGAAAAGCAAGTCAGTGAGGAGCGTTTTCTCAAAGATGTGCCGTCTGGGGTAAGAAAAGAGTCAAAGGATTTCCAAATAGACGGCGCGCTTGCAACCGGCTTTTACAGCAATAACGCTTTCTTGGGTGAAACGCGAGAAGTATGGTTTATTCACGGAAGCTTTCTCTACGAGGTAACTGCTCATAGGAGTATGGAGACTCTGTTCGCGGAAATCATTGCTACTTGGAAATTTCTCTGAAACAAAAATTAGCACTTGGAAACGTCGGCGATAAAAGAAAAGCCGCAGCGCTCTTATGGGCGCCGCGGCAGATAGTTGGAATCCTAAGGCTCAACCTGAATCTGGAAGGATTCCGGTTCAATCACGCTCGCTGTGAAGTTGGATTGGAAAGCGTTGAGGGCTTCCAGCTCAGCCACGATTATCGGGCCGACCGACTTTATTCCGGCGGCAGTAACAGGGATTGTGGAATACGACCCGTTCGCACCCGCTTCGGCAGCAAAGGTCGGAAGGCCAATCCCAAGAAAACCGCCGACAACATCAAGGTGGTAATTCCCCGGGGCTAGTTCCGGAAGCAATTGGTGAAGATACTTTACCGCCTGCCCGCCAGCGGGAAGGGGAAATGTTTTGTAAATCATCCTTACTCCGTCCTTATAAGCATGTAACGTGAAGGAAGAGTTTTTGTCAGCGGGATTAACGATTGATAAGCCGGTACTCGCCAGTTTCCCATTGAGGTAATAGATTCGCACCGGTACTTGCCGGACTTGCGTGTTCATCTCCACACAAGTAACCGTTGCTCCCTCAATAATTGTCCATGGAGAGAGAAAGCCATGTTCCTCTTCCACAATTAGAAATCCGGGAGTTGGAACGATTCTCTCTGTGCGCGATTCGCCGATTGAACTGAACTGCTGTCCGAGTAGCTGGAACTGCTCCACACCATTTTGCCAGTACAAATAATTCAGTCGAATTTGCTGGATTTGCGCCAGAGGCCGCGTGTCATGGACTGAAAGATTTGAATTTGTAAGTGTAAGGGGGATGACACAACGTGCTCGAACAGTAAAGTCCGAAGTTGGCTGCCCCTTTTGAGCCAACAGATTTGCTGGCAGAATTGCTAGAGCTAGAACTAAAATCGATAGGGCATTTCGCATTTGGCACCTCCTAAAGTGCTGAGCGTTATTGGCAAGGGACACATATGTTCAATAAAATTCTTTATAAATTATACCATATTTAATATATAAAAGTCAACTTTACGTATAACATTGTGAATTGTATAATGCTTTCTAGCATGCTGGATAGGTGCTGTTGGTAGCCAAGGCTTATGCTACGGCTTACTAATAGAGGAAAGTCCGAACATCAGGCTCAAGGCAACTTGAGATAGAGTAGCGGGTAACACCCGTCAGGAGTAATCCGAGAGGTGCGAGCAGAAACGCCAAAAGCGAAAGCCTATGGGCTCCCTAGGGAGTATCCCCGCAGAAATGCGAGGGTGAAACGGCAAAATCCTTACTTTGATGCAAGGCCGTGTCCCTCTCCAATTTGCAAAAGCAAACTGGGGAGGGGAGTGCCGCTATAACCTCGCCGAAGCTTTATGCATAGGCGGGTAGAGGCCAAGAGCAATTTTGGTCCCAGATAAATATCTATCTTTATCCGCCTACGCTAAAGCTTCGGCGAGATGAAACAGAATTCGGCTTATAGGCATGCCTAAAAAATGAAAACTCGCTCCGGAAACGGCGCGAGTTTTCTCATGTTGTCAACGTTGAATCGGAGGCGCGAAACGTATATAATGTATTCATATTACCACTTAAATTAGACAATAAATTATGGAAGAAAATTACACGAGGATGGGACAGAAAGGAGAGCCGGTTTTTGACAGAATTTCGTATGTGATACTGCTCGGAGTAACCTTTCTTGCCCCCATCTTTTTTGTGCCAGTGGCTTTTATTTCCACCCAGTTTGGGACAAGTCTCCTCTTTGCCTTTGGGGTTATTGTTTCAATACTGCTTTATATTATTTCAGGGTTATCTTCAGGGCAGCTGGACTTGCCAAAGCCGGCTCGCTATGTAGTCGGTTTTATTGCTGTTGTTCCTTTTGCTTACGCATTGGCGGCAATAGCCAACGGTTTTTCGCGGATGTCTTTTTTGGGTTACACTTTTGATATTGCCACCGCGGGTTTTATTATGCTTTCTTTTGTCTACTTGTTTTTAGTATCGCTTTCGTTTCGCAGTAAGTCCAGGATTTTCTATTCGTATTTTGCTTTTGTACTTTCTTCCATTATTTTTGCTATTTTCCTCTTAGTTCGTATTATTTTTGGGGCCAAAGTCTTATCATTTGGCATATTCAACGACATAACTTCCAGCATGATTGGCTCGTGGAATAATGTCGGCATATTTTTTGGCATTGGAGTCATATTGTCCTTACTGACTTACGAAATGGTTCGCGGGGGCAGGTTATTGAGAGCGCTTCTCTCCGTTGCATTACTTCTATCTCTTTTCTTTCTGGCTCTTGTCAATTTCACCGCTGTCTGGATTATTGTAGCCATTTGCGCTTTTCTGTTTATTTTATATAGCATTTTCAGCTCCCAGATAGCTTCCGGAGAAACTAAGTCAATGTTAAAAAGGTTGCGTCACGTACCACTATATTCCTCCATCGTTTTAGTTATCTCTATACTGTTTGCTCTCTGGGGTTCTACCTTGGGGAGTTATCTCTCAAACAAGTTTAACGTGGTAAATGTGGAAGTTCGCCCGACCCTTTCTGTTACTTTGGATATCGCTCGAAATACTTTGCGCTCGCGGCCGCTTTTTGGTTCCGGTCCGAACACATTTGTCACCCAGTGGCTTAATTTCAAGCCCGATGATGTAGTTTCAACTATTTTTTGGAACACGGATTTTAAAAGCGGCATTGGGCTTATTCCGACTTTTGCCGTCACAACCGGGGTTGTGGGTATTTTGTCGTGGTTTCTGTTTTTCGGCTTTTACATCTATCTCGGGTTTAAATCAATATTTTCTTCCGTACAGGATTTCTTTGTTAAATATCTGGTAACATCTTCCTTTTTTGTTTCCTTGTATTTGTGGATTATGTCTTTTATTTATATCCCATCCACACCCGTCTTTATTCTGACCTTTTTCTTTACCGGAGTTTTCCTGGGCTCGGTTTACCTGGCGGGTCTTGTACCTGTGATTGTCTACCATTTCTCAAAAAGCCCAAAAGCGGGATTTTTATCCTCTCTTATAATGATGGTTTTCTTTATCGGTAGCGGGGCTTTGGCTTACGGACTATTAAAGAATTCGCAATCGCTTTGGTATTTCCAAAAAAGTTCGTATGCATTGAACACATCAAACGATGTGGCAAAATCTGAAGAATATATGGCAAAAGCTATTTCTGCCGTGCCAAATGATGTTTACTTTAGAGCTCTTTCCGAGATTGAATTAGTAAAACTGAACGCTATTTTGTCCCAAGACCCTAAGAAGGTAAAACCAGAGGATGCCCAAAAACAATTCAGCGATACTTTATCTACAGCTATCAAGGCTGGCATATCAGCAAAAGACGCAGACCTATCAAATTACCTAAACTGGGTTGCTTTAGGCAGAGTGTATGAAGCGGTTTCTATGCCAGAGCTTAAAGTGGATGGGGCTTATGAGAGCGCCCAGTTTGCATACGGAGAAGCCCTAAGACGAAATCCAAAAAATCCAGGAATAATGATTCTTTTTGCCCGCCTAGCTGTAACTTACAAAGATTTGGCATCGGCTCGCCAATATGCTCTCCAGGCTATTTCCGTAAAAAAGAATTACGTTGACGCATATTTTCTTCTGTCGCAGATAGAAGTTGCCGGTAATAACATAAAGGGAGCGATAGAAGCTACCACTGCAGCTACAGTCATTGACCCAACGGACCCCGGACTATTCTTCCAGCTTGGGCTCTTAAAATACAACAACAGTGACTTTACTGGGGCAGTAGAGTCTCTGGAGAAAGCTACAACTCTCACTCCGAATTACGCCAATGCAAAGTATTTCCTGGGACTCTCGTATGAGAGATTGGGAGAAAGAGAAAAAGCTATCGCTCAATTTGCCGAACTTAAAACGACTAACCCGGATAGCGTGGAAGTTGACACCATCCTGACAAACCTTAAAGCAGGCAAGCCCATCTTTACGGATACTAAAACCACTAAGCCCGAAAAAGCCAAGAGTCTCCCGGTTAAAGAGTCTCAATCTTAACGAATTTTCATGGTTAAGCGCTTCCTGGATTTACTGAACAAGGAGATAGCGGGGCTTCATTCGGCAGCATACCTTCTGGGTTTTTTCGCTATCTGTTCTCAGGTTTTAGCCCTGGTTCGGGACAGGATATTAGCCGCCCAGTTTGGAGCAGGCAATACTTTGGACATATACTATGCCGCTTTTCGCATTCCGGATATTTTATTTGTGACGGTTGCGTCTGTCGTTTCAATTTCTGTTCTTATACCGTTTTTGATAGAACGGTTTGAAAAAAGTGATGAGGAAGCCAAAGAATTTATTGACGGCATTTTCTCATTTTTCTTTTGTTTCGTGGCAATTGCCGGCATCATGGCTTTTATTGCCACTCCGTACATAATGTCTCGGCTTTTCCCGACGTTTGCCGGAGCAAGTTCTTTTTCTGATTTAGTTTCTCTCACTCGGATACTGCTTCTTTCGCCAGTTTTCCTGGGTTTTTCCAACCTTCTTGCAAGCATCACCCAGATTCACAGAAGGTTTTTTGTTTATGCTATTTCGCCTGTCGTTTATAACATTGGCATAATATTTGGCATAGTTTTTTTATACCCCATATTCGGGATATCGGGACTTGGCTGGGGGGTTGTCCTTGGAGCTTTTCTTCACTTTTTTATCCAAATTCCGTTTATTTTTTCCCAAAATATGCTTCCGAAACTGCGATTCCCTGTACGTTTCAGTTTTATAAAAAAAATAGTATACACGTCATTGCCCAGGACCATTACGGTTTCTTCAAATGAGATTGCGGAGCTGTTCCTGATTTCCTTCGCTTCTTTTTTTGTTCCAGGCTCTATTTCTATTTTTAACTTTTCTTTCAACTTGCAGTCGGTGCCGTTCTCCGTTATCGGCGTTTCCTACTCGCTTGCGGCTTTTCCCACTCTGACTCGGCTTTTTTCATCCGGTGAACGCAAAGAGTTCTTGGACCAGATGATTACTTCTGCCCGGCATATTATTTTCTGGTCTGTGCCGATAACAGTTCTTTTTATAGTTTTGCGCGCGCAGATTGTCAGGACTATTTTGGGAGTCGGACGCTTTAACTGGGATGATACCCGCCTAACCGCCGCCGCTTTGGCGCTCTTTACAATATCTCTTATTGCTCAAAATCTGGTCGCTCTTTTTGTCAGGTCTTATTATTCTCAGGGCAAAACTAAAACTCCGCTTTTTATGAATATCTTGTCCGCGGGGCTCATAATCGGAGCAAGCTTTTATTTGGTAAAAGTTTTTCAAACCAATTTCTTTTTTAGAGATTTTACAGAATCCATTCTAAAGGTTTCTGGTATCCCTGGTACTGTAGTTTTAATGCTTCCTTTGGGTTTTACATTTGGTGTTCTAGTTAACCTTATTGTTCACTGGATAGGCTTTTCCAGAAATTTTCGTTCTTTTTCTCGTCCTGTATTGCGGACTCTTTTTCAAGTAAGCGGATCTTCTATGATAATGGGTTATGTTGCATATTTCTGCTTGCGCGTGTTTGACGGGGTTTTTAATGTAAATACTTTGTTTGGAATATTTTTTCAGGGGTTTGTTTCGGGAGTTATCGGTATTGTGATTGCTATTTTGATTTTGTACTTTCTTAGCAACAAAGAATTGCAGGAAGTTTGGGGTACGTTGCATAAGAAAATCTGGAAAGCGAAAGTTGTTGTTCCTGACGCGGAATTGCAATAAGTTTCTTAAACCGCATTTTTGTGTTTAACTATAGTTCATGGAAAATATAAGGAATTTCTCTATAATAGCGCATATTGATCATGGCAAGTCCACTCTAGCAGATCGAATGCTTGAGTTAACTCATACAATAGAAAAACGAAAAATGCAGGACCAAGTTCTGGATTCTATGGAACTTGAACGTGAGAGAGGAATCACTATTAAGATGCAACCTGTTAGGATGGAGTACCGAGAACCGAGAACCGAAAACCGATATATTCTGAACCTGATTGATACTCCGGGACACATCGACTTCTCGTACGAGGTTTCTCGGGCGCTTAAAGCAGTTGAGGGTTCCATACTTTTAGTGGACAGTACTCAAGGTGTGCAAGCGCAAACACTAACAACCCTTGGTATGGCGCGTGAATCCGGATTAACTATTATTCCTGTTTTATCAAAAATAGATTCTCCTTTGTCCCGAGTAAGTGAAGTTAAGGCCGAAGTTGTTAAACTTCTAGACTGTAATCCAGACGATATTTTGGAAGTTTCCGGCAGGACAGGACAGGGAGTGGAAGAACTTTTGTCAGAAATAATAAAACGAATTCCAGCTCCAAGAATCGAATCTCGAACTTCGAATATCGAATCTCAACCCTTTCGTTCGCTCATATTTGACTTTAAATATTCAACTCATCGTGGAGTTATAGTTTTTGTCCGTGTTATGAACGGTTCTATTTCTCGTAACACCCCGCTTATTTTCAAAATTGCCAAAGAAACGTTTACAGCTATTGAAGTTGGGATTTTTTCACCGGATGAAAAACCGACAGAAACACTCTCTGCTGGTGAAATTGGCTATATTGTCACTGGTATAAAACAGCCGGGCATTGCCTCGGTTGGAGACACAGTGGCAGAAATGAAAGATACACTACCTCCACTACCTGGATATATGTTGCCCCGCCCAGTCGTTTGGGCGTCTATTTATCCGGAAAGCCAGGATGATTTTGTAACTCTGAAACAATCTCTTGGAAAGCTGAAACTCTCTGATTCATCGTATACATTTGAAGAAGAGTCATCCGGCACGTTAGGTCGAGGGTTTCGTTGCGGTTTTCTAGGTATGCTTCATTTGGAAATTATCACAGAACGTCTTCATCGGGAATTTAATTTGGATTTGGTTGTAACTATGCCGACTATTACATACGAGGTGTTGTACAAAACTGGTCCAAAGCAAGGAAAGTGGGAAACGATTTATTCTCCTTCGCATTTTCCAGATGAAGGATTGCTTTCCGAAATTCGCGAACCGTGGGTTAACTGTACCATTATCACTCCATCTAAATATCTGGGGAACATAATGCCTCTTCTCTACGAGCACGAAGCAGAGCTTGGCGAGTCAGAAAACTTTGGTGAGGATCGCACGCGACTTTTTTTGAAAATGCCCCTGCGAGAGTTGATGCGGAACTTTTTTGATAAGTTGAAAAGCGCTTCAAGCGGTTTCGCTTCTATTTCGTATGAGATTTTAGGAATGCGAGATGCCGATGTGGTGCGTATGGATATTCTGGTGGCCGATGAAGTCTTACCGGCGTTTTCTCGGGTTATTTCAAGGCGGATTGTAGAAAGTGAAGCCGAACTGATGGTGGAAAAGCTTCATGCAGTACTTCCGCGACAAATGTTCGTAATGAAAATTCAAGCCAAAGCTTTAGGTAGGATTATTTCTTCTCGTACCGTTTCAGCGTTTAGCAAAGATGTCACTCAACATATGTACGGAGGGGATATCACTCGCAAAATGAAACTGCGCGAAAAGCAGAAAAAAGGCAAGAAAAAAATGAAAGCGCGGGGGAAAGTAAATATACCACAGGACGTATTTTTGAAAATGATGCGGAGTTAACACTCGCAAAATCTCTTACTCGGCATATCCTAAAAAGAGTACGCTGTAAATTCTTTCTAGAATTTCAGCTCGTTCTCGCTCCTCAAGAAAATCATCAATTGACTACAATTGTAATTTTCTAAGTCGCTCCGAAAGCCTCTTTTGAGAATATGTGCTCGACGAGATTTTGCTCAGTGCTATTTTTTATTTTATTTTTATAAACAAAGAAGTCTCGAGCAAAGACTTCTCTGCACGAGACTAGTTAACGTATCGTTGTTGAGCATTTCGTATTTTGCCGTACAAAGATGCTTCGTTGAGAAGTTTTGCCGGCAGACCCTCAATTCTTTGGGGCGGTTTTTCTGAGGAGGGAGGGATATTCCAACTCTTGACCTTCTCCATAAGGTTAGAAACTCTCGAACGCTCCATCCAACGTGAACATTCTTTGATGAGAGCTTTTGCCTGCTCCTTGCTGTAGACGACTACAGCATGAGGCTGGTTTTCCGGGTCTGTCCAAACGAGAATCCCATTCCCTGATTCTACTCCTGGAGGAGGCCCCCAGAACCCAACCATATCAGTGTCGACTTCAATTGAAACTCCATCGTTTATTAATGCAATGATAAAGTTCCCAGAACTGGCCGCGGCCGCTCCCGTCATCTCTACCAGTTCTTGATGTGAATGTTCGGGAACACTGGAAACAAGCTTGACTAACTCATCCTGACCCTCGTTGTTTTTTGCGAGAAGAATGGCAACATGCTCCCCTGATGAGGCTATTGCAAGGTAGAACTTTTTTGTCGATTCGTTCCATGTGCAATACGCTATTAAAGGCAATCCTCGATTTGCAAAACTGACTGCGTAAAACATTTTGAAATCTCCTTTCGGAAGTCTCTGTCCGTTTTTGACTTTATATTAGAAGCATATTATTTGCAAGTTTCTCTTTGAATTGCAAAATGAGTCAGGCCGATAGCAATCGCATCAAATTCATCATCTGAATTCTTTGATTTTTCTACGTCAATTAATTTACTAACCATACTCATCATCTGTCTTTTCTCGCTTCGGCCGTAGCCAGTAATGGCGATTTTCACACTGTTTGGTGTGTATTCAAAAATTTGGAGACCAAGCGAACTTCCTGTATACAAAATCACTCCACGCGCTTCAGCTACGAGCATCGCTGTTTTTTGATTTCCGCTAAAAAATAATTTCTCCGTCACGAGTGCTTCCGGCTTATATTTTTTTATAACTTCTTTTATTTTATTACCAATAAGGGCAAGCCGTTCATGGTGGGGAAGTTCGGCACTCGTTTTAAAGCATTCCGAAAATATCAGAACTTCTCGCTGTTTTTTCTCCTTTTCCAATATGGCAACGCCGAGTCGCTCGTATCCTGGGTCAATAGAGATAAGTTTCATAGTAATTTTTAATTTAAAATTTATAATTTTTAAACAATGAATGAATCAATTCATCATTTCAATGAAAAACTAATTTTATTAAAAATTAATGTCAACTCATGAGTTTCTTTTTCTATTTTATCTAGTAATTGCTTGTTGTGTGGATCAGTTTCTATCAGTAATTCTATCCAGTATCCAGTTTCTTTTATTTCTTTTTTACATATATGTATTTTATTTCTAAAATCGTTTTTGGAACTAGCACCGTTGGCTTCGTGGTAATTGGCACCAACACTTGTAGCCGATCTCAATAATTGTGAAATTATATTTGAATTTAAAATGTTTATTTTTATTTGCCTACAGCAATTAATGACATTTTTGGCAAAGATTTTTGTTCTTTTTTCAAGATCATATGTCATTTTTATTCATTTAATAATTAAAAATTGTTTTAAAATTATAAATTTTAAATTAAAAATTCTATTCCACGTTAGTATACACCTCCTGCACCTCATCATTTTCTTCCAATTCATCCATCAACTCTTCAAGTTTTTGAGAATCCTCGTCTGAAAGGGGAATTATTATTTTCGGCTCCCATTCCATACTTGGCGTCCGTTCAAACGCCCATGTAGCCGACCCGATTCCTGCAAGCTCAAAACCGTGTTTTGAAAGAATCATTTTTATTTCTTGTGCCGCTTTGTTGCGGTTGTCCGTCAATGCTTCAATGACCATAGCGCACCCGCCAGGCCCGTATGCTTCGTAAGTAATAGATTCCATATTTGCTCCACCTTCGGTGGATTTTTTGATAGCTCGCTCAATATTGTCACTTGGAACATTCGCATCTCTAGCTCTTTCAACTGCCGATTTTAGTCCCGGAGAATTTATATTTCCACCAGCCTTTTTGGCTTCAACTGTAATGAGTCTGACCATTTTGCCAAAAATCTTTGACTTTTGGCTGTCAGTCTTTTCTTTCTGTCTTTTTATTTTTGACCATTTATTGTGTCCGGACATATTTTTAGAGTATAAGTTTAGCAATAGAAGTAATTAAAACCAATGTCATATACGGGTTAATGATTTTTCGTACCTGGGAATCGGTCAGTTTGGTGCCCAAGTATTTGTTTGTATAATAAGTCATAAACATTCCTTCATACGCGCCGTTCGGGTCATGTTTACGCCTAATGTTTACTTCCCAAACGCGAAGAATGCAGTCGCCTGTTACCGCCCACGAAACAACAGTTACAGCCGAAAATATAAAAACGGGCAACATTAGCTGGGGGAATAAAAACAAGATTGGCAGAGAAAGTATCATTAACAATATCCACAACCAATGAATGAAGTAAATAATGTCAGCTAGTAATATTTGATTTTTCATTTCCTTTTATAAAAGTGTGGGAGGAGTAAGTCCCAAGTGACTGTAGCCGAGGTGGGTTACGGTACGACCGCGAGGTGTGCGGTCCAGATAGCCGAGCTGAATAAGGTATGGCTCATTGAACTCCTCAATGGTCGCCTGTTCCTCGGATAATGTCGCGGCCAAAGTATTGAGGCCAACAGGCCCGCCGGCGAATTTATTTATTATGGCATGCAATATGTCGCGGTCGGCAGGCGAGAGTCCCACCTCGTCAATGCCGAGCAGTTTCAATGCTTCGTCTACCGACTGTTTTGACATGCCCTTTTTATGGACTTGGGCGAAATCCCTGCATCGTTTCAGGAAATAATTTGCCGTGCGCGGAGTGTATCTGCTTCTTTTGGCAATTTCATTTCCAGCTTCCTTTTCCAAATCTATGCCTAGGATTTTTGCCGAACGGGTGATTATTTTGTGTAGTTCGTCATTGGTATAAAATTCCAACTTGAATATTCCTCCGGAGAAGCGGGAACGCAGAGGGGATGAAATCATGGCAATCCTTGTTGTTGCGCCGATAAGGGTAAATGGCGGAAGCTCCAGTTGGATAGTGCGGGCGCTCGGTCCTTTGCCTATGATAATATCCAAAGAGCCGGATTCCATTGCGGGGTATAGCACTTCTTCTATGGTTTTATTAAGGCGATGAATTTCATCTATGAAAAGAATATCTCCCGGAGAAAGGTTTGTCAGAATTGATGCCAGGTCGCCGATTTTTTCTATTGCCGGTCCCGATGTTACTTTCATCTGGGCTTGCACTTCTTTTGCTACGAGGTGGGCCAGTGTCGTTTTGCCTAATCCCGGCGGTCCGTAAAACAAAATATGCTCCGGGGGATGCCCCCTTTCTTTTGCCGCAGTCAGGAGGATTTGCAAGTTCTTTTTGGTGTTTGTCTGGCCTATATAATCTTCCCAAACTGCCGGACGGAGGGTAGTATCCAAAAAAGTGACTTCCATATCTCCTGTTTTTTGCTCTTTTTTCTTCATATATAGTTTTATTATACTATAAATGCAGTTGACCTTGTGACATACCGCTTCACGGCACTGCGCTTGTGCGCAGATATCACAGGGTTGACATTAAAAGTTTTTTATGCTAAACTTCTTTTGAAATTGACAGCCATTGAAAAAAGAGCAAAGATTTCATCTTGTGTGTTGTTTTAAGCTCCAAAATATAAATCTCTAAGCAACTAAGCATTCATGTTTACGAGTCTTTCTACGAGGACGTTCTGGGCGATACCTTGTGTATCGTTCTGGAATTATCCTTTGTGAAATACTTAGCTTTTGGTACTGGTTATTGAAAGTGTTGCTTAGAGATTTATGCCTTGGAGCTTTTCTATATTTAATTATTCATATGCCTTGATATTGCGCAAGTGGATTATGCATTAGAACTCTAAAAATTTTCTCTGGCAAATATTTTAGTGCAGACTTGACACAAAACATCTTTTCAGAGACAAAAACCTTTCCAGCGAAAGGTTTTCTCTGTCCTCGGCCTTGATTTTGTCAATGAGCTCTGATTACAGAGTCGTTGACAAAAACCGTGCTCAAGGCCTGTGGGCGCTCTGAAAAGATGTTTTATGTCAGGTCTTCCACACATTCACCATGAGTTTTCATCATCATTTTTTAAAAAGCCTTTCTTGATTTCCGAGAAGTTCGCTGGGCGAGCTCGTCCAGATAGATTGCTTTTAAAAATACGATGATGAAAAACTTTTATTCTTTTTCAATATCAACCACGCGTTCCAGTTCCTCCAGCGTAGTAATGCCGGATAAAATTTTCAAAGCGCCATCCTGCCTTATATCCAAAAGGTTTTGAGGTTTGGAAGCTTTTTTTATTTCTCTTTCACTCGGGTTGTCTTTGACCACGCGTTCTATGTTTTCGTCCATGACAATAGCTTCATACACCCCGATTCTTCCTTTGAAGCCGGTATTGTTACATTTACCGCACCCTACACTTTGCCAAGTCTGCTTTGTTTGAACATTTTCCAGATAAGTTTTGTCAGAAATACTCTCCAAAATTTCAATGATGGTTTCTTTGGCTTTTCCTTCAAGCGGAATTTCTTTTTTGCATTCCTCGCAGAGCTTTCGGACGAGTCTCTGGGCCATGGCTATGTTTAAAGCCGAAGAAATAACCTTAGGATTTACTCCAAGGTCAATTAATCGCGGGAATGTTCCGGCTGCAGTGTTGGTGTGCAGGGTGGAGAAGACCAAGTGTCCTGTCAAAGCTGAGTTAATGGCGATTTCCGCGGTTTCTCCGTCTCTGATTTCACCGACCATGATAACATCCGGGTCCTGGCGCAGGGCGCTCCGTAATCCTTCGGCGAAGCCATAGTCTTTTTTCTCGTCTGTCTGGGTCTGAACGATGCCCGGCAAATGGTATTCAATCGGATTTTCAATAGTGATTATTTTTATTTCCGGGGTGTGGATTTTTTTGAGGAATGCGTATAGCGTGGTTGTCTTTCCGGAACCAGTCGGACCGGTGTTTAGGACCATGCCGTTTGGTTTTCTCATCTCATGTTTAATTATTTCTAGTAAGCGGGGGTGAATGCCGAGCTCTTCAAGCGGTACGGAGATTGCATTTGGGTTAAGCACACGCAAGACAACAGAGTCGCTGTATGCTCCGGGAAGAAGCGATGTGCGTATTTCTATTTCGTTTTCTCCTATTTTAATGCTGAATCTTCCGTCCTGCGCTCCGCTGACATTCAACTTTAAATTTGAAATAAGCTTGATGCGTGACAGAAGCAGACCGAAAGTTTCCAGGTCAAATTCCAAAATATCCGTCAGCATGCCGTCGAGCCTGTAGCGCAGGCGGACATAGTCCTCTTCCGGCTCAATATGAATATCGGAGGAGTTTGTAGCCATTGCTCCCGCCAAAATAATTTCCAAAATTCTGGAAATACGGTAGCCCTTTTTCATCTTTAAGACTTCGCCAATGAGATTTTGGACATCGGGTATACTATGGACTTGCGAGAGGAAATCTGTAATTTGTTCGTTTGAAATATCCAGTGCCCCTGATTTTGTTTCAAAAGAATATGATAAATCTTTGTATCTGTCCCAAACCTTGTGGAGGCTCCCGTGGGATACCATGTAGAGCTCCACAGCGTAACCTTTTGCTTTGAGCTTGTTTATTTCCTCAACTGTTTTTGGATTTTGGGGAGAAAGCGCGCCAATAGAAAGAACTTTATTAACCTCATTAAACACCGCTATCTGAGCTTCACGGCTTTGGAGTTCCGAAATAACCCGCAACGCGTCAATGTTTATGGGTGTCACAGTCAGGTCCAAGTAGGGGATGCCGTATTTGCCGGACAGGGTTTCCGCCAAATCCTCTTCCTCTTTTTTACGCAAATCATCTATGCGCTTATTTTGCTTTTCTTCATCAAAAATAACCATCTATATAGTATACAGTAGCTAGTAGTCAGTATCTAGGTAAAATATCTATGTTTTATCCCTTCAGAACATACATTATTTATTTCCTATAGGAAATAAATAATGTATGTTGAATAATGATGTTTTTAAGGAAGAGATTGAATGTACCATTACTGGGATTGACAGAATTATCTAAAGGGTGTATAATATATACAGGAGGTGCTCAATGCGCTTAAACAGTTTTTTGACGATTTTGTTGGTTTTTTTGTTTGTACAGCTTGGTTTCTCTCAAGCTACCTCGGCGCAGAAAACGCCAGAGGAGATAATGCAAGAAATCGTGCGATTACGCGCTCAAGAAATTGAAGCGCAGGATGCACGAAAAAAAGCAGAGGAAGCTCTGGAGAAAAAGGATTCGCCTGCGATGAAGCGGGCGAGGAAAGAGATTGAGAAGGAACAAAAACGTCTCGCGAAACAAGAAGAGGAAGCGGCGGAAACTTTGATGGACGCCAAAGTTGTCGGCTGTAAAAATGTTGTCGTCATGGATGACTTAAATGTAACTAATCTTGACCGGGATACGGTTGAGGTTAGTAGCAACGCGACAAAGGGGAGCCGTTTCCGTGTGATGTTGTCGTTGCGCATCATCAACAACGATGTGTTGGCGTTTGACACAATTGAAACTTCTTTTCGTGGATATGGTCCGGTTGTGAGGAACCTCTGCTCAAGAGGTTCGGTCACGCTGACCTTTAATCTGGCGTGGGAGGACGCTGACAGCGTGGATATCCCAATCACGATCGTGGCCAGACCTCCTGATGGTGGTATTGCCACAACGACTCGCACATTCAACCTCAATAAGTTGAACCAGCAGAGTAGGCGAGTGGATAACCAGAACTGGGAGGTCCATGTTTACCGCCAGTACCAAACTCGATGAGCGCCACATGCGCTCGTCACGTCCCTCACCGGTTGCGCGCAACTGGTGAGGGATTTTTCTTACTCGATTTTATGTTAATATCTTTTCATGTTATCCAAATCTTTAGAAGAAACTGAAAAAATTGCCAGTGATTTTGTGAAAAAACTTGGCCCAAAAGAAAATGGTGCGACAGTTGTCGGTTTGTATGGGGATTTAGGCGCTGGCAAAACAACATTTACTCAATGTGTGGCAAAAGCTCTTGGTGTCGAAGAAAAGGTCTTGAGTCCGACATTTGTGATTATGAAAGTGTATGAATTGAAGCACGAAGCACGAAGCGCGAAGCGCGAAAGTTTTTCTAAATTCGTAATTCGTAATTCGCACTTCGACCATCTGATTCATATAGACGCGTATCGCATGGATAGTCCTGATGAACTCCTTCACCTTGGCTGGCAAGAAATCATTTCCAATCCGCAAAATCTGATTTTGATAGAATGGCCGGAGAAGGTGGCGGATGTAATGCCTGAGCATATCCAAATCAAGTTTCAAACGGCAGAAGACGAAAATTGCAGAGAAATTGAGATTTTGGAATAGTGGTATAATGGGGGTAATGTCAAAACCTAAATCACAAAAAACACTGGCGCTTCTGGATGTGCACGCCATTATTCATCGGGCGTATCATGCTTTGCCGGAATTTGAATCAAGCCGAGGCGAGCCGACAGGAGCCTTGTACGGGCTTTGCACCATGCTTATAAAAATGGTCAAGGATATCAA
>C687J35174_10004905_pt1 | contig 17824 bp, 17 predicted proteins | sample RifCSPhighO2_01_FD_35174 | JGI IMG/M metagenome (IMG submission 35174) | reverse complement strand
GCGACTTCCTTCTCCTGGACGGCCAACGTGCCACTTTCGGATAATTACGCACCAACCGCAGGCGCCAGCTACCGCTGGCGGCTGTTTTACGACCTATCCGGTATATGGGTTTTTCCGGCAGCCCAGACATTTGACGTGCCAACTTGCGCAGTTGCCTCACCAACGCCGACACTTGTTCCACCGTCTAACTTAAGCACTGAAGTCGGTTGTAATACTGGCATTTCTCCATATATAATCTTCCGTTGGAATCAAGGTGCTAACTTCACAGCTTTAAGACTAGATGTGACTAGAGCCGATGACACAGACTGGCAGTTTTATCGCTCAAAAGAACTGCCAGTTACAGCTACTTCTTTTACGTGGAGTCTTGATAGTCTGCTTTCTGATTACTTGGCTCCGGCACCTAATACTACCTACCGCTGGCGACTTTGGTATGGAGTGGAGAATCTCTTTGCTGGTGCTGCCGATGTGACGACTCTCTCCTGTGGTGCGGTTACCCCAACGCCGACACCGGCGATTACGGCGCCAACACCTGTAGGAGCTGAGACTGGTTGCTATGGTGCTGCTCCTTGGGTAACCTTTAATTGGACCAAAGGTTCAGGCTATGGCGAATTGTGGATTGACATTACCGACACAGGAGACCGGGATTGGACGCCTGGCCGTTATCATAACAAGCAGATACCCTTGACTAGTGGTGATCCCGGGACTTTTTCCTGGAGTGCCAACAATCCCTTATCTGATAATTACGCTCCTTTGCCAGGCTCAAGCTATAAATGGCGACTTTATTGGGGAGTGCCCTACCAATGGGTTTATGGGCCAGTCTCAGTGACCGTTCCCACTTGTGCGGTGGCCACACCGACACCCAGTCCATTTTGTGCTCCATTAAATCATCCAGATGTGATTAGTCCAATAGGCGATATAAACACGGCTAAACCTTTCTTTGACTGGTTCAAGCTTGCCGGGAGCGATTATAAATATTATGTCGATCTCTCCGAAAAACCGTTTGATGGTAACGGCGACTGGTGGTGGTACACGGGGCCTTACCTAAACGCAGGAGGAACACTTTGGCCAGATTCTTGGAGTACAGACTTGGCTGGAGGAAGGCCGGCGCCCAATACCGGACTGGAGCCAGGTAAATACTACTACTGGCGAGCATCAGTTACGAATGATTGCAACCAATTTGAGTTCTCAAGAACTGCAGCCCAGTTCCGTTATCTGGCAGTTTCACCAACACCGATACCAACGCCAGTATTGCCTAATTTTGGCATTGATATTCGTGAAGATGAGGTTGCTGTCGAGCCCGGTGGTTTGGCCGCTTACACTATTGATGTTAGTTATTTAAATGGTTGGGTAGATTTATTAACCCTTGATCCCCGCCAAGGGCTGACTTTGCCCGGTCAATCGACAATTCATGTCGGTTATGATAATGGAGGATCAAGTAATATTGGCCCACCACAGACAGTCGTCGGCTTAGGCTTACAAACAGAGCCTACGACGCCGACTGGTCGTTATTCAGTGATAATTAAAGTTTGCCAATATCCAGGTGTGGATCCTTGCCGTCAAGCAACCACGACTCTCACGGTTAAAAGAGAGCCAATAAACCTTGCTGTTGTTGATAAGCCCAATTGTTCTGACAGCCCATATACCGTGACTTTGAAATGGGAAAATAGTGCCTATGGCTGGTGGGCTGATTTATCGACAAACTCGAGCTTTCCTGCCGGCGGTTACTCCAAGAAGAATGTTGATAATCTTACCCAAACGGGAGCCCCTGCCGGTTTTGACCCAGCGATTACTCTTGATCCAGACAAAACTTACTATTGGCGAATTTGGAATGGCTTAGATCATTTCCCCGGTCCGCCTTTTGTTATTTCCAAATGCAAAGGGCCAGGCGGCGGCAAAGGCGGCATTTTTGGTCCCCAAGTTGGAACTAAAGATGAAATCAAAAATTATATTAAATCGGTAGTTCCCGACATAACATTTAACATCCGTAACCACGGTCCAGATTCTATCCAAAAGTTCCTATGGGGTCTAGCTGGTTGTGAGAGCACCTGGGATTCGGGAAATGTTGGCTCGCAAGAGTATCCGTCGGGTAGTGGAAAATATATCTATTTTTACGGTCTTTACCAATACCTTCCAAATACTTGGATAAACTCAAACAAGGCGCGGTTGGGCCCCAATTCCCCAAGACAAAACATTTATAATGGTTTAATTCAGGTAGATCACACAAATTGGCGCTTGACTGTTGAGGGTGCCTCTCAGACCGAATGGCCAGCTTGCACCGATGGAAATTTAAGTAGAGAATGGATAAATTTCGTTTCAGATTGGCCATGATTAAAGGATTGAGTAACAGATTTTATCTTACGGTTACGCTTGTTTTGGTGCTAGCAATAGTAGGAGTTGTTGTCCTTTTTCTACTTCGATACAAACCTCCTGTTTTTCGACAACCTTCGTCCACACCGGCGCCTGCCCAAAGAGTTGAGGCGATTAAAAAGCTGATTACCAAAACCGATAAAAAAGAAGGAGATTTAACTTCAGACTATAAAGACTTTCGAGTAGATTACTTAATTTCCAATGACGAATACATTGTGACAATTAAAACCGGGCCATTTAAAGATTTCAAGAAAAAAGCTGAAACCTGGTTTCTGAACCAAGGTTTTGAGCCAGGGGACCTTTGCTTGCTTAGAATTTCTTTTGTGGCCTCCAAAGTGGTTGCCCCCAGTCTTACGCGAGAGGATATTCTACCGACTGGCTGCAATGCTCTTTAATTTATCAAGATAAAGAGTGAATGGAGTTTGGACATTGTAGATTAATGTTGCATTACCAAGTTCGGCGAAACGCTCCATTTCGCTGGCCTCTTTTAGGTTTTCAAGATCAACTCTGAGTTGTCTTGCTTGATCACCAAAAAGGGAGGTTACTTGGGGATCTTCGGTCATAATACCTTCTGAGAGAACCCCATTTACTAGATAGGGCAGGGAGTTCCACCAATCAGCGGTGTATTTGCCGCCAATTTGAAAGTTGCTAAGTCGTCCGCCAGTCCATAGCAGGTTTTTAAAAGTAAATAGCTCTTGTTTTGTTCTTAAAATTTCCAAAGCTTTAGCGATAATCGGATCTTGTTCTGATAAGGCATCAAGTCGAGGTTGATTGACAGCCATAAAACCTTTAAGAGAGTCATATTCAGCAAGACCGGGTTCTTGGGCATAGGTTTTGATCATGTCGAGGCTGTTTTGCAAAAACGGTTCAAATAGAAAATGCGAGCGGGTATTATCAACCGAAGGACCTTGGACTAGCCAAAAAATGTCAGGGTTAATTGTGACGAGTTCGGCAAGTTGATTATTAGTATAGGTCTTTGAAAAATTCCAAGTCACAGAGGCTTTTTCCCCGGTAAAAATTTGCTCCATATAAGGTACGTTAGGCTTGAAAGCTGGATCGTTTAAGATTTGTTCCCTTAACTCTTTTAACTTTGCCAAATCAGCTTCACTTAAAACTTTTGGCAATTGTTGGTAATTGGCTTCAGGATCCCAGAGATGAAATGCTTCATGAAATAATTGGGCTCTCATGTAGTCTGGAAAGGTTTTTCTGGATATGTAGATTTCGGGAATTTCCGGTTCATTATTGAAGCTTGGTCTATCTGAATCAGTTAAAATTATTTTCACTTCCCCAATTTTTGGTACTTCAGTCAAAGCAGCATTGATAATCGCCAAGTCTTGCTCAACAGTCCGGTTAAAGGGATATTCAGAAATGGTTCCTTCGATTTGGGGATCGGTGAGTATCTGCCAGTTGGCTGCCGGTAATTCTTTGATTGTTGGTGTTTCAACAGGGGCGGGTGACTCTTTTGGCGTGAGAAGTGGCGTTTCGGTTGAGGGTATGACTGTGGCAGTTTCTGCAGCGACAGGTTGGTGAACTTGGGGAGTGGGAGTTGAGATTTTTTGCTCGGCATCGGAACAGGCGGAGGTAAGAACTGAAAGGAGGGTAATCGCCGGCACTCCGAATCGGGCAAGTTGTCGAATCTTGCCCCAGACTTTTTTTTGAAGAAGTGAGGTTTCTGCAGCCTTTAATTCTTGTCGGCGTTCGGTCATTTGTTTTTCAACGGGCAGATCGAGACTATCTTTTGCTTCGGGCATCTTTAGACATTCTAACATTTTGGCCTATAAGATGTAAAATATAGAGTTTAGAGTTAAGGGGCTAGAGTTAAGAGATTAGGGATAAAAAAGTCTTGCTCTTGATTTTACACTTCAATGCTTGCTAAGCTGGAAGTGTGATTGATCGAATTAAGGGTTTGTTGCCTCATTTCGTAATTTTAATCATCATTATTGCGCTTATTAACGTAGGCGTAATACCGGGCAAGCAGAGAATTTTGCGGTATCTTGGCCTAGCTCGCCAGTCCGAACCGGAGCCGGGACGCTCGCTTGATTATGTGCCTGGTAGGTTGCTTGAGCTTCAGCCAAAATCGCAAGAAGGGCAGCAGCCCCCAGAATCAGGAACGCAAACGCAACCTCAGCCGCAAGCATCACCCAATGTCTCTTTCCCCTCGCGAGTATTGCCATCACCTGTAGTTGCTTCACCGAAGATTAATGAACCACCAATTCCACCGATTCCACCACCGTATATTTATGGGGTCAAGTCGGATCAGGCCAATCCACCACTTCCACCGCCAGCTGATTTGGTTGGCGAGGTGAATAATCTTGGGCAAGAGGAAAGTATCCTTGAGACTTTCAAGAACTTTTTTGGCGGAATTTTTTAAGATTGATGCTCCGCAATCACCAATGGCTTCAAAAGCAACTTGATTTTTTGCTTACAAAATATTTTGCCGATTTGACGATCACGAGTCCAATAGAAATTAAATTTGGCAGAGAGGCCAAATACCGTTTTGGATCGATAAAGCTTTATCGAAACAAGAAACAGGAAACAATAAACAGTAAACAAAAATTCAGAGTTTCTGGTTTAAAGTTTAAAGTTTCGAGTTTAGTCAGAAAGCAGCCTCAAAAAAGTATCATTACCATCACTTCAATGTTTGCAAAAGAGACGATTCCCTCTAAAGTCGTCGAATATACAATTACCCACGAGCTTTGCCACTATGCCCATGGATTTTCCTCAACCAACAAGCGGTTGTTTAAATTCCCGCATCACGGCGGTGTTGTTAATCATGAATTGACCAAAAGAGGAGCCCATGATTTAATTGGTGTTTATAAGAGATGGCTCAAAACTTACCGGCAGGCGATTTTGAAAAAGAGGATCAAACTCTCTCTTTAGGGAATCAAAAACTCCAATTAGCTGTTTTAGCCTTTTTCTTTTTGGGGCTTTTTCTGATGGCTTTGGGCGCTGGATTATTTTTATTCAAAGGTGGGAAAAGCCAAGATATTCAGATTATTCCCGCGACTAGCGACTTGGCAGCTGGTGAAATTACTGTCCATGTAGACGGTGCGGTTGCCAGGTCCGGGGTTTATAAACTGAAGGCGAAGGCCAGGGTTAATGACGCAATTGCAGCAGCCGGAGGCTTAAGCTCACAGGCCGACTCTGCCAAGATTAATCTTGCAGCCAAAGTTTCAGACGGCCAAAAAGTGCATATACCGGCAGTCGGTGAATCGGTAAGTCCCGCCGACGCCAAGGCTTTGGCGGGCAAGCAAAGTGTCGGTGGATCAGTAAGCCAGTTAGTTAATATCAATACGGCCTCAGCGTCGGAACTTGATAAGTTGCCAGGTATCGGGCCGGTAACCACCCAAAAAATTATCGCCTCACGCCCTTACAGCGATTCTCGCGACCTTTTGACCAAAAAAGTGGTCAATATGTCAACTTACGAAAAAATAAAAGATTTAATAACTTACTAATGCAATGACCAATTACCAAATTCCAAACTCCAATTTAACTTGGAATTTTGAGTTTGGAGTTTGAAGTTTATGAACTTGCGACTTCTTCTTTATTCCCTTGCCATTATTCTTCTGGCTCTGGCGGTTGACTTGCGGATTGTTTGGCAAGCGCCGAAAACAATAATACCCAAGAACAAACAGATTAAAATAAGCGCGACTGTTAAAAAAGAGCCGAGAATTTACAACGCAAGCCAGGTTTTGGAAATCGGTGACGGTCAAGTTTACATCAGTCTTTATCCACGCTATAAAGTGGGTGATCAGATAGAAGTGGTAGGAGAATTTGACAGTCAGGGCCGGATGTTTGATGGCCAAGTGAGAAAGATCGGTCACAGCCAAGGATTAGGCAGTTATTCAGCTTTACTGCGAAATAAAATTTTCCAAAATATGGTTTCACTTTTGCCTTCGCGGGAGGCAACGCTGGTTGTTGGTACGGTTTTAGGGGTTGACGATATTGATAGGCAATTTCGCGACCAACTTACCAAAACCGGGACCATCCACGTGGTGGTGGTTTCCGGCCAAAATTTGATGATTGTAGCCGGTGTTTTTCTGACGCTTGGCAAATATTTGGGCAAAAGATTAAGTTTGTTTTTGGCGCTTGTTGTTTCTTTGCTTTATGCGCTTTTAACCGGTTTTGAGCCGCCTGTTGTGCGAGCGACTTTGATGGTATTGGCATCGACTTTGGCTGTTTACTTTGGACGAGAGAGTTTGCCGATCTGGAATCTTCTCTTGGCGGCCTTCCTAATAATTTTTATCTGGCCGCAGGCGATTGGGGAGATTTCTTTTCAGTTAACATTTGCGGCGACATTGGGGATTATGACGTTGGGAAAGTATATTAGTGCGCTTTTGCTCGGACGCTTTCTCGCTAGCGATCAAATGTCCCTGCGGTCCACCGAAGGTCCTTGGCCTTCGGCCAATAGAGTGGTCGCTCGTTCGAAAGCATCCTCGCCGCGCACTACGTCAGGAGCCCGTGATACTCGTGGTACCCTTGGTACTCTTCTTATTAACAATGCGGCGATTGCTGTTTCCGCCTATCTTTTTACGGCGCCAATTATTCTTTATTATTTCGGTCGGGTTTCACTGGTGGCGCCCCTGGCTAATATTTTGGTGGTTGAGGCAGTTTTCCCGGTGATGATTTTGGGATTTTTGGTGGCCGGATCGAGCTTATTTTTGATGCCTTTGGCGCAGATTTTGGCTTATTTTGCTTATGTGCCGGCCTTCTATTTTGTCAAAGTCGTTGAGATCTTTGCCAAACTGCCAATGGGGCAGGTGAATTTGGGAAAAGGGAGTTTGGTGGTCGTAGTTGGATTCTATTTATTGCTTCTTGTATTTATGTTTGTATGGACGAGGAGATCAAGAGGATCTAATTTTTAATTTACAATTTTTTATTGAATTTTCAATGATTTAATTTTTCAAAATTGAAACATTTAGATTTGATTTAAAATTTAAAATTAAAAATTGAAAATGTTGGATCAGAAAGACAAAATCTTATTAACTTTTGCCCTGATTCTTGCCGCGCTTGGACTTTTGGTAATCATCCAGACCGTAAGTGTTGGCAAATTAAGGCTTGTTTTTTGCGATGTCGGGCAAGGTGACGGTATGCTTTTGATTACACCTGGCGGCAAAGACATTGTGGTTGACGGTGGGCCTGGGACTAAAATTGTCGACTGTCTAGGCCAGAAGATGCCTTTTTGGGACAGAACCATTGAGATGATGGTTTCGACGCATCCGCAAAAAGACCATATGGAAGGATTACTTTCGGTTTTATCCCGATATAAAGTAAAGATGATCGCAACTACGCAGGTTAAAAACGAAACCGAGCTTTTTGACGAGTGGCAGAAAGCCCTTGAGAATGAAGGAGCAAAAATCTATACACCTAAAGCTGGGGATCAGTTAAAGGCTGACCGGATTGAGTTTGATGTATTGTGGCCGACGGAGGAGAAATTGGAACTTTGGCAGTTGGCTGGGCTTTCGGAGTTGAATGAGAGTTCGGTGGTTTTGCGGTTGGATTATGGCGGATTTTGTGCTTATTTGACCGGTGATATACCCAAAGAAATTTTGGAAACACTGATTAACAGACAGTGTCAGCTGCTTAAAATATCGCATCATGGATCAAGGACGGGAACGAGCGAGAAAATTTTGGATGAGGCTAGGCCTCAAGTTGCGCTGATTCAAGTTGGCAAAAATAGTTTTGGCCACCCGCATAAAGAAGTGCTCGATTTGCTTACATCAAAAGCAGTAAAAATATATCGTAATGATATAAATGGCATCATTGAGGTGAAGACGGATGGCAGGTCTTTTGGAATTGAGACGGAGAAGAAATAAGGTTGAAAATCGTTTTGTAATCATCAAGTGCAAGAGCATAGCCGAGAAGTTGATTATTGAGAGCTCTTTGGGCAGTGGTTTTTGTCAGATCATCTGGTTTTTGGATTGTGCCATCTTCTATTAGTTTTCTGATCCTTGGCGAACTTTTGGCTGTTTCCTGAAGTGTATGCCAGACGATATGTTCCAAAAGGGTAATTGCAGTGTTATCTTCTGAGAGAAGTTTTTGTCTTTCTTGTTGGACTTGTGCTTCGTGAATCATAATTTCAGCTTGTTTGACTGGGGGCATTTGTTCAAAAACCTGAAGAGCTTCTTCGCTTGGCGGTTTGATTCCTTCAGCAATGATCTCTTCTGTCCGTTCAATATTCCAGAGCAAACCTTCATAGCTGACTAAGCTGACTAATCGTTTGTTATAGTCTTGATCGGAAGTTCTGATTCGAGAAACCGTTGGATGAGCTCTGACAAGTAATAATGATTTAGTAATAGCATGAGGCCAGCTTTTGCCGGTTGCGTGAAATTGTTGAGCTTTCTGAATAGCTAATCGTGAATCCAGCGGTTCTTCAAACGGCCAAAAATCAGGCCGGGTTTCGGGTCTTTCTGTGGCCATCTCTTTTAACAAAGACTGTACACTTTTAAGTTAGCACTGTACACTATACATCAGAATGTTGAGAAATCAAATAAAAAGGGATTTAGAAAAAGCTACTCGCAAGTTAGGGACTGAATCCTTAAAGGTGGAGGTGGCGAGGACAGTTGGTCCGAAATTTGGGGATTTTGCGACGAACCTGCCATTGAAAATCAGCCGAGGTAGCAAGCAGTCTCCAATGGAGATTGCTAAGAAATTGGCTGATAGCTTAAAGGATTTGCCTCACTTTGAAAAACTAGAGGTTAAAGAACCAGGATTTATTAATTTTTTCATCAAAGACGAGGTTTGGCAAAAACAAGTAAAGGAAGTACTCAAGTCCGGATCAAAATTTGGATCAAATAGCACGGGTCAAGGCCAAAAAGCCCGGGTCGAATTTGTCAGCGCTAACCCTACCGGGCCACTTCACTTTGGTAACGCGCGCGGAGGTCCAATCGGTGACTCTCTTGCTTTTGTTTTGGAGTTTTGCGGATATCAAGTAATTCGTGAGTATCTATACAATGATGTCGGCGTGCAGGTGCAAAAATTGGGTGAGTCGATTTTAAACGTTATCCAAGGCAAAAAACTTGAGGAGCAGGAATATAAAGGTCAATATGTTGCCGAGCTGGCCACAAAAATCAGAAGTTCCAAATCCGAAGATAAACCCGACTCGCAAACCTATTCCAAACCGGGTTTGGAACAGGTTGACAAGCAAGGATTAAGTGAAATCGGTAAGAGGGCTGTTGATCTACTTTTTAAAGATATTCTTAAAGATTGCAAAAGTATGGGGATTAAGTTTGATAAGGTTTATCCCGAGAGCGAATTTGCGATCTCTGGAAGCACTGAAAAAGTTTTGAAGGCACTGAAGGCAAAAGGAGTACTTAAGAAACAAGAAGGAGCAGTTTGGTTTGCGCCAAATGATCAATTTTTGGCCGATCGGGAATGTGTGGTTGTAAAATCAGACGGTGCCTATACTTACTTTGCCAACGATATTGCCTATCACGATCTTAAGTTTGCCGAGGGAGCAAGTTTGGTGATTGATGTTTTAGGAGCCAATCATCATGGCCATGTGCCGAGACTTAAGGCGGCGGTTTCGGCTTTAGGGTATGATCCGAGTAAAATCCACGTAATTCTTTATCAGTGGGTTAGGTTTAAGCGGGGCGGAAGGCCGGTAGCAATGTCAAAAAGATCAGGCACTTTCATTACAGCCGAAGAAGTATTGAAAGAAGTTGGAAAAGATGCGGTACGTTTTTTTATTTTGATGCATGATGCCAACACCCACATTGATTTTGATTTGGAACTGGCCAAGAAAAAATCCAAGGAAAATCCGGTTTATTATGTGCAATACGCGCATGCGAGGATTGCCTCGATTTTGGCGAAGGCCAAAATCGACAGTTCACAGTTCACAGTTCACAGTTCACAGTTCGACTACCAACTACTAACTACCAACTATGAACTGGATTTAATTAAGCAAATCAGCAGACTGCCGGAGATTATCGAGGATATTAGTACCAGTTTTGCAGTGCATCGGCTAACGACCTATGCAATCGAGCTTGCCGATTCTTTCCACAAGTTCTATGAAAATTGTCAGGTTTTAGGTGCCGGTAGTGATTTAGAGTCGGCTCGGCTAAGTTTGATTTTGGCTACCAAAATTGCCCTTTACAATACTCTAAGACTTCTCGGCGTTTCCGCGCCAGAAAAGATGTGAATAAATTTCTGCTTTTGTCAGTCCTAATAATTTTTTCCGTTTCTATTGGCTATTTTTTAGGCGGACAGAGGTTGTTTGAACAAGGTCAAAGACCGAAAATTCAAAGTCAAGCCGTCAAAAAGCCGATCTTGAGGGTGGCGTTGGTTGCCGATTCGCATAATGAGAATGAACTATTGGCCAAAGCTTTGAGCCAGGCCGGAGGTAAAGGAGTTAATTTTGTGATCGGTCTTGGTGACTATACCAATGTGGGGACTGTCGAGGAGTTGAGGCAGGCTAGGGAGGTATTTGATAGGTCAAAACTTGAATATCTGGTAACTGTCGGTGACCATGATCTTTGGGACAGTCGAAATAGGGGAGAGGATCCATTAACTAACTTTAGGGAAGTTTTCGATGATTCGACGCGGGTTCTTGAGAGGGAAGGTATACAGTTTGTTATACTAGATAATAGTGATATATATTCTGGTATTGATTCCGAGTCTTGGAAATTATTGAATGATTCCTTGTCTGGTTACATAGGTCAAGATGGCCAAACTTCTGAAAATGTCAAATGTCAAATGTCAAATGTCAAATGTGCGCAGCCGAGGCTGCGCTTCGTTTTTGCCCAAAAAACGCCATTTCATCCCGAAAGCAAACATGTGATGGGCAAGGATTCAGAGGAAGTTTCTCGACAAGCTCGAAAACTAATAGATCTATTAGAAGAGAAAAAAGTGGACGGTTTTTTCTCCGGCGACCTGCACTTTTTTGCCGAGTTTAAAAGTCCGGCTCAAATTGTTAAAATGACCACTGTCGGCGCGGTGGCTGCCGAAAGAAATTTTCAAGGCCCGCGATTTGCGATGCTGACGGTTTTTGATGATTACAGTTGGGAGGTTGAGGACATTGAGATACGAATGGATGCGAATAGGTGATTTAGCCTAAGAATCATTCGCATGAATTCGCGTGATGAGAATATTAAACGTGAGTATGTTCTTTTCATACGAATGGATGCGAATATTTTTAACTAGATAAGCGCATTCGTGTAAATTCGCATATGTCAGGCTTTGAGAAGATTACACTCGACAATGGTCTGCGCTTAATTTTGGCGCCTTTGCCGGCGTTTCGGTCAATAACGGCAATTATTCTTTGCGGTGCCGGCAGCCGCTATGAAACACGCGAAACCAATGGCGTTTCGCACTTTCTGGAGCACATGTTTTTTAAAGGTACCAAGGCTCGACCGACGGCTGCCGAAATTTCCCATGCCCTCGATGAAATCGGCGCCGATTACAATGCTTTCACCGGTAAAGAAACCACCGGTTATCACATAAAATCTGCAAGCGAGCATTTGCCTTTGATCTTGGAGATGCTTGCCGACATGCTTTGGAATTCCAAATTTGACAAGGCGGAAATTAAAAAGGAACGAGGCGTAATTATCGAAGAGCTTAATCTTTATGAGGATACGCCGATGCGCCGGGTTAGTGAAGTTTATGAGCAGGTTTTATGGGGCGATCAGCCTTTGGGTTGGGATATCGGCGGCCGTAAAGAAGTCATTAGAAAACTTGAGCGAGGCGACTTTATCGATTGTATCAATAGGCGATACGTACCCAATAACATGGTTGTATCCTTGGCGGGACATTTCGACCGAGAGGAAGCACTGGATCTTGTTAAAAAATATTTTGGCCATAAAGCACGCAAGTCCGTTGGCGGTTTTGTGCCGGTTTCGGAAAATCAAAAAAAGCCTCAAACAAAAGTTATTTACAAAAAAACCGACCAGGCCCATTTGGTAGTCGGCGTGCGCAGCTTTAAAATCGGTCATCCGGACCGCTATATTGCGGCGGTTTTGGGAACGATTTTAGGTGGCGGCATGTCTTCCAGACTTTTTATCAATGTTCGCGAAAAGCGCGGTTTGGCTTATTACGTGCGTGCCGATCACGAATCTTATCTTGACACGGGAACACTGGCGGCCTCAGCCGGAGTTGATCTTAGGCGTATAGAGGATGCTGTAAAAGTCGTACTTTCGGAGTTTAGACAAATTACCAAGGAGAAGGTGCTTCACAAGGAACTGAAAAAGGCCAAGGAATATCTAAAGGGCAGAATTATTCTGGCATGGGAAGATTCCCGAACGGCTGCTCTTTCGTTTGGCAGTGATGAGATTTTGGAAGGCAAAGTGCGCACTTTAGATGAATATTTAAAGCGAATTGATGAGGTTGAGGCAGGGGATATCCTGCGTGTAGCTAAGTTTCTTTTTACCAATAGCAAATTAAATCTGGCGGTAATTGGGCCGTTTAAAGACCCGGCAAAGTTTGAAAAAATACTTCGAATATAAAGGTATCACGGGTATCAAAAGTACCAAGGGTATCAGGGGCTTTTTTCTTGTCATTCTGAGCCGCAGGCGAAGAATCTAGATCCTTCGCTTCACTCAGGATGACATTGCCCGTGATACTTGTGATACACATAATACCCGTGATACCCTTAAAGTGGTATGCAAAGGACTGTTGTTTTATTAAAACCGGATAGCATCCAGCGCGGCCTTATTGGCGAAATTATCCATCGCTTTGAGCGCAAAGGCTTAAAACTGGTCGGTCTTAAAATGATGGCGGTTTCAGATGCGCTTTTGGAAGAGCATTATGCCCATCATAAAGACAAACCCTTCTTTACCGGGCTTAAAAAATTTATGTCATCTGCGCCGATTGTCTGTGTATTACTTGAGGGAATAGACGCGGTTAAAGTCGTTCGCAAAATGGCAGGTTTAACCAGCGGTAGGGAGGCGGAGTTAGGCAGTATCCGTGGTGATTTTTCAATGAGTACCAGCGCCAATATCATCCATGTTTCCGATACAGAGGACGCTGCCAGTGAAGAAGAGGCTCGTTTTTTCAAAAAAGATGAAATTTTTGATTGGGAAAGCGTAGTTGCCCCTTATCTTTACGGCGAAGACGAAAAATAGGGTACTTTTTTTGTTACACTATACTTGTGATCCGTCAAAAAATTACCAAGCATTTTGTGCCGCATCGCAACGAGCAAGGGCAGCATCAGCGGGCTTTGGCTCTAACGGTTCCGGCCTTGTTTTTGTATCTGCAGATTCTGGTAGTTTTGACAGCCGGTCTTTATCTAATCCGTCTTAAAGCCCCGCACATCTTAGGAACAGCCCAGTTTACGGCCGAGCAAATTATTGCCTTGACCAATGCCAAAAGGTTGCAAAATGGGCTGGCGTCACTTTCTTATAATGATTCTTTGTCGCGGGCTGCCAATGCTAAGGCTTCAGATATGATGGCTCGCGATTATTGGGCTCACAACTCGCCAATCGGTGACACACCTTGGAGTTTTATAACTCGGACCGGCTACCGCTATATCTTTGCCGGCGAAAATCTGGCTCGGGATTTTAATGATGCCGGCTCAGTGGTTGACGCTTGGATGAATTCGCCTTCACACAGAAGTAATCTTCTTGATAAAAATTTCAAGGAAATCGGGGTGGCGGTGGTAAATGACAAGTTTGGCAGCCGCGAAAGTACCTTGGTGGTACAAATGTTCGGTACGGCGGTTTCACAGGCACCGGCGACTCAGCCACTTGCCCAAACACCCGGTGAAGGCTTGGGTCAGCAAATTAAACCTTCACCTGTGGCAGTTGCCCAAGCGCCCGCAAGCCCTGGGCCTGCCACTGGCGCGGTTTCAAATCCCACCGAAGTAACGGTTTTGGCGACCAAACAATTTTCGATTGCCAAAGGGGCGGCACTGGGTTTGGTCAGCTTTATATTTTTGCTGTTTGCGCTTGAGATTGTGGTAACCTTAAGACGGGCTGATGTCAGGCTTAGATCCGGAATTATTGCCCATTTGGCGCTATTGGCTTTTGTCTTATTTGCGGTTTGGTATGCGGTGCAGGGAGCGATTATATAGTTCATAGTCAATAGTTCATAGTTAGAACAAAAAATGTATATAAAAATCTGAATTAAAAAATGACCGTGAACCATTAACAGTGAACTAATAAGATAATTTATGAAACAGTTTGATACAGTTGCTCATATATTTTTACTTTTTGCGCTGGGCCTTGGGGCTGTCGGTATTTACCGCTCGCGCTATGATGCGACGGGGCAGTTTTTGGTAATTCTGGTGCTTGCGGTCTTTTATATTCTTTGGGGAGTACTTTACCATCATCTTAAAGGCGATTTAAAAAGAAAACTCTTTTTTGAGTATTTAATTTTGGCCTCAATTGCTTCAGTTGTCGGGTTTTTGGTGTTTGGGAGGTAAAAGCAAGAATTGTTACATTGTTAGATTGTTAAATTGTTAAATAGAAAACAATCAACAATATAGCAATGCAGCAATTTAGCAATGTGTTCTCTTAGGGATTGATCACGCAGAAATTTCTGGCAGGAGGCCCTGCATAAGGCGTGCAGAGGAGTCCGGTTAAATCTGGATCACTGGTATTTTCCAAAGCGGCTGAGAGCACATAGGTGAAATTGCTGGGGGCATTATAGTAGTATGCGGTAGAGCCAAGGTCTTTCGGAAGTTGCTGCATAAAGATAGGACCACTTGTTGGTGGACATTGGAATACTGATCCCCAAGCGTTGTTTCCTGTTCCAGCTGCCCCACCACTACAGCTGATTACTCCACTTGATGGAGTTGGATATCGGCCATATGTTTGGAAATAAAGCTCCAAAGCCTGTTGGACGGATTTAAGATCGCTTTTGCGGCGGCCGTCGCGGCCTTTCATTTGGGCATTCATAAAGGAGGCGGAAGCTGCGGCAATTAAGATGGCGATTATCGACATGACGACTAGAAGCTCGATCAAAGTGAACGCATTGTTAAATTGTTGAATTGTTACATTGTTGTATTGTTTTTTTCGATTTAACAATGTAATAACGTAGCAATGTAGCAATTTAATTATATGCATTAATTTCATTGTCAATTGTTATCTGTCAACTGTCAACTGTTAAATCCTCAATCAGGTCTGAGGCAGTAGTTGAAGCCAGCTGGCAGCGAGGAATCGGTGCAGGTGGCAGAAGGCTTATTGTAGATTTCTGGATCATTGGTATTTTCAAGTTTAGCCCAGAGGACGTAATTTTTTCCTCCTGCTAAAGCAATATAGCAATAAACTTGCTTGTTGTCGCAATCACCTGAGACAACCGGGCTTGGGCTCGGTGAAGGAAGAGGCGATGGTGTTGGTGATGGTGAGGGTGAGGGGGCAGTTGCGCTCTGAAGCGATGCGGCAATTATTGCCCATCTTTCTGAGGTGGATCTTGTCCAGGACATGGTGGTAGTGCCCGCTGCAAACTTATAGCTGCCTGCGCCTCGAAGACTACCATTGGTGGGACTGTACTTTTGGAATTGTCCATCATCTGGGGTTAGTGTTCCACCAATATAAGTGGCCAGATTATCAACAACAACTTCGCCAGTAGCACAGCTAATATCGACAGAGGGATTGAAACTATTGCCGCTTTTTGCGGCATAAGTACAAATCGGATTTGATTGGTTGACACCTGTCCAGCTAGTTGATCCGCCCACTGCATCAGATCCTTGGCTTAAGGTAACCTTGATGACCTGTGTTGCTGAATATGCTATGCTATACTCGCCAAGATACCAAAGTTCTGAGACTGCCGAGGAACCCTCAGCCACTGTGCCGATTCTGGTTAAGTGGACATCCCCATAAGTAACATCCGAAACGGTCGCTGAACCAGTCCAAAGTGATACACCCACAACGAGGAGTCGATTGCTACCTGAGCCGATAGAATGCTGCCAGGTGAAACTGGTACCGCCTGTATTAAAACCTTGGGAGGCTTCATCAAAAGCAATGCCGGCAGCGTAAACTTGATTGGTGAATTGATGTTTGAAGAGATCAGCTAAATTGTTGAAAAGATTTAAGGCCGTTTGTCTGGGGTCTTTGGGGAGTTGTTTGATGTAAGTTGGGACAAGATCGGGAATCCAGTCGCCAGGAGTATCTGAGGCAAATTCAGGTTCCCCAGTGCAGGGAGAGGATGCACAGGGCGGATACTTACCATTCTGCTCAAAATAGAGGGCGAGGGCAGATTTGATGGATGCAAGATCGTTTTTGCGCCTGGAGTCGCGGCCTTTATCAAGGGTATTGTTAAAAGCTATTGTGGCGACTGAGATTAGAGTGCCAATGATAGTGATGACGACTAGAAGCTCGATGAGGGTAAAGCCGTGCCGCCAGGGGCGGCAGTTAACGGTTATCGGTTCACGGTTCACGGTCTTTAGAATTCTGTGAACTATTAACTGTGAACTGTTAACTAACTTGGGCATTAATTTAATTGTCAATTGTTAACTGTTAGTTGTCAATGGTTGATATTTCAGCAGCCTGGCGTGGTAAAAACGCCGGTTGCTAATGGATACCAGAGAGTTTGCGGATCGCCGGCGAAGTGGGTATTTAAGCGCCACCAATGGGTTTTGCCCGGATCTAAAGAGCCGATTTGGCCAGTGCCGGTGGTATAGGAGGTGCTGGTAGTATAGGGCGGATTGTTGGTGGCGATGAAGGTGATGATCACTAAAAGCTCAATTAAAGTAAAGCCATAGTTAGATTGTTGAATTGTTAGATTGTTATATTGTTTTTTGCAATGTAGCAATGTAGCAATTTAGTTATATGCATTAATTCAAGTGTAGAGGGAAAGATGCAAAGTGTAAAGTCAATGAGTTGGTAGTATAATTTATTTTTGGCGGGGTATAGCTCAGTTGGTAGAGCGCTTCGTTCGGGACGGAGAGGTCGCCCGTTCGAGTCGGGCTACCCCGACTAGCAATTGTGACAGGTGGGGACGGAGAGGCGGCAGGTTTGAATCCAGTTACCCTGATCAGGTCCTCTTGATTTGACTGAAGTTTATCTAGTTAGTAAGATGGAATTGGAAGGCTATTCTGGTTTTGAATGGGTTTGTGGATGTTTCAGATTAACAAGATAGACTTTAAGAATCTAAAGTCATTTAAGAAAAACCAAAATTCCCTCTTTACGGCCGGGATTGTTTTAAGTCTGCTTTTTTTGGTTCTGATCTACCTTTTTCCCCTTGGAGGATTAAAGCGTTTTGGCTTTTTTGCCAGGAAAGAAAAAGAACTTCCCTCTTATGCGGTTGTCAGGGGTAATCAAGGTGATTTGTGGGCAGATACTATTATTGGCCAGCCGGATTTTTCGGAAATTGACCCTTGGATAACTCTTCCCAACAGGCTCTTTTTAGCCCACAGTGTTATTGTAGACCGAGTAAGCTCGCCAAATAAAATGTATATCTATGATGCCGGGCATTCCCGCATCATGGGTCTTGATCTTGCCAAATGTTTAGCTTCTACCACGGATCCTCTTGATTGTTCGGCCGATATCATCATTGGTCAGCCGTCAGCAAATACATCTGCCTG
>C687J35174_10004898_pt1 | contig 17830 bp, 15 predicted proteins | sample RifCSPhighO2_01_FD_35174 | JGI IMG/M metagenome (IMG submission 35174) | reverse complement strand
GCCTTTGGCGCGAGAAACGGATATCACTTTGTCTTCAAGCGGTTGGCGCAGACTCTCTATCACTCTTCTATCAAATTCCGGAAACTCGTCCATCGGTCTTGTCCCGCAACCTACCATTTACTACTGAACGGATGCTCTTTTGTGTCGGATTTGTCGGATTTGAATTGGTGATAGCGAGACAGTTCTTAATACTCTTGTCCCACAATGCTGTTTCTATAGCTTCCTCTTCTAAGGTTGTGAGACCGTTCTTAGCGTTATTGTCCCGCAATTGAGCGAGAAATAACCCACTTATTGGCGACTCTATGAGGGTTGAGAGTTCTTTGCTCTCTGGATTAAAGTTGAGTTCGACCTCCGCCTCAGCTTTCTTTGGGTATACGATCACCCTCTTTAGGAGCAACCTCATCGCCATCTGTTGCTCATCATAGGTTAGCATATCGAGGCGATCTGTCAGTTTTTTATACTGGATATTGATTACCTCAGATATTTCCTTTATCTCCTTTTTTGTAAGAAGATGCCTTTGGAGCCGTAGTTTTTCTTGTTGTAGATGATCCTCTTGTGTTTTACATTCTACTATCGAAGCTTTATAGCTTTTATAGTCGATTTCTTCCTCTGCATAAAGCTGAGCAAGACGCTGTCGCTTTGTTTGCAGTGAAGCCAATGTTTTATCTACCTGCTTTAACCTTTCCTCGCTATCATCCTTACTTCCTCTATCGTCGTTGTACTTCGCGAGTTTATTTAGCGTTAGTTCCGGCCGTTTTAGGATTTCTTTTAATTGATCCCATACTGGCAGTAATCTCACTTCTGCTATTTGATCACATGTGGAACATCTCTTGGTGGTACCGACATCATTTTTAGTGCATAGTCCGTGATAGTACTTGGTGCCTGTACCATTTTCCTTTCTTGATGGCTGAAACCCACCGAACAGCTTGAAACCACAATTTCCGCAGTAGATTATCTTGGAGAAGAGGTAGGTCCTCTTCTGGTTTCTTATGGAGAATTCTCTATTTTTAATCAACTGCTGTTTACACTCTTCAAACAACCCCTTTGAAACAATGGACGGTACGATTATGCTAATCCACCCCGCCTTATCTCTCAACATATTTTCATCGATCAAGCTCGTGAGATTATTGAACGGGCGTTTGTATTTCCTGAAGTAGGCGGTGCCGGTATAAGTTTCATTTGTCAGTATTCTGCCCAAAGTTCTTTTGTGCCAGTAATTAAGAGTTTTCTTCTCAGACACTTTCCTGCGAGGCACCGGTATTTTCATATCATTGGCTCTTTGCTGTATCTCCCTAAGCGAGAGTCGTTCCGTCACAACCCATTTGAAAAATGTTTTTACCCACCTCGCCTCCTCGGGGTGTATCTTCAATTTCTTTGTTTTCTTAATGAGAATATACCCGTATGGAGGTACGCCGGTGACCCATTTTCCATCTCTGGCCGCAGACGCCCTGCCGTTCATCGTCCTTTCCTGAATAGTACCTCGTTCCATTTCGGCGATGACGGCAAGAATCGACATCAGTCCTTTACCGGTCACACTTGTCGTATCGAATGACTCGGTCATCGATTTGAATCCGACCTTGTGTTTTTCAAGCTCGTCTACCATTTCCAACAGAAGCTTTGTCTTTCGGAACATTCGATCAAGCCGGTATGTGATTACGACATCGAACTCCCTATTTCTGGCATCTTCAAGTAATTTCTTTATGCCCGGACGCTCTTCTACCGGAAGAGACCCGGAGAACCCCTCATCCCTGTAGATATGTTTTTCATCAAGCGCATAGTCATGCAATTTTACAAACGCTCTCAACTTTTCATCTTGGACCGTAAGCCCGTATCCTTTGATTTGCTCATCTGTTGATACTCGAATGTAAATGGCCGCCCTAATTGGCTTTTTTACTGTTTCTTCCATTTGTTTTTTTATTAACTATTAATACTTTTTCCATTGATCCTTGTCTTTGGTGCAATTCCATTTCCGCCATAGAAGTCATCAGTGTCGCGACAAATCTGTCCTGAGGAATACTCATGTCGAAGGAACCGCCCATTGTCGTTACCACCTTGACCCCCAAGACATTGAGTTCCTCAAGAAAATTAAGGAGAGGTATCGTCTTGCGAAATAATCTGCTTATATCGCGTATCATTAACACCCTGAAGCCGTTATTCCTGGCATCCTCGATCACTTTTCTTAACTGGGGTCTTTCCTGAACCGGTAATATTCCCGAATATCCCATTTCCCTGTAGATATATTTTTCATCTACCGTGTAACCATGGGATGAGGCGAATGTTCTTAATTGTTTTTCCTGGTCATCCGATTTTCTTTTCTGTTGGTTATGACTTGCTACTCGAATATAAATTGCTGTTTTTATTTTATTTGTTTTCATTTTATTATTACAAGGGAGCCACATTTAGATTTATAAGTAAAGTTGGTAAGTGCTCCCCAGTTACCCCCTTTGTTTGCTTGCTGGTTTTCTTACGGACCCCGATTCCTTTCTGATAAAAGATCCCCTATTTGCTTCATTGAGCCGATCAATCTTCGTTTTTGGTGTAGCTGAATCCCTCTTCTTTGCAGATCCCTTTCTATAAAACCTTTCAGTGCCGATCGATAATTCTTGTAAACTTTATTTTTTTCATCACAGTAAGCAATAACATCACTCGCTTTTTTCTCCACAAACTCTTTGGAGATGTCATATTCGATCATGAACTTGATCATGTCCTCTTCCGGTATCTGATTAAGATAAGAGACCGAGGACGTGTGGGTTGGGTTATTAGGTTTTTGTTCTTTTTTATTTTGGTTAGTAGCCCAAGGGTGACTGACCAGTCCGGCAGTAGTTGATAGGGGTTGGTCATTCTTTGACCTACTCTTTGTTTCTGGCACCCAATCGTTCTCGATTATTTGGTAGAGATTAGATTTATTCTCACCAAAATCAGTTTTTCGAATATACTTCTTAATAAGCCCTAATTTCTCTAATTTCTTCAATCTATCCTTTACTGTATTTTTGCTTTTTTTACACAACTTTGAAAGTCGACTTATGCTTGGAAAACATGTCCCCTCCTGATTAGCATGATCGCAAAGCCACATAAAAATTGATTGACCTACGGCATCAATCTCCTGCAATTTGTATTTGCTGTGGACCAATATGTAGGTACCAGGTTTATGTTGTCTCCCCATGGTTGTCATCTGAGTTATTAATTTCCTCTACCTCCTCTTTGTTTTTAAGAAGTAAATCGAACAACGCAAAGATTGCTTTATCTGATTCGTTTTCAGATATTTCAGGAGTAAGAATTTTAATTTGTATGCATTGCTTTTCTGACATAGTATTTGTCTTTTTTGCAACGGCGATCTTTTACTGAGATGCATAAAAGCCGTTGGCGAGATGACGCGCCAACGGCTTTTATGCTGGATGACGTCATCTTAGATCAAGTTCTTGAAAAAACAAAAACCATGATCATATGATAATCATGGTCCTTTTGGCCGGAGACAATAACTCCTTTATAGCCGTGGCTTAGAGGTAGAATTACCCCTTACTGGACAGTTTCCGGATATAGCCCCCATTGACATTGCCCATGCCACGGCCCTTTACAATTTTCTGTATCAAAATTTCCTTGAACGTGCTTTCCGAGTCAGCTTCCAATTGAAGTTCTTTTGTAGGCACGTGCCAGAGTTCCTTGATCAACTTTTCTCTCCTTGTATATTGTCCGGCGAATCCGCTTTTTTGGAGTCCATCCCTGTTTTTTGAGTATTTCCTCAACCTTATTCCAGTTCTTTCTAATGTATTTCAAAATCTCCTCCTTACTGCTATTCCCAGGAACGATGATTTTTGCATACGGCTCTTTTTCTTCCTGATACGATCTTTCAAGATCAACATCGTCTGCTTCAAGCGTATGGGCCGGAGGTAGTATTTGTGCAAGTCCCCACTGATTTGTCATTTGTAAAATACGGTCATCGCCGAAAAATATATAGCTGTCGAGCCCAATTTGATAATCCAGAGGGATTTTATATTTCTCCGCTATGAGTTGAGTTACAGATAAATAATTCAGCCCCTCCAACCCTTTTTGGGATTTGAACCATTTTTGACGCTCCTCTTCTTTAGTAAAACCCATCTGAGGAATGTCGAGAACAAGTCGGTTCAACTGGAGATCGCGTTGAAAATCCCGTCTTAGAGACAGGTTGTATAAAAATTCTTCAGCCGGATTCGGGCGATCATCCTTGAGCCCCATTTTGTATAAAAGCTCTACTGCCTCCGGACTGAGATCGCGAATTTTCTTATGTATTCTATTGTTTTCGTCACCATTGTCACCATTCATTTTTCAATTATACAACTATAGTCACCCACTAACACTTGGGTGGAGAGATTTAATTAAAAAACCTCTTTTTGAAGAACTCTAACAGGATAATTTCAACCGTGCTTATCAATAAAATCATGCCCCACTCGGTAGCCACCAGTGACTGTGTAGAGAGTAATTTCTGAAGAGGTGCAAAATATACTGCAGAGGCAAGGAGGAATAGTCCAATTAGTACAGCTCCATTAAGGAAGTGATTAGAGAATATATCCTTTCTCCAAAGCGGTCTCTTAAATGATCTCACGGCGAAAGCAAAAATAAGTGAATCAAGACACATGAGAGCAAAGATCATCGCTCGAGCTTTCTCTAAATCATCAGTCATGTTCCAGAAGCCAACGAACGAGAGAAAAGCGGCTGAGCCAGTGATAAAGAAAATCGATATCATCCACTTACGCATTGGCTTACTGAGAATTGATTCATTAGGGTCTCTTGGCTTTTCATCCATAACACCTTTAGTTTCTTGTTCTGTGGTTAGAGCAATATCGGGAAAACCGTCTTCAACTAAATTGATCCAGAGTATTTGGGCCGCCACGAGTGGAAGTGGCAAGCCGAATATCATAGCGGCAAGGAAAATGAAGAGTTCAGAGAAGTCGTCAGCAATCAAATACACAAACACCTTTCGTATATTTTCGTACACTACCCTCCCTTGCTCTATGGCTTTTACTATTGTTTTGAAATTGTTATCGAGTAAAATCACATCAGCCACTTCTTTAGCTACATCAGTACCAGAACCCACAGCAACACCCACATCAGCGGCCTTAAGAGCGGGGGCATCATTTACACCATCACCAACCATGGCTACCACCTCATTGTTTGCTTGGAGTGCACGAACGATTTTTAATTTATGTTCTGGAGATACTCTTGCATAGATATTTACAGTTCTCGCTCTTTCTTGGAGGAGTTTCTCATCCATTTCTTCAACCTCTTTGCCTTCCAGAATAGTATCCTCTCCTGCCTCTATACCAACCTCTGTAGCGATAGCGAGGGCAGTATGCCTGTGATCTCCCGTAATAAGAACGATTCTAATACCTGCTCTTTTGGTTTCAGTAATAGATTGTTTTGTTTCTTCACGAAGTGGGTCTTTGAGAGCAATGAAGCCAATAAAAATGAGGTTTTTTAGAAGCTTATCGAGATCCTCAATTGGAACATCATTATCGATCTCACGATATGCACAAGCAACGACTCGGAGTCCCTTTTTAGCAAGAGTATCGAGTTTAGTTGTGAGAATTGTTCGTTTACTATCTTCTAAACGACTATCTTTTTCACAATGAACATAGTGACTTTTATCTAAAACAATTTCAGGCGCTCCAGTGATATACAGAGTTCTTTTTCCATCAAATTCTCGTATTGAAATGGCATACTTTTTGCTTGAATCAAAAGGTTGTTGTTCAACAATTTTGTATTCAGTATTTAGTGTTCTTTGCTCTAACCCTGCATGAGCAGAAGCCAAGACAAGGGCTTGTTCAGTTGAACGACCCCTTACGATCCATTCGGTTAATTCATTATTAGGATTTTCAATGAATGCTTCACTGGTAAAGAGAGAGGTTTTTAGAGCTAAGATATGCGACTCAACCCCATTCTTAGCTTCTTTGGGTGGAAGCCCATCTCCATTGTTGAATAGCTCATCCTTAGAGGCGAAGATATGACTGACCTGCATTTTACCTTCGGTTAGCGTTCCTGTTTTATCGGTACAGATGACAGTAACGCTTCCAAGAGTTTCGTTAGCCACAAGTTTTCGCACTAATCCTTTTTGTTTAAGAATACGATTCATTCCAAGGACAAGAATGACAGTGATAGCGGGAAGAAGTCCTGCAGGAATAGCAGATACAGCCAGAGCAAGAGAGGCAATGAAAATATCAGTGAGGGACTGACCTTGGAGATACCCGATAATGATGACGAGAGAGATAATAAAAAGAACGAAGCCACCAGTGAGTCGAGAGAGTTTTGATAACTTCTTTTGGAGGGGTGTTTTTCTTTCTTTAGTTTCTTTTACCAAAGAGACAATGTTTCCAATTGCCGTATGTGATCCGACTTCAACTACAATAGCTTTACCACTTCCTTCTTCGACAAGAGTTCCCATAAAAACCGAATTTGTTCTGTCTCCCAGAGAGATATCTTTTTCTACCACACCTTCTTTTTTATGAACCGCCGCCCATTCACCAGTCAGGTTTGATTCATTGATCTTGAGATTCTTTGATTCGATAATACGTGCATCGGCAGGTACTTTGTCTCCCGCTCGAAGCATAAAAACATCACCGGGGACTAATTCAGTACTGTCTACTTCCTTAAGGTTGCCATCACGAATAACTCGAGCAGATACACTCACAATCTTCTTGAGAGCAAGGATTGATCGGTCTGCTTTGTATTCTTGATAGAAACCTACTGTGGTATTTATGAGTAAAACTACGATTATGAAAATGGCATCGGAGAGATGCCTCATTGAAAGTGATATACCGAAAGCGACCAGAAGAATGTATATAAGGGGGTTGTGGAATTGGCTTAAAAAAAGACGAGTTATCGATAGTGGTTTTTCTTCGGGCAAGGTATTTCTCCCATATTTCTTCAGCCGATCAGAAATTGAATCGGTTGATATGCCTCCTGCGTTTGAATCAGTTTGCTTAAATACTTCAGGTAACTCTAAAAAATGCCATGGATGTTCCATAGATGAATTATAGCTAATTTACTCGTTTTTCTCGACTTTTATTTTCGGAAAGAAATAACGGCGAGATATATTCCGAGTACTATACCAACAGCAACTAAAAGTGTTGTATATGGTGCGAATACTTTCGGCCAGTTAGCACCGATTGCAATACCAATAGCGAGCAAGCAAACCTTAAAAATACCTGCTTGCCACCATGTGAACGTGTAATTTTTTAATATATTCATATACAGATATTATACACCTCCTATTGGCACTGTGAACTTTTTGTTTTCGATGGATATACCACAAGGAGTTCCTCAACCGTGTTATATGATTTTAGATATTTAGTACTCAAACTTTTCCAACCATCGCACGATTCGGGATAGTAGTATTTAGCGGTGTAATAAGAAGAGGTGTAGTATTTTCCACTCGACTGAATTGTGGCCGGAGCTGTTTGATTTGATGAGCTCGTTGTATCGCCGTTGCAGGTGTTGGACGACCATAATCCCAACTGCGATGCCTGTGCCGTTTTTTGAGCTGTTTTGAATTCCGTTTGATATTTGTATGGCGTGTTGTATGTATACTCATGAGCATATCCCTGCTCTATCATGTATTTGTTGTAAAAAAGACCATCCTCCCGGTGTATGTATGCAAGAAGGCGATCATATTTATCCCTTTCCCCCTGAGTCGGATCTATTTCTATTCTCACTTTTTTACCGGACAGGAGTTCCTTTGCCTTGTTTGAAGCTTCTACACCGAAACACTGGACCGGTTTTCGCGGATCAACAGTTTCCGGTGTATCCATGCCTATAAGACGAAAAGTTTCTACCGTACCGTTTATATTTATTTTAACCGTATCGCCATCAACAACACTTGTTATGGAATAGTAGGTGTATTGAGATGTCGTCTGTTCCGCAGTATTTTGATTTTGGGTCGTTTGGTCGGACGGCTGAATCTGCTGTGCGGACGGAGAGTTGACCATTCCATTACTCCTCGCTTCCGCCGTTAGTTCCGGTACGGCCGGATCCTGCGATTCCATACGCTCGGCTGTATTTTCGTTTTCTATTAAGGAAACATTTTTGGAAGCGGGATCGGATGAAATGGCCGAAACAAGTAGGGTTATAAATACCAGAGACCCTATGACGATATAGATGATTTTTCTTCTCATTATTTTGTCCTACGATTACCTATACAATACTGGTGCACATATGTTTGCCATTGTCGTAAAGTGTACCTGCATTTCCTCGGCCTGTCCCTGGGTAATTGTTCTCAGCAATCCTTCGGCCGATTTTTCCAATGATGTGGATTTGGCTTTCTCATAAACTTTCCTCGCCATCTCCCGGAGTTCCGCATCAGTGACTATCCCTGCCGATACATCATCGTAGAGGTCCTCGAACGCATAGCAGGCGGATCTCAGATAGGGATCGACTTTGGTTGCTGTAGTCGATGATGATTCGACCGGAGAGCTTATCCACGAACTGAACGACATTATTCCCCATATCATTACTAATACCACTAATCCAAACACCACAAGGTGCTTCGTCGTTATTTTCTGATTCATATTTTTGTCTGACTGGTCTAATAAAGCTCAGAGGGAGATTTTCTTTTTGCAGAAAGCCCACCACATGAGTAGGGACCGAAGCCCCTCATACCGGTTTCCCGATATGGCCAGTCAGACACCCCACATGATGGGTTTTCTACATCTGACTGGACTTTGACCATATCTCCGGTCCGAAAATCGAAGGGTTAGGTCTAACTTATTCAGTTGTGACTTCATTTTATCGCAAATTAACAACATAAGCTATCTAATACGAGTTACCTTTTGGTTATTGGTCCCATGATACCTCAAACTATTAGTACTGGTCTAAAAGCTAAAAAACTGGCATAATGTCTGTAATGTATGAGATTCACCTACCAAAAGTATTGTTTTTGACGCTTGTCATAGCGCATCATTTCCATAAGAAGCATTTCATTAACACCAATGATCTTGCTACTTTGGCTAACGAGTTTGCAAACTCATTGGTTAGAATCAGGAAGGATAAAAAGGATTATAAATATCTTGAGGATACTAATTTCGGTGGTCTAAGAGGAAATTTCTCAACACTTCTTACTTTTAGAGGTTTGGTCAAGAGAGGGAGTCGTATAGTTGCATATTATGGTGTTGGGCGTGATGACCGTATCTTAAATGCTCTTCTGAAAGGTGAGATTATATTAAAATCGGAAGATTTTACTGCACATACCAACAATGAAAAACTGAAGAATCTTTTAGATAATGAGGCAAAGTTATTAACTATTCGTGAGACACAAGCTCATGTAAAACAAAAACTTTCGAGAGGAGGTATTTCTTTAACAAGAGATCACATAAATTTTCCAAAAGAATCTGTTGTGATGAGCCCTGATGGTCAGTATTTCCTCCGATCCATATTGAATAATTATATAAATAAAGATAAAAACCTTATTGAATATAATCTCATAAACTTATGGTCTGGCTCAAAATTTAAGAGAAAAAACATCCATCCTTTATTTGTCATACCATCAGAAAATAATCCATGGGGCAAAATATTTGCTGTTAAAAACGAAGACCTTTTACTAAATAAGCCGTTACTTGTGCGAGTTGATGCTAACCGACTAATTTGCACAGACAAGAATGGGAACACATACAAAATGTACCCTTTTGAACAGACCTCGGATTTTTCAAAACAAGAGGAAAATATTGAACAGCGACTTGCTTACAATTGGGATGATGTAAAAGAGCAAAACTGTGAAAGTGAAGTGAGCGAGAGGGAGATGCAGGAAGATGAGTTCTCTATTTTTTTGGAGAAATTTCTCGGTTGGGGTAAGAGTTTTTCTGTCAATGATAAAGATGTTGTCGATATAAAAGTATCAAGCTCTGGAGGTGCCGATGTTCGTCTAATTTTTTCTGGTGGAACTATTCAAGCTTTAGAGTTGGAACATAATTGGAATAATTATATTGACCATGGCCATCCAACAAATAATGCCTTTTCAAATTGTTGGATATTTGCTGAAGAAAACTGGAATCCTGAAAAAATTATGAAGCTTTTTAGAAATCTAAAGAAAGAACACGGTAATCGTATTCCCGATGTATTTTTGTGTCTTGATAATGGTGAAAGAAAAGCATTTAGAGCTAATTGGGATACGGAGACATTCGAGCCGGTTAATTTGGTTTTCCCTAATTCTTAATTTTCTGCTGTTATAAGCACTTCTCTCATATCCATAATCATTCCTCTCCCCTGCATTGAGTGAGTATGTTTAAAAGTATGTATCTTTACATTCTTAAAGTATTTTCGACAGATTTGTGAGATTTCTCGAGGAGATATGAGCCCTCTTTCTGAATAGCTTATAGCCATTTTTGACTTCATTTCTGAAGCAGATCGTATAATAAATTCAAACTCATTTTTAACTTTACTCTCATAGCAGAAGTTTGATTGAAAACGGTCATTTCTATATAATCCTTTGTGTTCAAGTTTTGGGTGATCATAATTTACAGCGGTTTCCAAAAGATGATAAAAGCGGGAGTATTGAGCGGAAGAGTATGGGGGATCAATATATGTTAATTTTACTCCACCTAAATACTTTCTGATTTTATTTTCTGAAAGTAAATCCCTGTAATTTTCTTTAAATACTCTATTTTTATACTTAGAAAAGAAAACATGATTTTCAATTACTTTTTTCTGAAAAGCATCGAATACGCTTAGTTGTCGTAATGTCTTTAATCGAGGGTGATTTTTCGGCATGTATTGAGCAAAATGACCCGGACTGGATTGACAATAGCCCATAGCATACACGAGTGCAGTTAGGTATAGAGCTTTTTTTGTTGGATTTTTTACTTGCTCAATTGCGTATCTAATGTTGTCTATTTCTACACATTGTTCTTTTGAAAAATAGGTGTCCGAGTAACTCTTTTTAAATAAATTAAACTTCTTATTTTTATTTAAGTGCGGAATAATATCTTTTTCTAAATCATTTTGGGTTAAGCTTATTGAATTATTTTCTATCCGACCTTTACCAATAACCCTTGAATACTCCTGAATATCATTGGCAATAACTGGATGATTTGGTTTTAGTGCGTATCCAATTGCATGCGTCCCTGCCATTAGATCAAGCACTATATCTCCTTTTGATATCATGCTCTCCAGTTTCGGGACAATAAGATCAATGAGCTTTAGCTTTGATCCCATATAGCGCATTATGTATGTTTTTGGATAATTTGTTTGCATCTACTTTTTAAAGATTAGTATCCAGTCATGATTCATAATTCCACTGTAAGAATTTCTGGTTGTTAATAGTGATCTTGAATTTGGATCAAAAGTATCTTTAAAACAAGCTACGGTTTTTAACCCAAGCTTTTCTGCAATATTTATAAAGTGTCTGTAGGTGTTTATTTTTTGGTCCCTTATGGTACTATCACTAATCTTTATGACAATATGTCCTCCTTTTTTCAAAACCCTGTTCATTTCTGATAAACTTTCTTTCATATCGTTAAAATAACTTGAGACAACTTTAGCCATTTTAGGGTATCCCCTTTTTTGCAACTCTATAATTTGCGCATCCAATGAGACAAAACCAGTAAGAGGAATATCTTGCAAATCTGCTTTATAAAACCTTTCTGTACCGGTAATTGTTTTATCGATAACAAGGTATTCTTTTTGATTTTTTATAAATTCTAACCACCCCATCTCGATCTTCATAGTTTCTAAATATCGAATGGAACTTATGTATGGAGGATTAACTATAACAAGATTTATATTTTTTATTTTCGATGGTAGTTTTTTAGAATCCGCAGTTAGTGGTTTTATTTTTGACTTATTAGTTGGTAAGGCATCGAGATAATCTACCCTTTTCTTTACAGCTCTTTCAAAAGAGGCCATTACATTAATATTTCTTTTTCCATCTTCATCAAGTTTTCTCATACGCTTACTGTAACCGGGAAAAACATGGCGTGGATCGGCATTAGATACTCCCCTTAGAAAAGCAGAGAAACACCCCAGGAAGAAATCTTTAGTTTCTCCGTCAGGCAGTTTTAGAATATGGATGCGTAATTTTAATAAATCTCTTTTAGCAAAATCCTTGAACCAATGATCCATATTCACACAATAGGGCTCATTGAAATGAGTATATTTTTTTGTATCATTTTCAATATTGTTTTTCAGCCTATACCAAGTTTTTTCAATTTTTTCTCTATTAATCTTTGTTGTTTTTACTTTGGATATAAATACTGCCAAAGGGTTTAGATCAGTTCCATAAGCATGTCTATTCAAATTCTTTGCTTCAAGCAAAGATGTTCCGGATCCTGAGAAGCTATCCAAAATATAGTCGCCCTCCTTTGTGAATGTTTTTATAGCGAAAGCGGGAATTGCTGGTATTAACTTCCCGAAATACCTATGAAAAGAATGCATACCGTTTCTTTTAATAGTTTTTTCTTTGTCTAACAATTTTTTATATTGATCATTTTTCATTTTTCTGTGTTTGCATTTTTAATGAAGAATTTTTCAATATCTGACTCTTTTACTCTCCAGTGTCCCATTTTAGAAGCTCTGAGTTTCTTCTGTTTTATATGACGAATGATCGTGCGTCGACAAACACTTAGTTTTTGGGCAACCTCCTTTATTGTAAGAAATTTCTCCATGTCCTAATATGTCCTATATTGTATTAAAAAATACAATATATTATCTTTATATACTATAATGTCCATTATATACTAATATAGCCATATTTTATAAGGCAAATAAGTGGATAACTACTTTTTAAGTTTAAAGGAAAAGCTACCACTTTAAGTGGTGTATACGCGTCAAATATTCATAATCTGAGCAGTTTTATGCCGTTTTTAGTAGAAACAGGTGCATATTTAGGGTTACTCCATATTAAACATTGTGTAATCTCCTAATTCGCTAATGGTTACATCGCGAGATTTTTTGTGATTTTTGTAGTTGTACTCTTTTGTGAGGTTCTCAAGTTGCTCTCTATCTTTTGCAACAACGCACTCGTAACTGTTGAAGAGAACAAGTTGGTTTATTTCATCAACCTCTTTCTCGTTAAGATCCAAGTACTCTTCTTTTTGGGATTTTATGCCGGGCCTTATATAAATACAAATATCTGGTTTTAAGGGAAAGAATACTATCGACTTTGGAGACAGTAGGCCATTCATTATTTTACTGGTCGATATTGTAAAACAGGGGTTGTCTGAGGTTACAAAAGAAGTTCCTTTTGGAGCCACAAGAAATAGCCATTGTGATTCAAACAACTCTTTTGCTTCACGATCCACTTTCAGTATTTGCTTTGAATGTCCTGTGTTATTGAGACCAGCAACATAATCTCCGCCATGTATTGATTCAAATATTTTCTGCCTTACTTCCTCATCTGACATCTTAGATATTTCCTCTAATGCTTTCTCTTCGTGCTTGTTGATTGGAGTATGTTTTAAAATTTCTGCCTTTGTCATATGGACATGATCTACTGAGGAGATATCCTTTCTCATAAAATGCTGAATTGTAGCCCTCATCAATTTATTTGTTTCCTCTCTGCGTCTGGGAGTTCGAACATACTGGAGAGCAACATAAAAAGCTATAAAGCTTCTATCTGTGCCATCGAGCTGTGCTCTAATAAGTCGGTCTATGCGTTTTATAGCTTCGATGCCTTTCGTGTCTACGAGTGATGCTATATCTTCTGGTAGATATGATTTTCCATCATCGCTATTCAAAACATTAAAATCTTCCCTCCAGAATCCTTTCCAACCCGGTCCTCTTTCAATGATATTATTTTCTGGAATTACATAGATATTTAGCTGATTTTCTGTATCAGCTTTACGCCACTGGGTGAGATATTTATCTTGAACGATATGATGACGTGCCATGAAGTTATAGTAGCAAAATAAGGTTCAGGCCATTTCCACCGCTTTCTCTACATGCCACATGAGTCGTTCATACGACCACCTATCAAGCGATCTCTGCCCACTGAGCATAGATGAGAAAAACATAGGTATTTTCTTGTCTCCTTTTGTAAACCAATGAAAACCGTTTTTCTCGTCCCAAACCAAATCATCTTTAATATGCTTGCGGAGCAATTCAGAGCCAAACGCGTTCGCTACCACAACGCATCTCGGTTCTATCTTTGAAAGGATTTCCTCAAACAGGGCGATTTGATCCAGAGCAAAATTATTCAATAATCCTTTATCCATGATGCGGTCCAGAAAGTTATTTTGTGCCGTTTCCTTGTAGAGAAATATGTCTATGTGTTGCCAATCCAACCCAATCTTTTTAGCTATTTCAACCGGACGGCCGAAGTATTGCGAATAGTTGGCATAGGCATAATTTTCCACCTTTATGCAGTCATTAATCAATTTATGGTCTGAAGATACACGACTCCACTTGAAGAAAATTTCAGGATCGATGTCTTTGTATTCAGTATTTCTTAAAATCGTCTTGAAACCCCTGGTACTGAATGACGGATTAAGCCCGACAAACAAAATCCCACCTTTCTTGAATTCATCATAGAAAAGCGGTGCGTACACGTCGAGGTCATTCTTGAAATATTTATTCCAGAGATTAATTATTTTTGAGTTGATTTCCTCGTTAATCATATTTGGATATTTACCCGTAATTGCACACCGGTTCAAAACCCTCGGGCATTTCAGTTTCTAATTTATCCTTAAACCAAAGTCCATTCTTATCCCTACCATATTGCAGAATCAAAGCTTTGAATGTGGTGGGGTCGGCTCCGGGAACGATATTTCTTTCAAAAAATACATGGGTTGCATCTATGGAATACTTTGACGGACCACAACCCTCGTAAATCGGATACCAGAGTGGCTTGAATGTTTTCGGATCAGCAAAAGGAATAGCGATGATGCCTTCATAAACAGATACATTGTCTTTGCCGTAATAATGGGCATATGATCCTCCGGTATCAATGGGAATAAAAGTTTCGGGCTCGGCATTCGGAATAATTTGGCCCAGATAATAAACATTTTTTATGTCCTTTGAATATGAATAAGTGGCATGATCGGCTTTGCCGGCCGAGAGTTTGGGAGTTGTCAAAACCTGGAATGTATTCGGATCGGCACCGATTATTTTTCCGTCTTCGTAATACACCCCGTTTTTATCTTTAGTGTAACCGTAGATACCATTGAAAATTTCAAATGTGCCCGGGTCGTATTGGGTTATTTTGTATGGAATGCTTTGGTCCTGATATGTTCTCGCATCATAGACATGATTTTTATCTTTGAAGAAGTACTGGAAGAAATAGTCCATTCCCTCCACAGCCGTGAGGGTTCCGGCATCAACGGAAGCATCGGAAACGCCGTGTATGTAGACACGATTTTTATCTTTCGAAATATACGACAGGTCATGGCTTATACCCGGAACGAATGTCTGAATATCGGCCCCGGTAATGAGAAGAGGAGTCGGGATCGGGGTATTGGTGGCAACAGCTTTCTTTGAATCGGCATCTGTTTTGAAAATATATATTTTATCTCCGGTAGTGAAATACGGTGTCGGAGCACCTTCGGAGTTTTTTATGCGGGTGAATTTGTCCGCATTTTGTACGGGAATAAAAACTCCCTGGTCATTTCGGTCCCAGGTGCCGCGAATGACAAGACCGCCGAATACACGCTCTGCAACCATCCATTGCCAACCAATATCGATTACTTCAGGTTTGTTGTTTGGGTCAGGAATACTCCAAACTTCCAAAGTGGTATCCGGATCAGTTTCCACTTTCAAGCCCTCCATGAAAACTCTACCATCCGGTGTTCCGCATTGAGAAGGATTGGATTTCATTATGGAAAAACCAGACGCAACGCAATCATCGTAATCCTGTATCAAGGATATCAGTTCCTGGCACCTTTCATGACTTTCGGTGTCACTTTTCGGCAGGCATTCTTTAAGTTCGGCCGCAATAGCAGTCCAATCCCGTTCAATATTTTTCGTTTTATTTCCTCCGTAAAAATATAAAATTCCTCCGATAACCACCAAGGCAATGGAAGCAATCAGTATGGTCTTTTTGTTTTTTGATGCATGTTCAAAAAACATATCTTTATCTTGTGGCCAAAGTGGCCAGAATCGCTTCCCGACTTGGAGTATCGATCGGGTGCTGAGGAAGTCCTGGGTAAACATAGGTGTTATAGCCGAGATCAAGTTTTCTATCGTCTTCCGTCACCGGATTCCACCACCCATGTTCCTCAGCATAAGTGCCGTGATAATTTAGGCGCCAGGCGGCACATGGCGGACCATCTCCAAACGGTTTCTTTTCGGGCACGGCATCCTGTTGGCAGGGATTATCGTAATAGTTCAAACTGCTGTCTCTTGCATACGCTACCGTAGCGTCACTTTTTATGAGAGTGCCGGATCTGCGTTTTTCCCATATCGTGCCGGCTATTCGTTCCATTTCGTTCATATCCGGTGATACAGCTTCTTTTTCAACAATGGCGGCCACCTTGAGTACCTCGTACCACTCATCAGGAGTGAGATCACTACCCAATTCCTGATATCGGGCATTTCCGACGTCCAGGAGCATTGAAGCGACCTCATAGGTGCTCGAGGCGGTTGATATGGTGTAAAGACCGCCGGGGAATACCCCGTCAACATGATTAAAGTCCCGGGCAGTATCTTCGACTATGAATTTTCTTTTCTGTTCCTTTGTCCAACCGAGGGTTTGAGCAAAAATATCAGCTGTCTGTTCCTTACGGAGACCGTCCGGGACCGTAACGGTAACCATCCGACCAACCGGAGCTTGATCCGTGTGGGTTTTCACATACCAGAATACCGCACCAACCACCAGAAGAAGACCGAGAATCGCGCTTAGTATGGCCTTATGTTTGGAGTATTGCATTAAGAGCATGATGATGAAATTTTAACACAAAATCGCCGAAAAAGCGGGAATTGCGGGAATTTGACCGATTCTGAACATTTCTCGTACCCAACATTCGCCCCCTGTGGCTTGTTGTGGTCCCCAAGGTTGCCGAGTATATCTCGAAGACCTATCCAGGTCTCATGCATTGTCTTTTGTCGATTTACGGCAATTTGCTGACATTACTGCCATTTCGATCAAAGTATCTTTATTTCTCTATGTGCCAAATACCCTAAAAAAGCGGTAATTTCGGACATTTGGTCGATTCCATCCTTATTTTTAATAAAATCCAAAACCCCTCGATTTTGTGGGATTTGTGGGATTTCACCCTTTTTATGTTGTATCTCCGTGAGTATGCCTCTGTGATTTCCAGTTTATTCGATATATCCAAAACCTCCCGATTTCGTGGAGTTTGTGGAGTTTGGTCGATTTTATGTTGTGTTTCCGTGAGTATGTCTTCTATAATTTTCCGTCGGCTGACACATTCAAACCCCCCGAATTTGGTCCAATTAGTCCATTTTGGTAGATTTTATGTTGTATTCGTATACCCCCAACCCCCGTATTCGGTGCAATTGGTGCAATTTGACCGATTTTATATTGTACTCATATATCCCCCGAAACACTGCAATTACTGCAATTTGACTAAAAATATCCTTGATTTAAGGGGTGTCAAAAACCGGTGATTTTGTCGGATTGTGTCGGATTTGACGGATTCCGTCCTTATTTTAAACAATGCTTAAAACAAACTGCCGGAAAAGCGTGCATTTCGTGCATTTCACCGATTTTATGTTGAGTTTGCGTCATCCATTATGGTTCATTCCGGGTCTGGATAATAAAAGCTCTCTTCTCCTTTCGGTCTCCGAGAGTATTGGAATTCTTATTAAAATTGAGTTATTGATAGCAGGACTATACCCATGAAGAGCACGCCGTGGTGGGCCAAAGTAATTTCGCCCGGTCTGGGTATGGCCCCACCACCGACCAGCGAGACATAGG
>C687J35174_10004874_pt1 | contig 17871 bp, 17 predicted proteins | sample RifCSPhighO2_01_FD_35174 | JGI IMG/M metagenome (IMG submission 35174) | reverse complement strand
GAAAGTGTCTTCGGAACGGGTGGGTCAAAAAGCCCATTGGGAGGTCTTGGCGTATAGCCAGGGTCGAACCTTCCAGAGCATTAATAACTAACCGCACAAAACTATATGACTGAAGGAATACGCGGAACTGGACACCTCGGCGTCGCACGCAAGTACGATGTCGCGGATGTCATCTCACTGCTCGATGTTGAACGATATCCGATGCTCGCGATCCTCACGAATGCAGGAAAGGACCCTGTCTCAAAACAGGGCAAGTCGCTGAAGAAGAAAGAAACGACTGATCCGGAATTCAAATGGTTCGAAGACAAGTACGGCGCGCGCGAGGACATCGTATCGGCAGACCAGGGCGGCGCAACGGCACTCGTCGTGACGAATGTGGGTTACTTCAGCGTCGGAGATGTTCTCCTCGTAGTGAAAACTACGCAGGGCACAAACAATCCGATTGGTGAAGTGCTGCTTGTGACGGCGGTAACGCCGGGTACTAGCACGCTCACGGTACTACGAAAGATAGGCGACGCAGCAACAGGTGGAGGTTTGCTGCTCACGAACGACGTCATCTGGATAATCGGCAACGCAAATCAGGAAGGCGCGGATGTACGCGAGATTAAGGCGACGGCTGTGGCTCAAGTATCGAACTACACCCAAATCTTCCGAACCCCGATCGGCATCACTGAGACGGCACGCAATACGAAAGGATGGACGAAAGAGAGCGACTTCGACTATCAGACCAAGAAAAAGGCAACGGAACACCTTGTCGACATCGAGCGAGCATTCCTCTTCGGAAAGAAAGAGCAACTGACGAGCGGTCTGACCCATCCGAAACGCTTTACTCAGGGCCTCTTCCCGAGGATCACACAGAAGAAGAGCAACGTATCGACCCGAGCAGAATTCACGACATACCTCGAACTCCTCTTTAGCCACGGAAACTCCGAGAAGTACCTCTTTGCATCGCCGTATGTGATCAGCAAGATTAATGAATTTGCGATGGACAAGCTGCAGGTGGTATCGAATGAGAAAACTTTTGGCCTCACGGTCATCAAGTATTTCTCTCCGCACGGCACACTGAACCTCATCAAGCACGATCTTCTCGTAGGAAACCTCTACGGCAAGAGCGGAGTAGGACTCGACCTTGAAACATTGACGTACCGATATCTCGCAAGCCGAGACACGAAGCTCCTCACGAACCGACAGGGCAACGGCGAAGATGCCCGAGTAGACGAATACCTCACGGAATGTGGACTCCAATTCGAACAGCCCGAGCGACACGCGATTGTTGAATTCGCCTAATCCTCGAGTCTCGATCGGACGGCCCAGGCTTCCCAAAGCCGCCTGATCGAGGGGAAGCCCTTGAGGGTTTTGGTCGACGTTTATCAACCAATTAATTAACGAAATTATTATGTCAGACAAAAAAGAATCCAAGCGTTACGCGACTCGCTACGGCATGCATTACAGCATCGTCATGAAGCCGAGTGTGACACAAGTTGTGAACGGCACTCCCATGACGACGCCGGGTAAGACCATCGAATTCGAAAACGGCCTGTACGAAACAGAAGACAAGGCAGAGCAGAAATTCCTCGAGGCCTGTCCTCAATTTGGTCGTGACTTCCGCGAAGTCACGGACGAAATGGACTCAGCACTCGAAGCACAATCCCTTGAAGAGCGTGAGAAAGAAATCGCGGAACGTGAAGCCGACGTTGAGAAACGCGAGATGGCATTGCGCGGTCAGGGGCATGAAGAGGGATCGAACACGCCGAGTACCGGCCGTGGCAGAACGACCGGCAACAAGGACGCCGACAAAGAGAAAGACAAGGAAAAAGAAAAGGAAGAGGCGACCTTCTAAATCGCTTCAATCAAAGGTCGAACATTATTCACCAATAAAAGGCACAACGATATGTCAGTAGAAAGCAGAGCAAAATTCGCAGTAAACGATGTGACAGTAGCAACCGCAGGAACTGCGGTGCAGCTTCCAGACATTCCTGTCGGCAGCGCATGCGAGCTTGTCGTGAAAGCGAAACGCACCAACAAGGGCGCAATAAAAGTTGGAGATACGGCACTGCAGGCGCAAGCCGGAAAATTCACGCTCGAACCTGGCGAAGCTATAAAGCTCCGCATCAGCAATGCCAATAAAGGCTACGTCGATGCAGAGGTAAGTGGCGACAAGGTTGAGCTGATCGTTGAGCAATAAAGTATATGGCTGATTTCATTCCACAGCAGGGAGACTTGAGTTTCCTGCGTATAAGAAAGACTGGCAGATATTTCGGTCCGTTCATGACCGGAGGCACTGTTACAACGCAGGCATTGGCCTCGGCCAACTCGCTCCGCGCGTTCCCATTCTTCGTCCCAAAGACGATGAAATTCGACCGCATTGCCATCCGCGTTACGACTCTCGCAACTGGCACGACTCCAAAAGCACGACTTGGTGTGTATGAGGACAAAGGCGATGGCACGGTGTATCCGGGCGCACTTATTCTCGATGGAGGCGAAGTAGACGTGAATACGACTGGACTGAAAGAACTCACGATCGACCTGACCCTCAAAGGAGGGAAGCTCTATTGGCTCACGTTTCTCGGCCAGGATACTGCGTCACTTGTCGTCGCAGCAATTCCTGCGCCCGACGCGATCGCCACATTCCTGGGCTTCGACAACGGACTGACCGGCACACCGTACCTGGGCTATGCGGTAACGCAATCTTACGGCGCACTTCCTGCGACGTACCCAACCGGAAGCCCGACTGATTGGAGTCTTCCTGTGCCCCTTATCGCCTTACGCAAGGCGTAGGTATGACGATGAACCATGTCGCCAAATTCAAAACGACGGTTGCCCAATCGACCGATGACGGACGCGAACAAGATGCGTCGACATGGAATGGAAATGGCAATGCGAGCAGCGTAATAACCATCGGCAATTCCGGCGGATCGGTCTATTCGGCCGCCTTCAGATTCCGTGGGGTAGACATTCCTCGCAACGCAAATATAGTCCTCGCCCGGTTGAAGATTCGACCTGCAGTAACAGATGGCTCAGACCCGGACGTGAAGCTCATTGTCAAAGGGATAAAGGAACCGAACACGAAAGTATTCTCGCAGTCCTCCCGCCCAAGCCAGCGCACAAAGACAGTGAACTCTGTCGCGTGGCACATCATTAAAAAATGGGAGGTGCACGAATGGGTACAGACGCCGAACCTACAGCTGCTCATTGAAGAGATAGTAGCGCAGAGCGGATGGAAGCCGGGAAACGCTCTCGCCCTCGTCATCGAAGACAATGGATCTTCATCGGGACAGGCGGAAACCTGCTACGACAAAATCAAGGGCGACGGGTACCAGGCGGAGCTTGAGGTCTGGTACACGACGAAAAACGTGAGTGTAGGCACGATCGCAGGGAATGACCGCGACGGAGTAGAAATAAATAAAACGACATGGCAGGGAAGTCCGACCGGCAACGTGATCACTCTCGGAGATGACGGCGCAGATATAAACGAAGGAGGATTAATCTTCAGCGCACTGAACATTCCGCGACACGCGAATATTATCGGCGCATATCTAATGCTCACGCAGGCAGATCAGAACAACCGCTTCCCGAATCTCCTTATCAAAGGGTTTGCTGAAGACGACGCTGCGGCATTCGCAACCAACGGATCGAACCGGCCATCGACGCGACAGAAAACAAAAGCGCAGGCGGAATGGACTATCGGCGAATCAGTGGCAGGAGTGTTTGTCGGTCTGCACTGGACGGCAAACAGTGTATACGAATCTCCCGATCTGAAAGAAATCGTGCAGGAAATTGTCGACCGCGAAGGATGGACGCCCTCAAGCAGACTCGGGGTCGTCCTTGAGAACCGCTCCTCATGGGATGGGCAGTACAAACTTATTTGGGATTACGTCAAAAACACCGGCGAATTTGCAGCAAAGCTCGTCGTTGTGTGGGATATCGTCCGTACGATTCATTCAACTAAAAAAGATATTCCAAAATTCGATAGAGCGAATTACCCCGAATACATCATCGTCCATCATTCCGCAACTCCGCGAGACTCAACACACTTCAGCACGGTACGAAATAACCATATAGGAATCGGTTGGGGAGATGTTGCCTACCACCACTGGATAGCAGGCGCGTTAGACGGCATCGGAGTGCATATCGCCGGTCGTCCCGAAAACAAAATCGGAGCACACGCAGACACGCAAAAGATGAACTATCGCTCGATAGGCATAGCACTCTGCGGAACATTCCATCCATCAGGCGGAGGAGAAGAACCAAGCGCAGAGCAGCTGGCGACCCTGCAGGAACTTCTCGACAAGGTCAGAAAGGAACGGGGTATACCGAAAGAGCGCGTGCTCGGCCACCGCGAGACACCTGACTCAACCAACTGCCCGGGCGACAACCTCATGCCATACATCGAACGCTATCGCTCAACCGGCAAATTGCTGCCTTAAACCACTATGCAATTACAAGAATTCGTACAAGACCTAAACGCGCGAATGTCCGCCTCAAAAACGACGGGACTTTGGAATGAGACAGACAAAAAAAGATGGATCAATAAATCCATCGTCCGCGCCTGCAATTTCGCACGATGGAACTTCCTGAACCACCACTCGACTCAGCTGACGGAAAAGGATGTGGAGGCGTACTTCAATCCATTCGATTACAAGCCAGGCGGAATGATGTTCCTCAAAGTCGACGGCCAAGAGCATGCGAAAACGAGAGTCGAAAACTATCAGAGCGGAAATCACGCGAGCGACTTTGTGTTCTGCATGCTCGGCGACCAGTATCTCCTCAAACCAACACCGATAGAGGACGGGAAAATGATCGATCTCTTCTACAAGAGGCGACCGATACCGCTCGTGAATGACACAGACGAATCTATAACGCCGGAAGAAATGGACGAACCGATCGTAAAGCTCGCGCTTGGAATTTGCCTAAAGAAACTGCCGAACCGAGGCACGGATGCAGACAGAGAAATCACCGAAGCGATCGCACTTCTCCAAACCCTCAAGGATAGGGAAGACGAAGAGCCGGGCGAGACAGGCTTTGCAGGCAAAGCCACCAGCACGCGGTTCCTCAATAAGCCGAATTAATCTATGGAGCTTAACGCCTACAAAATACGTGGGTTCAAAGGAGGCATCGCCGACGATGCCTACAAAGGCGTGCTCGGCTCCTTCAGATTCGGCTACGGACTGAACATCCGGTCCGAGAACGATACGCTTAAATGCAATCAAGCACTCAAGAAAGACTCCGGGTCGGTAGTAACTGACCTTATCTTGTTCTTTGTCACTGCAGTAAACGGCAATCTCTACGGCTTCGGAAACACCGGAAAAATCTATCGCAGGAATGGAGCCGATGGCGTGTGGTCTCTGGTCTATACCGACCCTGATGGAGCGATAACCGGCGCGGCCGAATACACGAACTGGAACGGAAGCAACTATGTTCCATTTCTTTATTGGGCCACCGAAACGAAACTGAAGCGTATCCCACTCTCCGGAGATTGGGGCACTGACGTCACGACATTCGGAAATCTAAACGGCGACCCAGGATGGCACACGATGACGATGGCAGTCGGTGTTCTCATGATTTGCGACGGTCAATATCTCGCACTCGTCGATTACGAAGGAAACTTCAACGACAAGGCTCTCGACATCGTGCCAGGCAACAGAACGAAATGTCTTCTGGCGCAGGATGCGGTAGCGATTATCGGTTCAACGCGCGGTCCGAAAATCGAAGAAGGATGGCTGTGGACATGGGACAAGCTAAAGCCTTCGTGGATTGTAAGGCGAATGATTGCTGAGAAGGGAATCAACTCTCTCATTCAAAGCGAATTCATCATCGCGCAAGCTGGCATCTCCGGAAGCCTTTACTACTGGGACACAGCCAATCTCGTACCGCTCAAGAAACTGCCGGGCGGAGGCTTGGTCGAGCCGGGAGCAGTCGCCAACTTCAAAGGTCTACCACTCCTCGGAGTGACCGGCTCGAACAAGTGCGGAGTGTATTCCTACGGCCGACTAAACAAAAACGATCCGTATGCACTGAATCTCGAATACATTCCTTCGCACGGAAAAATGGAAGGCGTGAGCATTGGCGCGGTGACCGTGCATGGCGATGCGCCATTCGTCGCATGGAAAGACGGCAGCACCTACGGCGTGGATACTGTTGACGCGACGAAAAAAGCAACCGGCAGATACGAAGGACTCGTGTTCGATGCAGGCAATCCGTTCGTCCAAAAAACTTATCGCTTTGTAAAACTTCTTACGAAGCCATTACCACAAGACTGCTCTATCGAGGTCTACTACCGACTGAACGAATCGGGCGACTGGCTCAAAGCAATGATGGAAGACGGTGCGGAAAGTTTCGACAAGGTCGGAAAGACAAAAGCGGTGTTCACGATAGAAACCGGCGATCCAGAAGAAGAGGACGAAGAAGATGGAATGGGCGAGACATACGAGGTTGCGGCTGTACTCATTCCTGCGGGAAACGAAACGCCGGACGTTGTGGCAATAACGACGCTCTTCGAGAGCGCAGGACTTCTATAACTGTATGAAAGTAGCAGGTCTAACAAAAGTATTCACGGATGAAGTGGTAGAGGACTTTCCGCTCCCCGAGGTGCCACCTCACACGCACGATGGGCAGAACTCTCAGCTGCTCGCTCCCGACTCGGTGGACACGGTCCAAATCCGAAGCGGAGCGGTCACAACTGACATCATTGCAGACGAAGCGGTAGGCAGCACAAAACTCATACCTGACTCCGTTCTCACTGAGCATTTGGACGCTCTTGCTGTCACTGAGGCGAAACTCGCCAATGCCGCTGTCGCAACCGCAAAAATAAAGAACGGCGCGGTGAACGCTTCGAAGCTCATTCAAACTGAAGCGGTCATTACCGTATCGGCACAGATTGAATCCGCGACGATTATATCCGCACACATTGGTACCGGCATCATTCAAAACGCACACCTTGCAAATGCGATCGTAACGAATGCAAAGATAGTGGACGCAACCATTCAGAGTGCAAAGATCGGAGACGCTCAAATCACTAACGCGAAGATAGGGCTTGCCGCAGTCGATAATGCGAACATCTCAAACCTTGCTGTGACCAGCGCAAAAATTGCGAACGCAGCGATTGGTTCCGCGCAGATAGGACTACTAGCCGTTCAGTCAGCGCACATCGACAATCTCGCTGTTACTGATGCAAAAATTCTCTCTCTGAGCGCAGCAAAAATTACGGCCGGACAGATCAACCTTACTTCCACAGGCTTTCTCTCGACCCCGTTCGGCGGAATACGCATCGGCTATCTGAGGCATGTCGGTGGCGTGCCGACCTATGGCCTTCAAGCCGGTCCCGGGCATGGACTCATGCTCGACGACGGAGCGAACGGATACGCCCGAATGTGGGTGGACGACTCGGGAAACCGTCCGCTTGTAATCGACACTACGTTACAAGACAGGCTCTTTATCAAAGCGTCGAGCGGAAACGACATCATCCGGTTCTACGGCAACAACGCGGTCTCGGGCGGATTTGTGGATGTGCAGACGTCCTTTCGCATCGGTACCAACGAGCCGGGCAGTCCTTCCAACGGCGAGATGTACTACGACCCAAGTCCGAGCGGTATGGGCGCAGGAGGAAGATTGATGATCTACAACGGATTCAGTTGGCATGCAGTCGCATGGTTCGACGATATCTAAAACCAATATGTTCAAGCGAAACAAAAAAATAGACAGGTCGGATTTGGAGGAACTCCGCAAACGCGACGAGCTGGTCAACCAGCATCGGCTTACGGCGCAAGCACTCGAGCATCAGAAGCAACTGTACATACAGCAACTGTTTCCGAAGTACGGCCTCGATCCGAACAAGCAATTCAACATTGACCTCAAGACTGGTCGAGTCTCGGAGGTATTACCAATCAAAAAATAAAACCTATGACAGCAGAAACGGCATCACCATTCGTCTCGTGGGAGGAATTCGAAAAGCAGTTCGGAAACCTTCGAGGCGCAACACCGAACGCAGCAACCGGCGCGAGCAGTACCTATGCGCCGCTCTCTACATACAATCCCGTAAAACTGCAGTCCGACATAGCGACGACGCAGTCGAAGCTCAAGCAGGCTGAAGACTCACTGACTGGATATCGAACGAAGCGATATGACGAAGAATACGCAAAGGAAGGCCTCGGAGAAATCGAATCGCGTCTTGCAGCACTCGATGGGCAAATCTCTGGAGAAAAGGGGACGCGCGATACATCAGTATCGAAGACGCGACGCAATCCCTTCTACTCAGCCGCAACCATTACCGGAGAAACTGCGGAGATAGAGCAGCAGGCGAACCGCAATATCGGCAACCTCATTGACGAACGCAACTCGCTTGCAGAGCAGTACAACACGAAGGTCGGAAAGGTTAACACTCGCATCGCTCAAGAGACTGAAGACAAGGCGCGAGAGATAGAGAGCCTGCGCTTCGACCTTAATCGTTACGACCAGTCGATGAGCGATTATCGGGGAGAACTCCGATCACAACTGAACTTTGATACTGAAGCGGAACGATGGGAGGCGGAATTCGGCCTGCGCCTTGCTGATGCGAAAAAAGCAAAAACAAGCGTGAGTGAATTCCAAGCCGATGGAAAACTGTACCGCGATGTCTTCAACAACGAGACAGGCGAACTTGTCAGGCGCGAAACCCTCGGCAACGCACCGGCAGGAGGTGGAAGCTCGAGCGAATCAGAACGCTTCGCCGATCGTATAACACAGGGGGTTGAACCTGACCCAGGGTTGAGAAGCGCAGCTGAACGACTCATCAGTCAAGGAGTAACCGACCCGACTGAAGCCGGATACTCCGGCACCACCGCAGCACGGCTTGAAGCGGAGATGAGTTGGCTGAGAAGCGGGGGCGGGAAGAAGGTAACAGGAACGATGTCAGAGAGCGAATTCAGGAAAGCCGTCCGTAAGAAATGGGAGACAAGCAGCACGCCTGATGAACTAAAGAACCTGTGGGGCGAAGTGACTATCGAGGGCGGCAAAACACCGGCGCAAGTGATCGACGACGAATGGAGCATAAAGACGAAGCCGGGCTTCATGGGCTGGCTCGGCCGAGTATTCACTCCGGGCGTATAAAACTATGGGAGGACTCTGGGAAAAAATTACATCGCCATTCAAGAAACCGATCAAGAAGATCGAGGATTACTTCGCGCCTGCGCCAAAGGTACGCATACGCGATGTGGTAAGGGAAACGCCGAAAGCAACACTCGATGTCCTTCAGGACATGGGACAGGCGTCGTGGCGAGGGTTTGCATCAGTAGCATCCCTCCTGACAGGCAAACCTTTTGTGCCGGAAGGGGAATTCCAAAAGGAACTATTCGGCACTGACAAGCCGATCAGCATCACTTCCTTCGGCCGAGAGGCTCGCGGTGCTGATCCAGAAGGAAAGAGCGAGGGAATATTCAAAGCGATTGATCCAACACTCGGACTCTTCTTCGGATTGGCCGACGCCGTACCTGGGGGAAGTGGTGCCAAAAAAGGCATTCAAGAAACCGCGAAGAATGCAAAACATGTTCTAAAAGCAGTAGAAGAAGTCGGACCGCAAGTTGTGAAAGGTGTAAAAAATCTCGCGGAAGCCGCACAAGACGTTATTAAACCTGCCAAAGAGATAGCCTCTGAAGCGAGTGCTGCAAAAAACATTCTCAAGCAAGCAAAGCCGATAAGCGAGATAGAGAGTTTCGAACTTATGGCAAAGCAGGCGGATCAGGCACGTTTTGCTACTCGGCCATCGGCAATCGAGCAAGAGAAGTTAGTCTCCAACCTCGATGCAGTATTCGCTGACTTGAAGGGCGTCAAAGTTGAGGACTTAAAAACATCTTTCACTCCTGAAGACTTGGCGCAAGCAAAGGCGCACTACGATATCGCTGTTGAAATGGTAATGGATAACCCAGCCCGACAACTCTCCAAGTACGCAAATAAACGCACAGGGGAGCTGCCGGAAGTGCTCGGCAAAGGTACTTCCATCTTCGGCCGAAAGGGGGACAGCATAATAACCGAACTCGGCTTTCAGGACTCTGAGCAGGCTAGGGAGGCGTATCAGGCATATGTGACGCAGAAGGAGGCACTCACGCGCGTACAGGGCAATTTGGGGCGAATAAGGGCAGAAATACGCCTCGCAAAAGGACGCGATCTCTTTGTTGGGCAGGCCAAAGACGTTATAGCGCGACAGGTTGCAAAGGATGTCAAATCGCTGAAGAGCCTTGTTGAAAGTGCCGAACGCGCTGGATACCGCAAAGGACTCACTGAGGGAAGCCAGCGTCTGCAGAGCATGATCAAGCGACTCAAAGACAGACGCTCAAAAATAAACGCTATTAAACACGCTTTCAACTTAGACGATGTGCAAATGCGTAAAATCCGTGGCAACGCAGACCCACGCTTCATGGACGCTAAAGAATTCGACACATGGTACGCAGACCTCGAGACGAAAGCAATCGGAGAAAAGCGGTGGATGGATGAAAAAGTAATTGTGGACGCAATCGTTAAAGAAAAAGAACTGAACAAAGTAGACAATCTCCGTCTTGCCCTCAAGCTCCCTCCAATAAAAGAGATGTCGCTCGAGCAACTCTTCCAATTCGATGAGGCGTTGTCACAATTCAAATTCAACGACACATTCCTTGGTCCGCGAATGATCCAGACAATAATCAACACGGATATAGGATCAGTAAAAACAGTGCGTGAGATCAGAGAATCGCTTGCAAAGCAGGTCGGTGTGAGCAATCTCGAGCTAACCAACGTAGCAGGGAAGTGGGGTGACAAATTCCTCTACGATCCTGCGTTGGCTGAAGAAAATCCTCTCTACAAATACATGGTTACAGCATGGACGGCGAAGAAAGTGGAAGCCGACCAAAAGGTTATGCTCGTAAAGAAGCGACTCGACGAGCTTGCATTCGCCGCTCGAAAGTCCCGAAAGCGAAGCCTTGCAGATATGCTCGTCCCACAGGACAAACTCGTCTTCGATTATCTCGAGACTCCGGTCGAAGAAAAGCATTTCATGCTCCAGCGAATGACTAAGGCGGAGGCCGAATTCGGAGATTTTGTAGAAGGTCTCTTCAGAGGCTATCGAGACATACTGCTCGAGAAAGGAACACTTAAACGATATCGTAAAGACTACATCACGCACACGTCGCGCTCATTCTTCGAACGATGGAAAGATGATGGATTTGTGAGCGCGATAAAAACTTATTGGGAATCGTTGGTGGAGCAGCGCGTGGATTTTGAAGCAATCGGCGAAACCGGCGAAGTCCTCGGCCTTGAGAAATTCTTCAAGTACGCATTGCAAAGAGAGGGCGGAATGGTGCCGAGCAAGAATGTAGCACGGGCGGTAATGACATACGTCCGGACGTTCGAGAAAAAACAGGCACTCGACCAGATTATCCCAAAGGTTGACGCTTACACCTTCTCTCTGCAAAGAAGCACCAAGATCAAAGACCCTACCGGCCTGAATGTAGACGGCAGACTGAGACGCTTCGTAAGAGAGTGGTTGAACAATAAAAAAGGGAGACGTATTGAATTCGTGGTCTCACAAGGCGGAAAGATGGACGCACGCCTCCGCGCACTCAAACTCTTCCTCTCCATCAAAGACTTAGGTTTCAACGTTATCACCGGTACCGCTTCTGCAGGAGGCGCAGCAATATCGAACTACGTCGGACTGACTACAAGGTCATACGCAAAAGGCATCGGCCGCGCACTCACCCGACAAGGCAAAGCTCTTGCAGTGAAATACAACGGCGTGGTCGGAGAGCCGACATTCGAAAATGTCATCTCTGCCTCTAACGATATTGGCGACACATTCCTTGCTGGTGCGTTCAGTATTCTGCAGGACGTCGCGTATCGGGCAAAGCGACAATTCTTCCTTGGATCACTTACCAGCGAAGAGTGGAAGTCCGGCAACGTGACAGCACAAAGACTCTCGCAGATCAAACTAAACATGGCAAAATTCCATCCGATAGACGACACGCGCTCCGTGTTCGGGAGTACGCCGGAGGTGCAATTTGTGACGATGTATAAGTCATGGGCTGTGCCATTCCTCATGACCGCGCGATCGAACGTGAAGAAAACCATCCGTGCCTTCAAAGAAGCTGAGGGTCTGAAAGAAAAGGCTGCGACGCTCAAAACGGAGGAAGCGCGACAGCTGATGAAGCTGACGGTCGGTGCGCTCGGAATCTATTCCTTCTTCCACACGATATTCGAGGACGACGATACTAAAGATGACACATTTGTCTCCAAACTGAAGGCTCGCTTTGTGCGAGAAACCGCATCTTCTCTCTCCGCTCTGAACCCAACGACATGGCTTTCGATACGACCTCTTGAATTCGTGCAGCAATTGGCCGAGGGAATAGATCTCCTCATAAAGCTCGAAGAGTACAAAACTTCCGGCAAAGACTACCAGAAAGGCGATTTGAAAGGACTCACGACACTGAAGAGGGAACTGACTCCCTCAGCCCTCCGACAATTTATGGATACGCCCTCACTTGGACAAATGCTGGGAGGGCAAACAAACACCTCAAAGAAAGGATCGGAACAACAGATGAGTGCCGACCAATTACTAGAAATGAGTAGATAACCGCAATGGATAAAGACGCTTACCAAAACCAAATGCAGGACGAACGACTCGATCGTGTTGAAAAAACGGTGAACGAGATAAAAGACAATCATCTCGTCCACATACAAACTGACCTCACCAAAGTGAGTACCGACGTCGATTGGATCAAGCGTTTTTTCTGGCTCGTCGCCACCGCATCCATCGGTGGGCTGATTGCCGCGGTCATCAACCTACTACTAACCATTAGCAAATAAACGCATGAACATAATTCAAAAAGATACTCCAAATCTTTGGAGCGGTCGCAAAGGATACCGACCAGAGGCGGTGGTCATCCACATCATGGAGGGCACTCTCCCCGGCACGGATTCCTGGTTCGCAAGCTCTTCGTCCCAAGTAAGCGCACATTATGGTGTCGGAAAGAGCGGAGAAATCCATCAGTACGTTAAAGAAGGGGACACCGCGTGGCACGCCGGACGCATAGACAGACCGACATGGAAGCTCCTGAAGCCTGACATCAACCCGAACCTCTACACAATCGGCATCGAGCATGAGGGTTACGCCAACGATCTATGGACCGAAGAAATGAAAAGAGCGAGTGCTGCACTGATTCGAGACATCTGCCTACGATGGCAAATACCAATCGACCGCGATCACGTCATCGGCCACTATCAGATTGCTTCATACAAACCGAATTGCCCGGCTGCAAAGAAAGGTGTCATCGACGAACTGATTACGCTTGCCATCAGCCAGCAAGCAAACCTCACGGTCGAAGAGGGAGCAAAGAAGATCGAAGAAGGGCTGGCAATTATAAAAAAGTTTATCTAACCATCATGACATCACCAACAACAGAGGCACTCAAACACCTCTTTATTGTGTTCTTTTATTCGGGGGTTTCTGCAATCCTTCCCATCCTAATAGCCTACGCGCAGAACGAACCTCGTTGGACATTGCTCATTCCGATCATCAACGCTGCATGGTACGCGATCACAAGATACTTGAAAGAGCAGAGGCTGATTGAAAACGGCGAGGCAGGGCAGTAAGGTACACCTCAAATCAAAAAGCCACTGATTAATCAGTGGCTTTTTGATTGCGTTAAACAGAGACGTATGCGCCTCGTTTCCTAATAGGAGATTCTTCAAGAACCCCTTCCTCTTTTTTTAGAAGATATCCACCATCAAAGATTTGAGACTTAATTTCTTTAGCAACGTGCCACATGAGCACGGGAGGAATAGCGTTGCCGATCTGAATATATTTTTTACCGTCGGTCCCGACAAAATCAAAGTTCTCAGGAAACGACTGAATGCGTGCGGCTTCTCTTGGAGTAAGGCGACGATACTTATCCTTCTTAACGAGCAACACGGGATCAGTCCCGTTGAGACTAACCTTTGCGAGGTGCGTGGAGATGGTGTTGCACGGGGCATCAGGAGATTGAGCTCGGCCCTTATTAAATGCTTTGTTGGCTCTTCTCATGCCGTGCAATGCGCGATCAGAGAAATAGTACTTTTTGTCGACAGACTTATGATCCTCTAGGACTTCTCGCAAAGGGACGAAGGTACCGGGCGCAGGTGCAAATTCAAATGATGCGTCTAAATCCTTGCGTACACCGATGATGAAAACACGCTCACGCTTCTGCGGCACACCAAAGTGCGAAGCAGTAAGTACCCTATATGTAACGTTATATCCGGCGTTGCTGAAATCAGCGAGGATCTTCTTAAGATCACTGCCCCCATGCACCGATACCAGACCCTTCACATTCTCGCCGATGAATACTTTTGGCTGCTTTGCCTTAAGGATACGGAGCATCTCAAGGTACAGCTGACCTCGAGGATCATCGAAACCACGACGTCGGCCGACCATACTGAACGATTGACAAGGGAAACCACCCACAAGCAAGTCATGCTCGGGAATGTCTGTATTTTTTATTTTAGTGATGTCGCCGGTGACCATGTGGTCGCCGATATTCTTGCGATAGGTGTCGGAAGCGTAGTCTAAAAGCTCGTTCGCCCAGACAACCTCGTATCCGAGCTTGCGATAATTCTTTCCGAGAAAATTAAACCCACCAAGAAGTCCCAGGTCTCCACCACCACAACCTGAGAAGAGAGATACGACGCGAATTTTTTTATTTAAAGTTTTCATACAATGGAAGCTATAGCTTCAACAAGGCACCCGACTTATCGCTATACACGATCTTATAGCCGATCGGCTCAATCACGAGATTTCCTTCATTGTTTCGTAGCGGCGGATTCTGTATTGCAAAAATACTGAAACCCTCTTTGGTAATTATAACACGATAAATGAAGTAATCGTCACCGTGCTGTTGCGCTACACTCCATTCATTAATAGAGATGGTGAAGGGGATGTGAACGCCGGACTCATAATTCTTCTTTGTGGTCTTTACCTCGATATATTTTTTGCGTCGCCCATCGTCGAGGTGGATGGAGTTGATGTCGTAGCCAAGAGCAACGGCATTGGAGACAAGTTGCACCATACGAATAAGGTCCGGCCGTACGCCCCTGACTTGCTCACGCTCGTAGGCAAGTACGATCTGCTCGCCCTCATCGCCGATCTGCTTTAGAGCAGCACCGCGCAGGCTCGGGTCTTTACGCTCGAGGATATCCTTAATCTTCTTCCACTGCTCAGGGAAGTTGTTATCATCACGCACGAGTGCTGAAGCCGACGTCTGGAAGTCAGAGTCTTCGACTGAGTCGGCAAACCACTCCATCCATTCAGCATCGACGCGCTTATACTCTTCCGTATCCCAAGTACCGTCAGGACGAATGACCTCTGAATATTTATCGAAGAAATCCTTGTTGGCGATGATGGCTTTTGTCGCCAGTCTTTCTTTTTCATTAAGAGCGTACATGCCCTTGTATTCCGTGAGAAGGTTCGCCTCTACCATGTAGTTAAGGAAGTCGCGAGCGTATCGGATTACGTCGCCGGTCTTATCCAACTCGAGGTTTTGTGTACGAGCGTCCATTATTCGTGCAAGGGCCTTGTCGGGAGTCTCGTTGTCTACCGTGACCTTTTTGTCGTTGAATATGAAATGTGTTGCCTCAACTGCATTCAGGGCAAACTCTCCATGCTTGGAATTAGCAATGATAAAAAGGCGGAGCAGATATTGTGCAGGTTTGAACTTAACGCCAGCGACCACCATCTCAGCCACACGATCTGGCTTAAGGAAGCCTCCGGGGAATTGGAAGCGGTTGCAAAACGACTTAAAGAAGCGCGGTGTGTCTTGGGTTTGCGTAAGAAGAGCAAGACGATTGCCCGGCATTGCAAGATTTTCAACGTACTTAACCAAGCCGTACAAACGTATCATTTCCGTACGCTGATTCTTGATTGTCTTCTCGGTGAGTGCCTCGGGCGCATTTTCCAAAATAATTTTATCTAGGAGCGCATCAAATTGCTCTTTATCGAGCATGCCTAAGTCAACGATTTTGGCCGCGAGAAGAAGGAGCATGTCCTCCAGTCGTCGAGCAAAGCGCGATCGGGGGAAGTGAAGGCGCAAAAATTGTTCAGGGGGTATTTGGTACATGGGTGTCATAGATATTTTAGCAAAATCTTTCCAATCGCGGTAGCCAGAAGTGGGGGTACAGCATTGCCGACCTGCCGATACTGATCCGTCTTTGTTCCCAAAAACTGAAAGCGGTCAGGAAACGACTGGATACGCGCGGCTTCTCTGACAGTTGGTACTCGATGCGCTACCGGATGAAAGTGATGTCGATGTCCCGTATCTATCGTAGGAGAAGGCAACTCTCGATGCAGACGCGTCCATGCGACGTGGAAGTTTCGCGTCGACTGCAGATGCTTCGGCAGGGCTTTGTAATTTTTTCCTTCGGGAACAAGCGCGACGATTTCCACAGTCTGCTTTGAATGCTGACTAGCGACATGATTGTGGAGCTTCCGACTATTACGTCGCATCGTCTTTTGATATTCGGAGAGAGGCCTCGTGAGATAAGCTGCTTCTTCATCACCGAGATCGCCGCGGTCCAGAAGGGGAAGGTCGCCGATCGCGTCGCCTACAGTTACTTTGTGCTTGCCGGTGCCCGTCTCATCTTTAATATCGACATGGGTGGGGGAGGGGAACTCGAAGAGTCGAGAACCTTTTATGCCGACAAAGACTATGCGCTTCCTATTCTGAGGCACTCCGTAGTCGGAGGCGTTGAGTATCTTGGCATTCACTGTATACCCGAGCTTGGAGAATTCCTCGATGATACGATCCTTAACCTGACCCCCGAAAAGAGCAGCTAGACCAGGGACATTCTCAATAATGAAAGCCTTGGGGCCGATCTCTTTTACAAGGCGTATATATTCCAAGTAGAGTTTATTACGATCATCATAAAAATTACGCGGTCCCGAGAGCGAGAAGCCCTGGCAAGGCGGCCCACCGACAATAATATCCACCTGCCGTTGAGTGATATTTTTTATTTTGTCAGCAGTGACGTGTGAAATATCCGCGCACATAACCTCAGCCACCGGATGATTGTGCTTAAAGGTCTTAAGGGATGGCTCCCAGTTATCGATGCCGAGCAAAACCTCGAAGCCTGCATCCTCAAGACCATACGATAGACCACCGCATCCAGAGAAAAGATCGATGACCGTCGGCTTCGCAGTCGATTGATTCGTTCGTGAGGTGGAGTCCATAAAAAATTCTGCAGTTTTTATATTCAAAGCCTGAGCCAACTTTTCTATATTGGTTAATGATAAATTCCTGGCACCTCGCTCGATGCCACTCACGTAGGTTGAATGCAACCCGAGGACTTTCGCAAGATCACCCTGCGACATACCCTTATCGAGTCGGATCGACTTTACGCGCTTACCAAATTTTGCAGAAATACTGAGCATAAATTGCCGATTTCGGGACTTCTTAAGTTTAGCATACTACTTGAATAATATTTCTATATAGAAACATATCACTATGTGGAAAACTCCCGACCAATATGGGGGAGGGGAGACTAGACAAGATCAGCCCTAAAAGAGGGAAGCAAAAAATACGTTGTATCTAAAGGGTATTTTTACCACCTGAAAAGGGCCCGGCTGAGCAACCCCGTTAGGGGCAGATAGAACCGGGCCCGTTTCAAAGGACAAAAATACCTCGAATGATTACCTCGTAATCGTTCAGTGTTCTAGCATAAAGGCACACCTCTGTCAATTAAGAATCAGTGTACACAGTTTATCCACTCAATCCTCACAATTCGTTGTTTGACTTAAAAAAGAAGAACCGGCATGTTGTAAGTGTTACCCAAGTTTTAATCGCCTCGTCTCGAAAGAGACATATAGCGGAGGCGGTCAAAACTCGTTCAGGCATCCCCTACATCCTT
>C687J35174_10004869_pt1 | contig 17880 bp, 16 predicted proteins | sample RifCSPhighO2_01_FD_35174 | JGI IMG/M metagenome (IMG submission 35174) | reverse complement strand
CGGTCGCCGGAAACATGGCAACTCAAGTCGGGGCGTATTATCTTGCAAAATTTAATGGCGGCAAAGGTATGATGCTCGGCGAAGTACTGGGTCACTTTTATGGAAAAGTTGTAATTATCGGGGATGGTGTTGTCGGAAGGCATGCCGCAAAAACTGCCTATGGGATGGGATCAGATGTATACCTTTTCGGGCGTCATGAGGAAAGAATGGATTTGCTTAGGGATGCAATTGGAAGGAGGTCGCACATAATGACCTCCACGGCAGAAAATATTGCAGAGCACGTTAAAGATGCTGATTTGGTTGTCGGCGCTGTTCTTGTTACAGGCGCAAAAGCCCCGTGGGTCGTTACTGAATCAATGGTCAAGACCATGCAGCTTGGCTCTGTAATTGTTGACGTGAGTATCGACCAGGGCGGATGCATTGAAACATCGCATCCAACAAAGCATTCTGATCCGGTTTTTGTCAAGCATGGCGTAACTCATTATTGTGTTACTAATATGCCTGGCGCTTATCCAAGAACTTCAACAATTGCGCTGACGAATGCGACTCTACCTTATTTATTAAAATTGGCAAATAATGGCTTTGAAAAATCAATGAAAGATGATCTAGGATTTGCAAAGGGCGTTAATACTTGCAGAGGGTTTATTACGTACAAGCCTGTTGCTGAAGGATTGAAATTGAATGATAAATTTAAGGAATTGAAAGAAATGCTGAATTAATGTGTTTATTTATCTAAGACGTCATCTAATGATTCTGAAATCTGGATTGAACGCTGATTTTTTATGATATCAAACGCTGCATTCAGTTTAAATGCGATATGTCCATAAAATTTTCTAATTCTACGATGATTCCTAAACTCCGGCAACTTTCCGATGGCCCGTCTACAATCCGTAATATATTGGTCTGGAATGCGCCCACTATAACTTCCCAATAATATTCGCCCGGCTAAACCCAACATTCCCTCTAGGATATCTGCTACGACATCTTTATCATCGAAATTATGTACTGAAGCCGTGGTTCTTAATAAATGTTCTATTAATTTGCCTCTTGCATTGGAAACACCAAAGTACAACGCATTCGACCTAAGGGGGTCATTACTGTCTAATCTTTCATATCTTGCAACCGCGCGCTCAACTCTGTCAAAAATTCTAAGTTCCAATAAAGCATCCGGATACAACCTTATTAAAGTGCGATAAGCTAAAACAAAGTCCAACTCTTCTGCTAAATTTTGTTCGACAGACCTAGCTAACATTTTTCTCCTCTCAAATCAAATGTTGTTGAATCACCTATTTTAATATCTAATTCATCTCCCAATTTAAAGTTTCCCTTTAATATAATATGCTTGTAGCAGTAATTCCTTCCAATCCATGAATCTTCTCTGCCTTTCTCATCAATTATTATTTCACCCCGCCATCCAACCCATTTTTTGTTATTTTCAAAGGCGATTTTTCTATGCAGTTCCATCATCAATTTTGCTCTTCTTTTTAATTCAATTATGGGATGCAGCATCATTTTGGCTGCGACTGTCCCCTGACGTAAGGCATATCTGGAAATGTTAATTATATCCGGCCTGGTTTTTTCAATAAGCCTTAAAGTATCATTAAACTGCATTTCTGTCTCCGATGGGAAACCAACTATAATATCAGTTGATATAGTAATTTCCGGAATTTCTTTTCTGAAAGCATTAATGATTTCAATAAATTCCTCAACTTTGTATCTCCTGTTCATTAATTTTAAAACGTCATTATTCCCAGCTTGAACAGGAATATGCAGAAACTTAAACATTTTGGGATGCTTGTAAATTTCAATCAGCTCATCAACCATGGTTATTGTATTTCCAGGATTCATCATCCCAATACGAACTTTAAAATCCATCGGCACAGATAAAATATTCTTCATCAATTCAGGTAATTTTTGTTTTCCGCCCTGGTCAACCATATATGCTCCTGTGTCATTCGATGTAATCCAAATTTCCTTGCATCCGGCCTTTAAATGTGATTTCACATCTTCCCTTATAGCATCCATTGGATAAGAAAATAATTTTCCCTTGACTAATTTTGTTGAGCAGAATGTGCAAAAATAATTGCATCCGTTGAGAATCGGAACAATTCCGACAATTGGATTTTTTCTTAAAGAAGGCAAATTAACTTTTTGCTCATATTTTTTATCCAATAACTCAAGCGTAACATTTCCCAGTGAGTTTTCGACAACAGTTGAAATTTTCCCAAGATTGTGCGTATTGATTAAACTTATACTATTATCCAGATTTTTTATTTTTGGAATGATACTTTCTGTGATGCAGCCGGCAACAATTAATTTTTTTTCCGGAAATTGCCGTTTTAGCCTATTTATCTCCCGCAATGCAGTTGCATCTCCTTTGACTGTGCATATGTTCACAACATTAATCTCAGAATCATTTTCATCTTTTGCAATTTCATAACCGGATTTGTCCAATAATCCCATCATTATCTCGGATTCCCGTAAATTGCTGCTGCATCCTTGAGTAATGAAATGAATTTTGGACATTATATTGTGAAAAGTATAAATGATTTTAAAGGTTTTGAAAATTTGGTGGATTATTGGAATTTCTTATGGTAAAATTAGGATGTTATTTAAATAATTAGGTCAATCCTTGAAATAAAAATGGAAGATCCAATACAAACTCAAATGCCCTCCGTACACGTCCTGGATACATCATTTCTCATAGGCCTGGCCCAACATCAATATTGGGCAATAAACTCATTGCCTAATATTAAGAGACCGGAAACAAACGTGGTAATCCCAAATGGTGTTGAGTACGAGTACGATATGCTTTTGAATGATTCAGTCCGAAGATTACATGAAAGACTCGACCATAAGCCCATTTCTAAATTATTGGGAATTGAAAAAACCATTTCCTATGAAGACGAACTGCGAGAGGCTTTATCAACTAAATTGGATCAATGTGTAGATGCTTGGGGGAGACCTCATGGAACTCTAAGTCGGACTGACAAGACCATTGTACAAGCTGTTACTGATTATTTACACATGGGATATTCTGTTTCGGTAGCTTCCGCAGATTGGGCAATTCTGGCAGAGATTGAAAGTTTAGAACTTGCAAATAATGTGAGTATTAATCGCTTTAGCCCCTGGCGAAAACCTGCAGTAAACAAACCTTTAGATCTTTTAATTGCAGGGGACGTTTATAGGCACACTGATACTTTTGAAAAAGAAGCTACCTCAAATGCAGAATATATAGCAATACTCCCAAGCCAACATATCGGAGGCGGAATGCATTTTGATATAGCGTTAGGAGTCTATACGCACAGAAGCTATGGATTTAAACTGCCGGAGCTAGACGGCGTGTATTTTCTAAGGATTTTTGACAGGCCCGTTGAAAAACCACGCCAAGTTATTTATGACATGGTGGCCTTAAGGAGATTTGCAATATACGATCCAAACTTACATCACAAATTATTAATTGCAAAAAATCTAAATCCTATACACAGACATGAGATAAACAGAATGATTAGTCGGAGAGGGGATAAATTTTCTAGAAAAGAAGCCCCAATAGAAATCAAACTAGCATTAAAGGAAGAATTGGTTGCGAGAATAGAAGACGATGATATTGGGCGTCATGATAAACTAACCGAGGGCAAAATAGTACAACTAAGACAAAGATTAAGGAGAATAAATGGGCATAGCTAATTTTTATTTAACATATCTGCTTCTAACTTTCTCCATTATCCAGCTTGTCAGAACTCTTGTTTCATATTCGTCAGGAGTATGAATGCTTTCATGAATGTCAACCATTCTTGCCATCCAGCCGGTTAAGTCAGCCCTTCTGCCCATTGAAGGATCTCCGATGTATGTAAATCCAAGAACTCCGCCCATTGTAGATTCTGGCAGAATGTTAACCCATTTTAAAGGAACTCTTTCAGACATATCCTCTTTTGCATCAATATGTTTTTTCAAATATTTATTTAATTGCTGCCGATAAGTTATTGACAATCTTCCCTCTCCGTAACTGTCTTTGTAGGCAACGGTGAGTCTATATGGAGCAACTTTGTCTTTAACCTCTTTTTTATTAATAATCTCGCTCGAATAAATTTCCTTTTCTGCGTTTCGTATTGAAATTTTTAATTTATCACCATTGGAATTTTCCTCATATGTTATTTCAATAGAATAATTATTATTAATATTCTCTTCTTTTTTTCGGATGAAATTCAAAGAATAGAAAATATTTTTTGATTTAACTGTGGAATTTTTACTGACTTGAGTTTTAGTATTAACATCAAACAACAAAGCTGATTCCAGCTCTTTAACGTCGTCAAAACTAATTTTTGGCTTTGAATTGTTTACGATTGACTCCAAATTTAAAAATTGTGAATTTTCGGCTGGAATTTTTTTATTTATTTTCTTGCCTACAAATGGAATAACATAATCTATTAATTTTAACAATAATTCATTCTCAATCCTATTGATAATAAAATCTTTTTTAGATTGTTCCATTTTACTTGCTAACTTTCTTAAATAAATTAACGGCCTCATCAAGAAGTTGATGCGATTCGTTGTACTTATTTGAATCGCTTATTATCCTGAAAACGTTTGATTCGGTTTTGGAAGCCCTGAACCACACAAAAGAATCCTTATTAACAATAACTTTTAATCCACCTTTTATCCCGCCCGTTTCCTTGATTTCAAGCCTTTTTTTCAAATAATAATTTTTTAAAAATTTCTTGATTTTGTCATGTTCTATAGAATTGAATTCCAGTTTTTTTCTGAGAGTGTAATATTGGGGCAATTCATTAACGATATCGTGCAGCTTCTGCTCTTTATTTGCGGCAGTTGACAGGATTGTTAGCAAAGTTAGTATTCCGTCTCTGCATCTTGACGGCCAGATTATCGCGCCTCCGCTTGAACCTTCTCCGCCAACTATTGACTTTAGTTTTTTAATTTCTTCAACAACATTTGTTTCTCCAACTTCCACTTCTTTTATTTTTGCTCCAAATTTTTCTGCAACTACCCTTACAATATTTGAAGTTGCGTCATTGACAACGATTGTTTGCGATTTTGGATTTCTGGTTTTGAGCAATATTTCCTGAACAACTAATGCCAAAATATAATTTCCTGATAATAACTGCCCGTCTTTCATTAAGATCTCAACCCTATCCGCATCGCAGTCAAATCCAGCAGCAAAATCTGCTTTATTTTCATCAATTACATTTTTGAGATACACCATTGCGTCTTCTGTCGGCTCAACCTGCCTTTTGAACTCGCCGTACGGCATATTCACACCAACCACTTCTACACCTGCACTTTCAAGTATTTTTTTGGCTATTGCTCCTGCCCCTCCATTCGGATCAAGCACAATTTTTTGCCTTGAATTCTTTATTTTTTTCATATTCTCATGACCAATTATATCAAAAATAAATTCAGTGTATTTCTTAACTGCCTCGCCGTTTTTTTCTAAAATTTTCCTTTCCTGCACTTTATGGAAATCTTTCAAGAATTTAGAATTTCTAATTACATTATACATATCTTTTTCGCTTAATACGGAACCATCATCTGAAAGAAATTTAAACCCGTTCCAAAACGGCTCATTGTGGGATGCGGTTATAATTATTCCTCCGTCAGCTTCAAAATACCTGACTGCAAATTCTATTATCGGAGTTGGAGCAATTCCAATATCTATGAAATTGCAGTCAAGCATTCCAATAATTATCTCTTTTAATTTTTGTCCGGAAGGCCTCGTATCCATTCCTATAACTACCGTCGGAGTTTTTTTCTTTGTTTTATTTCTGAGAAAAGTTAAATAAGAATAAGCATATCTTACAGCAACACTTTCATTCAGGTCTTTACCGTATATTCCACGGATACCGGAAAATGATTCTACGAGGGGCATAAGCCAAGTTATTGCTAAACAGTATATATAATTTATCCCTCCTGCAAATGTGATTTAAGCAAATTGTAAAAATCCATAATCTTTTTATAGTTATAAGCTCATCATAATTAAGGTGATAAAATGGCAGAAAAAGAAACCGCAAGTCCAATGGTCGAATTATCCGGGTTTAAAGATGTGGACAGTTCATCAAAGGAAGTAATAAGAACAAATGTTGAAAGGCATGTAAGAAAGCTATCTGTGCACACAAGGAATATGCAAAATCTTCACATTACGTTGAAAGTGCTTCACCAAAGGGAGAAAAGTGAAATTTATGATATTCATGCAAGGCTGAAAGACAACGGCAAGTTCTACGTTTCACATACAACAGACAGAAACCTATTTGCTGCAATTGATACCGCTTTAGAAAAATTATTGCATGAACTTGATTAAGCCTGTTCCTGCTCTTCAACCTTATTTGTTTTTTGTTTTAGGCTTATGATCTGTATTAATTTAAGGGCGCTAATCTCCTGTTTTAACTCTTCAATCTGGTCTTTTAGTTCATAAATTAATTCATAATTGTGCTGTATATTCTCCGTGTTCTCGTTAAGCATAGAGGGTAATTCGGAAAAGTCAGAAAATTCTCTACGTATTTGCTTAATCCACGAATCCACATTGTCCCTGAATACTTCGATTTCTGCTTCCATTTTAGTATGAAAAGGAGGGGACTGGGCAAAACTGACAAGTGTGCTTTTTGCTCGCTAAAAAGCAAGCTCTCTGCCACTCATATGTCATTGTTTTGCCGCTGCCTCTTTTTTCTCAAAAGAGAGGCAAATATCTTCAAAGGCTAAGTCCTAATTTGCCAAGCACTTAAGCCGAGCGATTGTTTCTTTGCCTTCCAAGCGAATGCAGTGGCTGAGTGAGTTAAAACCCACTAGTTTTGCAGTTTGCCTCTATTTTGATACACTGGTATACGCTTTTTATGTTATCATATACCAGTATACCTTTTCGTATATTACTTATTTATATATCTTTCGGTTTTAGTATATTCTGGAAGATATATGTTAAGAAAAAGTTAGATTTGTCTATATCTGCCTATTATTCTATAAATTTGTTTACCTTTGAACCAAGAATCATAGGCTAAATTCACTCTTTGTCGAACTGACCCTTGACTTTATACTTTTTAGAAGTCAATATTTCATGATATAATTTGTCGTATTCGGCCTTATATGGATTCTTCTTCAAGAAAGCCCAGTAAAGAATGTACGCCAAAAAGAGAACATAACCGGCAATGGGGAGTAGTTTTGAAATTTCCATCAGAGATATATGTATATGACCTAATATATAAATTTTTCTTCCTTGTCATTAGTTAAAAGGTACAATTGATGGAATTATGCAAGAAAACCAATAGTTTTCTAAGTTCTAAAAAATCCAGAACTTTCGTTAACTTTATATAAAAACAAAAATTCAATTCCATATGAAGAGATTAATTAGAAAAACAGTTCAAGCAAATTTGCCCACAAAATTTGGCAATTTCAAAGTTATAGCCTACGAAGATTACAAAAAAAATGACCACTTGGCTATAATAAAAGGCAATCTAAAAAATAAAAGTGGAGTTCTGGTTAGAGTTCATTCCTCGTGTTTAACTGGTGACTCTTTAGGCTCTTTGAGGTGCGACTGCGGCCTTCAACTGCAGAGGGCGCTTGAAATTATAGGAAAAACTGGAGGTGTGCTGATTTACATGTCGCAGGAAGGGAGAGGTATAGGCTTAATCAACAAAATAGCGGCGTACCACCTACAGGACCACGGAATGGATACGGTCGAAGCAAATTTAAAATTAGGCTTTAAGGCGGATGCAAGAGATTATACGATAGGCGCACAGATTTTGGCTGATTTAGGAGTGTGTACAATAAGATTATTGACGAATAATCCAAAAAAAATTACGGGGCTTGAGAAATACGGACTAAAGATTGTTGAAAGAGTGCCAATTCAAATCAAGCCAAATAAATTAAATCAAAAATATCTTGATACGAAAAAAGAAAAGCTCGGGCATTATCTTGAGGATAAGGGGATTGTGAAGTAATAATCCATAATTTTGAACCAAATTGAAAACAAGAGCAGGTTTAAACACTGGTTGTAATTAAATTGTTTGAATGGGGCGTTTGAAATGAGAAAAATAATCTTTTTGTCTTTGATGATTTTGTTATTGTTATCTGCCTGCAATCCCAAAGAAAATTCAATAACAAAATCAAGTACAGGTTATTTAGTATCAAAAATTGCTTTAAATTTAACTTTAATTCCATTGTCTGAAAAAAACCTTGCAATTGTTAAGCTTTCAGTTCTCTCCAACAACGATGTTAAAGGTGCATTAGGAATTATAGAATTACCCGCAGAATTTGAGCTTATTGAAGGAAAATTAGAATGGAGAGCCGATTTAGAAAAGGACAAGTCAAGATATTTTAATGTAACAGTAAAGAAAATAGTAGAAGGAAATTCTCCAATTCAAGCTTCAATAATTGATAATACAGCAAAAACAAAATTTTCAACAAAAATTTCCCCTTCATTGCAGATCGAGGAAACTATGGAAGAGTATTGCAAAAGCAAGAAGAGATCATATGAAGTTGCTTTACCAGCAAGAAGTTTCCAAGTCAATCCAAGAAAAGGACAAGAATCTATCGATTATTTCAATTCGATTGAATTGTCAGAACCATATGTATATGTATTAATCCAATTTGAAGCATGCGATGGGGACCCTTTAAAGGAAGAAATGGACAATATGGCTCAAGATGGAATCCAGCTTTATGAATATCATGGTGACCATACTTACTATGCAAGGATTCCAACGGAAATTCTAAGAACAAAATCCTATGATTTCGTAAGATGGATTGGTTTGGTTGACAATCCTCTCGATAAAATACGAAGAGGGTCAGTTTTTTGGTACTTACTTGAAAATTGCACTGGTAATATACTCTTAAATATAGGTATGTATGACACATTAACACAGACGGAAGAGAATAAACTAAGGAGCATTTCTCTAATCAGATATGCTGGAAATATACCTGAGGGCGGGTCCTATTTGGTTGAGATTGAGACAAATAAATTGCGTGATTTATTATCGTTACCTTTTGTTAAAAAAATTGAAGTCTACACTTTGCCCACGCTTAGTCCTCCAGGGGCCAGTTGGAAATCGCATATGTTCATTAATGTTTCTTGTATCCCTCAAACTTTAGTCTTGACCTTTGACTCCAATGTGGATAGTGAAATCATAAAATCAATTGAAATATTGAATGGTACAATAATGAACAGTAAGGATAACAATACAATCTGTGCCAATTTATCCCCTTTATATCTTTACGACGAGGGGCATACGATACATAAACATCTCACAGGATTCAAGAACATGAATTATAACTTATCTGCATGGGGAGTTTCCTTTGATCAGGCGGAGAGTCTGTTTGTAATTCAATGCTGAGTACGATAAATATAGATTTTATCAAAATCTCAGCAATCCCATCACTTTCCCGGTCTCTTTTTCGTCAACAAGAAAAATGGTATCGGTCCAGCAGCTAAGTGTTTCTACAATATTGATATTATTTTCCCCAAACAACGAGCATAAATAAGCGTATGTTCCCGGCACTTCTTCAATCTCCTTGGGGCTTTTTATTGTTATTTCAGCCAGGTTTGTGTTTTCAACAATTATTTTATTTTTAAAATATTTTCTTATAGATCCAAGAAATTCTTCAGTTGTTATTACAGTTATTGCCGAAGCCCCTTCGATAATACGGAATATTTCCTTCCGCTTTTTTATTTCTTTTTCAAGATTTTGAAGAGTTCCGAAGAAAATATCTTTTTCAAGCACAACCGCAATGACTTTGTTCTTGATTTCTATCTTGCTGTTTTTCAATATTTTTAATATTTTATTTTCAAGAGCTTCTTCATTTTTTAATTTCCTTTGGTATCTCCTGCATGCAATCAGAATAGCATCAAAATTTTTGTTGGTATTCAGATTCAAATCTTCGGATATCCTTCTAGACAAAGATGAAAAATTTATCAAATCATTTTTCAGGCAGTCTCTTATCGAAGGATGATTCAATATGTATTCTTCGGCGATTTTTGTAATGCTTTGCATTTGAATGCCTAAAACGATTGAATTTAATAATGTTTTGTTTTAGACATTTTTGTTCTTTTATGTTTTGATTCGGGCATCATACTTAAAAGCATAGGCATTTCATATTCTTTCTTCAAAAAAATTAGTGGATATATTTTAACAGCTGAGGAAAAAACTGAAATGAAAAATCTTACTTCTCTTATTGATATTGATGGTGATTTGATTGGAGATTTAATTAGCCATGCATTAAAAATAAAAAAATCCCCTGAACAGTATTCTGCGTCAATGAAAGGTAAGACAATGCTGATGATTTTCGAAAAGCCGTCATTAAGGACTAGGGTTTCTTTCCAGGTTGGAATGCACCAGCTTGGAGGCCACACTATTGTATTGGAAACAAAAGACACCCCTTTCAGGGAAAAAGAGTCGATTGCCGACACTGCAAAAGCCTCAAGCAAATATGTAGATATAATTATGGCACGTTTGTTCAAGCATGAAGACATAGAAGAGCTGGCAAGCAATGCAACCGTGCCAGTAATCAACGGCCTGACTGACACTTTTCATCCATGCCAGATATTATCAGATTTGCTAACAATATATGAAAAAAAAAGAAAATTCAGCGGATTAAAGCTTTCTTTTGTTGGGGACGGGAATAATAATATCACCCACGATTTGCTTTTGGGATGCTCAGCTGCAGGCATAGATATTTCTGTCGGCTGCCCCGCTGAAGCAGAGCCGCAGAAATGGATAACTGAAATTGCAAATGAAAAAGCAAAATTAAGCAATTCTAAAATCCAAATAACACATGATGCCCGGGAAGCTGTGGAAAATGCGGATATTGTTTATGCCGATACCTGGATGAGTTACCATATACCTAAAGATGAAAAAGTAAAAAGAGTCAAAATGTTTCAACCTTATCAGGTCAATAAAGAACTTATGTCGCTTGCAAAAGATAGTTCAATTTTTATGAACTGCCTTCCGGCAATGCGCGGCTATGAACAGACAGCTGAGATTATAGATGGTCCGCAAAGTGTTGTGTTTGACCAGGCAGAGAACAGGCTGCACATGCAGAAAGCTATTATTTTGAAATTGATGAATAAATTTTAACAACGCAAAAATGACAAGCGACATTTCTAGAGTATTAGGGAGCATAGCCCCTAAACATGAATCTAGTTTCTTCTGGAGCCTTTATAATGAGACTGACCGCGGGAGATTCGCCGTTATAAAATTAAGCGGGGAATGTATTGAAACCTCTTTAGATAGAATTGCAGAAGACCTGTCTGACTTGTATAAGCTGGGACTTTTTCCAGTCGTAACTTTCGGCTGGGGTAATTCCCTAAGCCACAGGCTCGCAGAAGCGGGAGTAAATTCAAGATTTATAGATGGGGAAAGATATACAGATTCCCAAGTGATGACTGAAGTGGAGAGGATTGCAAAAGAAACTGGAGCTAAAATTGTTAATGCAGTGTTGGCAAGAGGGGCTAAAGCCAAGTTAATTGATTATAACAGTAGATCACTTATAGCAGAAAAAAAACAAGGTGAGGAATATGGTAGCCATAATGGCAGCATTATCGGAGTAAATACAATACCTGCACTATCCGCAGTTGACTGTGGCGTAATTCCAATCGTATCGCCATTAGGAATTTCTGAAGACGGAAAAACATCATATAACATAAACGCAGCAACAGCAGGGGCAATGCTTGCTGAGGCAATAGATCCAATAAAGTATATAATGGTAACTAGCAGTGGGGGAGTCTTGAACCGTGACAGAAGCATAATAAGTGAGATAGTGCTGAATCGGGATCTTGAAAGATTGCTCAGCGATGGGACAATTTATAGTGGAATGGAAAAAAATGTTAAGGAAGCTCAGCTGAGCCTATTGCAAAGGCAAAATGGTGATGACAGAAGCGTTCAGATTGTCGGCCCCAATAATCTTCTCTTGGAGTTATTTAGCTACAGAGGGGCTGGAACTTACATTAGGAAAGGTTACACTGTCACAGCAATGGATATTGAACAGCTTGATATGGGAAGATTCAAAGCTATGGTAAGAAAAAAGTTAGGAGAAACTCTTAGGGAAGATTGGTACACCTCCCACAGGAGAGTAGCATATGTTGAAAAAAATTTAAAAGGAGTTGCAACAGTAATTCCCGATCCACTGAATATTGGAATCCCATACCTCGATATAATAGTTGTTGATAATGGCTCTCCGAGCAATGGAGTTGGCAGTGACATTATGACTGCGATAGGCACGCCAACATTCTGGCGGTCTAGAATAGACAGAGAACCGGCGAATGAATGGTATAACCGGATACGTACCGGATGTTGGCGCTATACAGGTTTGAACGGCTATGATTACACTCATTTCTGGACAGGTAATCCGACATTCGAACAGATCGGTCAGCAACACAATTTTGTTCAGGCGAAAGTATCAAACTTTCAATGAACATTATATTTTTCAAAAATTAAAATTTCTTCCAACCGCAACTAAAGAAAATTTAGAAGAATTTTCTAAGTTCCGAAACTTTCAGTTTCGAAACCTTTATTAATAACCTGAAATCACTTACTTTTTTAATATGCAGTTAAATAATAAAGCAAAGCTTATTCTCGAAAATGGTGATGAATTTGAGGGCTTCTCTTTCGGAGCAGAGCATTCTGTCTCGGGAGAAATAGTTTTTAACACGGGAATGGTCGGATATCCGGAATCGTTGACAGATCCGAGCTACAAAGGCCAGATTTTAGTTCTTACATACCCACTAATAGGAAACTATGGCGTGCCAGGTAAAACTGAGGAGCACGGGCTGTTGAAATATTTTGAATCCGACAAAATACAAATTCAGGCACTCGTCATATCGGATTATTCTTTTGAATTTTCGCACTGGAATGCAAAAAAAAGCCTTGCCGAGTGGCTGAAAGAAGAAAATATTCCTGCGATTTATGGAATTGATACAAGAAGACTTACCAAGACTTTAAGGGACAAAGGGGCAATGCTTTGTAAAATAATAATCAATCATGAAGATGTAAAACTATTCGACCCTAATATGATTGATATTGTGAAAGAAGTCAGCATAAAAGGGCCGACAGTTTATAATGAAAAGCCCAATCAGAAAAAAGTTGTAGTAATTGACTGCGGAGTAAAAAATAATATTATCAGAAACCTCATTGCGAGAGATTTAACCGTTATAAGGGTCCCGTATGACTATGATTTCCTGACACAATTATTTGATGGATTAATTATTTCAAACGGTCCAGGCGACCCGAAGATGTGCACCAAAACAATATATCATGTTGGAAGGGCACTAAAGCATAACATTCCGACTTTTGGAATATGTTTGGGCAATCAAATTCTGGCATTAGCTTCGGGCGGAGATACTTATAAATTAAAATATGGCCATAGAAGTCAAAATCAGCCGTGCACGATGGTTGGAACCAAAAGATGCTATATCACAACTCAAAATCACGGATTTGCTGTTGATATGAAAACTATTGGAAGTGAGTGGCAGGAATATTTTGTAAATGCAAACGACGGCACAAATGAAGGAATAAAACACAAAACAAAACCTTTCATGAGCTGTCAATTTCATCCGGAGTCTTGGCCAGGTCCGAACGATACCAAGTTTTTGTTTGATGAATTTTTGAAGATGATGAAATAAGATGAAAGAATTTAATAAAATTAAGAAGGGCTTAGGTCCAATTTGTGAAGAAGCCACTCAAGTATTGATAGTTGGTACATTCCCATCAGAAAACTCATTGAAAAATAATCAATATTATAATAATCCAACCAATCAGTTCTGGAAATTATTAAGCGATATGCTGCGTTCCGACCTAATTAAAATTGATTATGACAAAAGAATAAAAATATTACTTGATCACAACTTTGGAATTTGGGATTGTATAAGTAGATGCAAAAGAAAAACAAGCTCAGATTCTAAAATAATTAATCCGTCATTTAATGATTTTAGTACTCTAAAATGTCCACAATTAAAAATAATTCTTGGAAATAGTGATAAATCATTCAACTATCTAAAAAAATGCCAAATACCAAAAAACGTCAAAATGGGAAAATTAATTTCATCAAGCAGAGCTAGAACTATCCCTTATAATGATAAACTCACAAATTGGAAAGAACAATTAAAATCTTACATACAATGATTAAACCCAAAAAAGTCCTCGTCTTAGGAAGCGGCTCATTAAAAATAGGCCAAGCCGGAGAATTTGATTATTCAGGAAGCCAGTGCCTTAAAGCTTTGAGGGAAGAGGGAATCCAAACTGTTCTGATTAATCCAAACATCGCAACAATCCAAACCAGCGAGGGAATGGCTGACAAAATATATTTTCTTCCAGTAACACCATATTTTGTCGAAAAAGTCATTGAAAAAGAAAAGCCTGATGGTATCATGCTTTCTTTCGGAGGCCAGACTGCATTAAACTGCGGAGTGAAATTATTTGACTCAGGAATTTTCAAAAAACATGAAGTGACAGTTTTAGGAACACAGATTGATGCAATTAAGAATACTGAGGACAGAAAATTATTTGTTAAGAAATTAAATGAAATTAATCTTAAAACTCCTGAAAGCCAGGCTGCAAATTCTGTTGAAGAAGCCGCCAAAGTCGCAAAAAAATTAACCTACCCGGTTATGCTGAGAGTTGCTTACGCGCTTGGAGGCGCCGGTTCTGGAGTTGCTCTTGATGAAAAAGAGTTGACAGAAAAAGCAAAAAGGGCATTTGCATATTCAAATCAAGTGCTTGTTGAAAAATATCTTGGAGGCTGGAAAGAAATAGAATATGAAGTTGTACGAGATGCTCATGATAACTGCATCACAGTCTGCAATATGGAGAATTTTGACCCCATGGGAATTCATACGGGAGAAAGCATAGTTGTTGCCCCGTCCCAAACATTAACTAATTCTGAATACCATAAATTAAGAGACCTAGCAATCCAAGTAATAAGGCATCTTGGAATCGTCGGAGAGTGCAACATCCAGTATGCACTTGACCCTTATTCTGAGGATTACAGGATAATTGAAGTAAATGCAAGGCTGTCAAGAAGCTCTGCACTTGCATCAAAAGCTACAGGATATCCGCTTGCATTTGTTGCAGCAAAACTTTCTTTAGGCTACTCATTAGTTGACCTTGAAAATTCCATAACCAAGTCTACAAAAAGCTGTTTTGAGCCGGCGCTTGATTATATTGTTATAAAAATGCCAAGATGGGACTTGCAGAAATTCAAGAGAGTAAGTTTTGAGATTGGAAGCGAGATGAAAAGTGTCGGCGAGGTAATGGCAATCGGCAGAAAATTTGAAGAAGTAATTCAAAAAGCTATAAGAATGCTCAATATTAATCTGCACGGTTTAGTTGCGAATAATATCAAGTTTAATGATGTGGAAAAAGAATTGAGAATTCCTACGGATAAAAGATTATTGATGATTGTTGAAGCGCTTAAAAGAAATATTTCAGTCAACAGAATTCACGAATTGACAAAAATTGACAAATGGTTCTTGTATAAAATTAAAAATGTTATTGATACCGAAAAAGAATTGACCGAATATGATTTAGAAAATGTTCCAAAAGAATTGCTAAAATTATCGAAACAGCAGGGCTATTCAGATTTTCAGATTGCAAAAATTTTGTTCAAGAATGACAGAAGTAATATGGAATCTAAGAAATTAGAAGTTAGGAAATTAAGAAAAAAATATAATATAGTTCCTGCAGTCAAGCAAATTGATACGCTTGCAGCAGAGTATCCTGCAAAAACAAATTATCTTTATATGACTTACAACGGTGAAGATGATGATATAAAATTTGATGCCAAGAAAAATATTATTGTTCTTGGCTCCGGAGCTTACAGAATAGGCTCTTCGGTAGAATTTGACTGGTGCTGTGTTAATTCTGTTCTTGCGCTCAGAAAGCTTGGATATTCCACAATAATGATTAATTACAACCCAGAAACTGTGAGTACGGACTATGATATATGTGACAGGCTGTATTTTGATGAATTAACCTTTGAAAGAGTTCTTGACATTTATGAAAAAGAAAATCCAGGGGGAATTATAATCTCAATGGGCGGCCAGATTCCAAACAATCTTGCAATGAAGCTGCACAGGCAGAATGTAAGAATACTTGGAACATCTCCACTAAATATAGACAGGGCAGAGGATAGGCATAAGTTTTCAGGCATGCTGGATTCACTTGGGATAGATCAGCCGGCATGGACAGAAGCAAAATCAATTGATGAAGCTGACAAATTTGCATCAGAAGTGGATTATCCGGTTTTGATAAGGCCTTCATACGTTTTGAGCGGCGCCGCAATGAGTGTTGCGGCTGACAAAAAAGAACTTGACCAGTACCTTCAAAAAGCGGTTGATGTTTCCAAGGAACACCCGGTAGTGATAAGCAAATTCATCACAAACGCAAAAGAAATTGAGATTGACGCCGTTTCGGACAAAGGAGAAGTTATGATTTATGCAATTTCCGAGCACATTGAAAATGCGGGCGTGCATTCGGGAGATGCGACTATGGCATTACCTCCGCAGTTCACGTATACCGAAACGATTAAAAAAATAAAAGACATAACAAAAAAAATAGCTAAATCTCTAGAAATAACGGGTCCATTCAATATTCAGTTTATTGCCAAAGAAAATCAAATTAAGGTAATCGAGTGCAATCTTCGCGCATCGAGAAGCTTTCCTTTTGTGTCAAAAGTCACAAAATATAATTTCATTGATTTGGCAACAAAAGCTATGCTTGGAATTAACATTAAAGGAGAGTATAACACTTTAAATTTAAATTATGTCGGCGTAAAAGCTCCTCAGTTTTCGTTCTCGCGATTGCACGGAGCAGACCCAATCTTAAGCGTTGAAATGGCTTCAACTGGTGAAGTTGCCTGCCTGGGTGACGACTTAAATGAGGCATTTTTAAAATCTTTATTATCTGTTGGATTTACCATGCCAAAGAAAAATATATTATTATCGACCGGTCCTATCAAGAACAAAGCCTATTTGCTCGAAAGCATAAAAAAACTTTCTGAAATGGGCTTTGAATTTTATGCAACCGAAGGCACAGCAAAATTTTTGGAAGAAAACAAAATTCCAGTGAAAAGACTTCATTGGCCACTTGAGGAAAAAGAGCCGAATGCACTGACATTCCTTAAAGAAAGAAAAATTGATTTGGTAATCAATATTCCAAAAAGCTATGAAGAGGAAGAAATAACAAATGATTATGTTATAAGAAGAAAAGCCGTTGACTTTAATATTCCGCTTTTAACAAACGCGCAGATTGTTAAGTTATTTGTTGAATCGATTTCCAGGAAAAAGATGGAAGATTTGGAGATTAAAAGCTGGGATGAATATTGATTTAATTTTTTAACTGTCAACTATCTCATTCACCCGCAAGGAATATCCTGAGTTTTCCGGATATACTTCTGCAGATGCAGAATAGCCACCGTTGCGAAACATTATTTGCCGCAGACGCCCAATATCCCCACTTTCCAAGGCTGTCACCACCTTTTTATCAAGGTCATCTGATATCCTTCTGACCTCGTGTGGAAATAGAGTTAATCCGTGGGATCCACCCCTATGATACGCCCTCGCAATATAATCCCATCCTTCGCGACTTATTGGAATTTTAGTAGGACCGGACTTTGGCGATTGTGAACTTTCAGAAGCATAAGCTGGCTCGTAAACAAAACTATTTGTAAAAACGCCCAAAGCGTGCAAGAACCTATTGGGATTCGCCATCAACCCGTCTACTGTTCTCACGAGTATATTGTCCATACCCTAACTATAGCGCGATAACTATTATTTAAATGTTACTATTTTAGGTAAAGTCAAGTTATGTGTGCTGACTTCCTTTTATTAAAATTATAAAACCACATTCCAAAGAACGCTTTAGCACCTTTTATGCTTTGGAATGTGCTAAA
>C687J35174_10004862_pt1 | contig 17898 bp, 18 predicted proteins | sample RifCSPhighO2_01_FD_35174 | JGI IMG/M metagenome (IMG submission 35174) | reverse complement strand
GATAATGATGATTATAACCAGTGCATTGCGCAGTATTTAGGAGAGACATCCAATACATTCAATTTTCCTCAAATAATCGGCACTTATTCACTAGCTGATTCAAGACACGAAGATAATGAATGCACTAACACTAAAAATGGAGCTTTATGTGTTGAAGTCAATAGAGCAGAGTACAGAGATTCTAGCTCAAACAAAAGCATTTTTGTAAATCTCTGGGGTTTTACTAGCGGTACTGAAGCACAACTTAAAGATTTATATGCAAATTCAAAGGGTGGCACTTTGGAGACGATTACTATTGGCAGTAACAAGTTATACANATTAGAAAACCATGAGCTATTTTGGTTTACTGGAAAGGATTATCCTGCCGTCGTATTTACCCAAGAAGCCACTATACAGTATTATGCTGATGGGACATCTAGTTATCTTTACGAAACAGCTACAGGAGATAACGACGTAACTAAGGAATTTCTATCACGATATCCTTCAAAGCCAAGCTAGTGGTGGAAGTGATGGCATTACAAATTCTTTTGTAATAGAGTATAATTGTTTTTATATAGGCTATTTTCTTTTTATTTGAATGACTAAGATATCATCCGGTTCTTACGACCTCTACAAACCTTTGACAAAGGTTTCTAGGAGTTCCAAACTTACTTATGGAGGTCACTATGACTAAGATATCATCCGGTTCTTACGACCTCAATAGATGGTTACATGGGGGATATGATACGGACATATTAAGCGTCATGTACGGCGCTTCTGGAAGTGGGAAGACAAATTTCTGCCTGCTGGCAGCAGTGTCACAGGCAAAGAAAGGAAACAAGGTAATATATATAGATACCGAAGGAGGATTTAGTGTTGAAAGAGTGAAACAGCTTGCACCGGAAAATATGGAAGAAGTATTGGGGAATATATTTCTTTTAAAGCCGACTAATTTTAACGAACAGAAGAAGGCTTTTGAACAGCTTCTGGAACATCTTAAAAAAGAAGTCTCACTTATTATCGTTGACGGAATGACTATTCTCTACAGACTGGACTTTGCGAGTGCAAGAGAGAAAGATGCGAAAGAGATGCAATCAATAAATTCAGAACTTATAAGACAGTTGCGTACGCTTGCTGAAATTGCACGCAAGAGGGAAATTCCAGTGCTGATTACAAATCAAGTATATCGCTGGGAAGAAGTTGACAAGATGGTTGGAGGAGACATATTAAAATATTGGGCGAAGTGCCACATAGAACTGCAACATAAAGACGGAAGAAGAACTGCTTATCTAAGGAAACATAGAAGTCTGCCAGAGAAATCCTTAGATTTTGTTATTGTTAATTCAGGAATAGAAAAGAGGGGATGGATTTAATTAAAGTATCTTGAAGTTTTTATTCATGAAGAACGTTTAAATAATACTCTGGCTTTGAGATGCAATGCAATACAAAGAGATTGTAAAAGTTTATGAAGATATTTCCAAGACGAGCAAACGCCTTGAGAAAGTTGATATACTGTCGGCGTTTTTTATAAGACTAGGAAAAGAAGGCAAGAGCGAGTGGATATATTTATTACAAGGCAAGGTAACTCCCGGATATGATGTGAGAGAATTTGGGATGTCAAGACAATTGATTATCAAGGCATTGAGCGCTTCTTATGGAGTTTCTATTGAGAGTGTTGTCCAAATGTTCAATAAAATAGGTGACTTGGGCAAAATTGCCGCAGCACTTGCTGAAAAGAGGCGTCAATCTGTTCTTTTCTCAAAAAAGCTTACAATGGAAAGTGTTTTTTCAAATCTTCAGAGAATTTTGTCAGTGAATGGAAAAGGTGCAGTGGAAAGAAAGATACAATGTCTTTCAGAGATTCTTGCAAGCGCAGAGCCTGTTGAATCTCAATATATTATTCGCACAGTCTTGCAGGATTTGCGTATAGGTGTTGCCGAAGGAATAATCCGCGATGCACTGACACTTGCTTTTTTCAGAGAGGAACGAGAGAGTATGGGAGAGAAGATACAATCTGCTTACGATTTGTCCAATGACTTTGCAGTCGTTTTTGATGCGGCAATAAAAGGCAAGCAAGCTTTGGATGAGATTAGAGTTATTCCTGGCAAGCCATTAAATGTCATGCTTGCAATTAAGGCAGCCAGCATTGCTGAAGCTTTTTCTGTCTGCGGCATACCCGCAGCCGTAGAGTATAAGTATGATGGTTTTAGGATGCTCATACATAAAAAAGCAGGGAAAATTCAGCTTTTTACACGCAAACTTGAAGAAGTAAGCAAACAATTTCCAGATGTAGTAGATGCAGTCAAAGAAAATATTATAGGAGAAAGCTTCATTCTTGATGCTGAAGCAGTGGGTTATAATCCAAAAAATAAAAAATATCTTCCATTTGAAGCTGTCAGCCAGAGAATAAAGAGAAAATATGACATTGATAAACTACGCGAGAAACTGCCAGTAGAGGTTAATGTTTTTGATGTTTTGTATTATGATGGAAACAATTACATGAATTCTCCTTTAAGCGAGCGGAGAAAGATTCTTGAGAAATTAGTCAAAAATAAGAAATGGGTTATAAAGACTTCAGAATTCATGATTGTGCATAAGGAAAATGAAGCTGAGACATTTTATGCCGAAGCCTTAAAGGAAGGACAGGAAGGTATAATGGTGAAAAATTTAAGTGCTTCGTATCAGCAGGGAAGAAAAGTAGGATTTATGGTTAAAGTTAAACCAGTTGTCAATGACATTGACTTAGTTATTGTAGGCGCTGAACATGGGAGCGGAAAGCGTGCAGGATGGCTGACAAGTTATATAATTGCATGCAGGTCCGGAGAGGGGGAGATGCTTGAAATAGGCAAGGTCTCTTCAGGATTGAAAGAAAAGGAAGAAGAAGGAACAAGCTATGAACAAATGAGCGAACTCTTAAAACCTCTAATCATAAGCAAAGAAGGAAGCATGGTAAAAGTAAAGCCACAAATTGTAGTTTCAGTCACTTATCAAAATATCCAACCAAGTCCAAGCTATAGTTCAGGTTATGCTCTTCGTTTTCCACGTATAAGTGCATACCGTCCAGACAGGACAATATCAGATATTGCTACTATAGAGGATATTGAACGAGAGGTTCGCAGGTGGGGAAAGCTTTATAAATAAACAAGCTTTATAAAGGTTATAGGACGTCTTACAGTGGCTGCAAAATCTAATCTTAAAGTTCAAAATATCGTCGCAACTACTTCTTTAGGCAAAGAAGTTTCTCTTACAAAGCTTGCCCGAACACAAAGCAATACAGAATACAATCCTGAACAATTTCCAGGGCTTGTTTTGCGCATAGAAAAGCCAAAATCTGCAGTTCTTGTTTTTTCATCCGGGAATTTAGTCTGCACAGGCACAAAAAGCGTTGCACAGGTTAAAGAAGTCATACAAGCAGTTATTCGTCAAATAGGTAAGATAGGAGTTAAAATAACAGAGATACCTAAGATTACTGTGCAAAACATAGTTGCTTCAGGAAGTATCAATCTTAGTCTTAATCTAAACTTATTAGCTTTGCAACTTCAAAATACGGAGTATGAACCAGAACAATTTCCAGGATTGGTTTACAAGCTATCCGAACCTCCAGCCACTTTTCTTTTATTTTCAAATGGAAAGTTAGTATGCACCGGAACAAAGAACAAGCAGCAGCTTGAAAATTCAATGGTTCAGCTTAACAGGAATATTAAAGAAGCTCTGAAGAATAATCAATAAATATTTCAAAAGTAAAAGGAGGTAAAATGGCTAAAAAAAAGATAAGTAAAAAGCAGCCCACAGGAGTTAAGATAATAGCAGTATTAACTTATGTTATTTCTGCATTGCTGCTTATTTCAAGCATATTTTTGTTCATTGGAGCAGGGTTGGCAGATGAAATTATAAATTCAAGCCCTCTTTTAGCAAGCATTGGCAGTGCAGCTTTTGTAATATTTGGGATTGTCTTACTTGCTTTTGCAGTACTCGGATATTTCATAGGGCGCGGCTTATGGAAAGGTGAACAATGGGCTAGAGTATTAGTTATAATCTTCTCTGCTCTTGGATTTCTCGGAGGACTTTCTTCAATATTCAAAGGAAGAGTATTTGGAGGAATCCTGGACTTAGTGATTTATGCTGTAATAGGCGGATATCTCTGGTTCAACAAAGAAGTTAATAAGGCGTTTGCATAGCAAGGCATAAACAATAGACGCATCAGAAAAACTGATTAAGTCTTCTTTGTTTTCCGAATTCCTTTAATATAATTGACTTGTTTATATACATACTTATAGGAATTTTATTGCGGCTCTGAATTTGCAAGAGAGCTTCTTCTTTGGTGTTAAATTTTTCCGGCTGATGAGAAAATGCTTCTCTGGAAATCTGGCGCAATATGCCTACGCCCAGAGGAACATTATATTCCGGAAGAATTTCCCTGAAGACGATGCACTGCGCTTGGCGCCCTATTTTTTCCAGATATTCTGCAAGGGCCAGACGATTTGTGTAATATGCTCCAGTAACTGATTCTGCATATTTTTTTCTTCCCTCAAAACCTTCATAGTCGTGCCAGACACCATTTGTTGCAGAGGTTATCTCAATAACTTCAAATGCAAATTTATCTGGAAGGAGAAGAAATTCATAATGATTGCCGAGATATTGAGCATGGAAAACAGAGATTTCTTTTATTTCAGGAAAAAATTTAATTCTCTTTAACTTTTCTTTGGAAAGCGTGTCGTCAACAGCAGTTATAGACCATCTTGTCGGGACAAGCTTGCGGTGTTTATGTCTTCCAAGAAGTCCTGCTGAAAGAAGTTTGATAAGTGTAGATGTTGGAGTGCTTGCATGCTCCAACTCAAGCAGGGCGGATGTCGCCTTCACCGAAGTATCATTTACAAGATACTCAACTTTTGGCTTTATGGAAGGATTTTCCTGTAATTTAACGTTTGATATAGGGGCGGCATGAGCAATAAGAGGAACATGAGTGTCTTGCTGTTTATTTTGTGAGACTGGTTTTTTTAGCGTGAATTCTGCAGCTATTGGCTTGTGTGTCATTGCTACTTCCTGCATTACCCGAACAAATCTCTCACTCTGCTTATGAACATTTGTTGTGCTTCTGCCATAGATTAGCTGATTGCGAAGCCCGAGTATTTCAGGAATAGGCAGCTTATTCTTATGCCAGTGTTCTGCAGAAGAAAGCAGTTCTGTATTTCCATATTCGGGGGGACTCAATATACCTGCATAAACGTTAGGGTAATTCCATCTACCTACAAATATTTCAGGAGGGCTAGAACCAGAAAATTCAGTTATGTTCTTTGTTTTTCCTAAGAGAATTGCATGCTCTTTGCAATTTTCTTCACCGCAGATTTTACAAATCATGATAAAACTAATAATGAAAAGTATATAGAAATTACGGTGTTAGATATAGAGAATTCTGCAGAAAATAAAATTATTCCAAGATAGACATACCTATTATCAACATCATATCATCTAAAGTTCTTTTCCCACTCTTTTCTATTTTACCGTCTGAACTTCCATAAATTGCTTCGGCTAAAACTCTTTCAGTTTCAATTTTGCCATGCTTGGTTTCGTATGCTTGAATTTATGTGAAATTCCTGAAGCATTTTCGGTAATTTGCTTTAACGGAAAACTTATCAGTTATAAAAAATGCACTTGCTGCTCTTAGCACTGCCTCTGCTTCAACTATCAGTTTTTCTTTTTCTTGATAGTTTCCGGTAGTTTGTATATACCATACTTTATTACTTACAATTGTCATTTTTTTTCAAAAATAACGGCTATTTAAACTTTCCTAGTATTTGGCTCTCGGATAAACCAGAAATTTTCGTTATCTAGTCTATATATAGTCTTTCTATACATGCCCTTCGGGGTCCACTCAAGATGTTTTACACCGCAAGTTATTTGGCTTTCTCTAATAATTTGTTCGCAGCCCCGGGCATACATTATATTTCCCACAAGTTTAATATTTCTTTTTTTCAACTCTCCTGATAAAATATATGTTGCAGAGTATGTTTCCTCTGGGCCTCCACCGTAAGTTGCACAAAGTCTTCCGGGAGGGTGGCAATCAAATGAGCAAGCTGCAACTGCAAGTCCTTCTTTAAACTGCAATATTTTACCAGAATTATCAGCACTTTCTCTCGGTGATAATGGGACATTCGGTTGTCTAACATCAAAGTCAATCATTTTAACAAGTTTTAGATTGTTATTTTTAGCAAAATCTTCTACTAGATTTTTTAATTCTGGGAAATATATTCCATTTATATTTTCATTAGTGGGATAATACGTAAATTCATCCTCTATTTCTCCAATAACTCTTGCAATAGGAAGAAACCTTTCTATTGCTTTAACACATGTATTCCATCCCATTATAAATTATCCCTTTAAATCCGATATTCCAAGTAGGATAAACAGAATCCCTATTCCAAGGACAAACCACACTAATCCACCTTTAATAAACTCCCATGCGGCTGTGCCGAAATCCCAGAATCCAACACCTTTCGTAAATGCCCAGACAAGTATTGCAACAATGACCAATACAAGGCCGATTAATAATTCAAGCCATTTATTCATATGAGATTTAACAGCAGAAGGTATTTAAATATTTCTTTGGTTGCGCACATACTTCTGTTTTATGTATTTTCTAAGTTTTACTTCTCCAAGTGGAGCGTCATTGCGGGACATGCTGATGCTCTCCCGCAAATCTGATTTGAAGTTGGGGTTGTAAATTGCATTTATTATAAAAACTATAAACATAGAAATTAAGGAACCAAGTCCAGCAAGAGCCATGTCTTTCTGCGCGTCCCATATATCTCCCTGAGCACCTAGAAACGCAAGACCTGCTTCTGGGTTTACCACAGCAGCCGCCCCCCACTCTATAAGCTCATAAATTGCAGAAAATGCAAAGGTAAGTTCAACTGGGAAATAGTATCCCCAGATTCCCCTTGCTTTTGTCAAACGCATGAATATTTCCCTCACAGGATAGGCAAGTAAAAATCCAAAACCAAAATGCACTAGGCGGTCATACATATTTCTGTCTGCACCAAACCAATCCTGAATAATATATCCAAATGGAACTTCTGCATATGTATAATGTGAGCCGATAACGTGCAAAATCATGAATATAGTAATCAGAGTGTATGAAACTTTTGAGAGTTTGAAATAAAATCCNGCAATGATGATTATTGGGACAAAGATGAACACCAGATAGTTTTCAAGAAGCCATCCATCCCTGTAACTAGGTTCTATGGCTGCCCAAATCCAGAATGCAAGAAATACGACAAACAGAAATAAGTGATATAACTCTATTTTTTTCATGTCATTACATATCTTGCCGAGATTTAAATGTTTTGCTTGGTTGATAGCTTCAATGAAATTTGAAGCCTTCGGTGCTTTTATAAACAAGATTCATTTAGAGGAGATATGGGGGAGAAATATTTAATTATGGATTTGGACGATCCGCGTGCAGTGCATCTTGCTGATGTGCTGTCGAACAAAAGCTGCAAGAAAATATTGAATTTATTAGCCGATAAGGAGATGAGCGAAAGCGATTTATCCAGAAAGCTGGAGGTGCCGCTTAATACGGTGGAGTACAATATAAAGAAATTAATCAGTGCAGGCTTAGTAGAAGCGTCTCAAAAGAAGTTTTGGAGCGTAAAAGGAAAGCAGATGCGCGTTTATAAAATAGTCAGAAAAAGCATCGTTATTTCTTCACGCAGTGTTATGCGGGGAATTGTTCCTGCCGCAATAATTACTGTTGCGGCGGCTTTAGGCTTGAGGGCATGGCAGTATAGCCAAGAAATAAAGAGAGAAGCTTTTCCAATAATTCAGGCAGATGCGCAAAATTCTTTGTCTTATTCCTCTGAACAAGCTGCGAGAAGTGCTGTTACATCTTTTCCAGATACAGGAACATCTATTATAATCAGTTATACAGGAAATCCAGAGCTTTGGTTTATTCTTGGCGGTTTGCTTGCATTAGTAATTATTTTGGCATGGAATTGGAGGAAAATATGGTAAAACTTATGAAAGGAGGTGAGAGTATGAATGGAAAGATAGTTGCAGGTGTTCTCGTTGCAGCACTGCTTATTGTAGGTATCTATCTCTTCTCAATGTCAGGACCGGTTGTTTCAGCACAGGGTTTTTCAACATTAACTGTACAGCCTGATAAAGCTTCAGTATATTTAAGTGTTGAGTCAAGAAGCGAGAGTGCGCAAAGCGCTAAAGAGGCGCATGACACAATAATGGACGATGTTATTACTGCACTTATTAAACTAGGCATTGAACGAAAGGATATTCAAACAGTAAATTATAATATCTATCCTGAATATGAATATACCAATGGAAAGCAGAGGCAGATAGGATATATTGCAACACAACAGCTCATCATAAAAACTAATGATTTTGATGATGTTGCAAGAATTGTTGATGCCGGAGTTAGCGCGGGAGCTTTAGTTTCAACTATTAACTTTGAGCTTTCACAGGACAAGCAGAATGAGTACAAGAAACAAGCTTTAGAATCTGCTGGGAAAGATGCTGAAGCGAAAGCGAGCGCAACTGCCGCAGGTTTGGACAAGAAACTTGGCAGATTAGTGTCAGTAGGTTCACAGGATTTTAATTATCCCGGACCAATTGTATATTATGACAGGGCAATAGCGGCAGAAAGCAGCATAAGCGCGCAGCGTGCGGCAGCAGACATAGCTCCAAGAGACCTTGAAGTCAGCGCTTCTGTAAATGTGCAGTATAAACTAAGGAGATGGTAAGGATTATTTTTTATTGCTCCAAATGAGAATGACGAAAGTCACCCATTTGGAGACTTAATTTACTAATTATTTTTAATTCTAAAAATGGAAATAGAGAAGGAAGTGCACTCCAAAAGGATTAAAAGCACTTGAAGAGGTAAGAAGATATGTTATCAAAGAAGCAGATGAGTGAATTGAGAGAGCACCTTGAGCGGGCACAAAACCCTGTTTTTTATTATGATAATGATGCGGATGGATTGTGCAGTTTTGTTTTACTTAGAAAGTTTTTGGGAAGGGGAAATGGGGTTGCAGTACGAAGCTATCCCGACTTGAACGCATCATATGNACACAAGGCTTCAGAATTAAAGGCAGATTATGTTTTTGTTCTTGATAAGCCAGTATTGTCGCAAGAGTTTGTCAATGCAATTCAAGGAATGAATCTTCCTTTTGTCTGGATAGACCATCACATTATGGGAGATAAAAACCCATATGCTGGAGTTCAAGTTTATAATTCTGCTGGAAACGGAAAGAGCGGGGAGCCGGTAACGGCAATGGTATATAATCTTACTAAATGCAAGGAGGATTTATGGATTGCGTTGATGGGATGCATCGCAGATCATCATCTCCCAGTTTTTGCAAGCGAGTTTAAAAAAGAACATCCAGAATATTGGAGCAAGGGCATTAAAAAACCATTTGATGCTTATTATAAGAGTGAAATAGGCAAGCTTGCAAGAGCTATTAATTTCGGGCTGAAAGACTCGGCAGGCAATGTTATCGCATTACAGAATTTTCTTATATCATGCAGAAGTCCTGCGGATATGTTTGCGGAAGTTTCAGAGAACAAGTCATTTAGAGAGAAATATAATGAATTGCTTAAAAAATACAATTCTTTCATAGAATCGGCAGAGAAAAATCTTTCAGAAAAGATGCTATTCTTCGTATACGGTGGAGAGGTAAGCATGAGTGCGGATATTGCAAACGAACTGTCATACAGGCATCCGGAAATCTTTGTTGTTGTTGCATACATGAAGGGAGCGATATTGAATTTATCTTTAAGAGGTGCAGGGGTGAAAAAGATGCTGGAGAAGATTTTGCCCAAGCTTGAAAATGCTACGGGGGGAGGACATGCTGATGCAGTTGGCGCCCGCATACGAACAAGCGACTTAGAAAAGTTTAAAGAGTTATTATCTAAGGAGATTACATGAAAAATAAAAATCCCAGCAAACCACAGGGTATTTTTAAGCCTCAAATTGTAAACTATCGTAGTGCATCCAGTTTGAGCAATAAGGAATTAAAGATTAAGGTAAATGGAAGAGTACAGGGAGTTACTTTTAGGAGGACTGTCAGCTTTTATGCTGGAAAACACAATATAAATGGATGCGTCTTGAATCGTGCCGATGGAAGCGCAGATATTGTGGCGCAGGGAGAACGCTCTGCATTGTTGGACCTTTTACGCTGGGTTGCAGAAAATCCAGGTTTTTCTGATGTCAAGTCATTGCAATATGAATGGGGAACTCCTTCTCAGGAATTTAATGATTTTTCCATTATACGCGAGGATTCATTTGTAAAAGACCAAATGAAGAGCGTAATCAATCTGGGAAGGGCTATGTTGGCAGGGAAGAAGCTACGCGTGCCTTTACATACAGCAATTATTCCGGACGGCAATCGTCGTTGGGCGCGCTCAAAAGGGCTTGCTTCACATTTCGGGCATTACACATCAGTAAGTTTTAATCAGATGCAGGCGCTTTTCCAAGAAGCCGAGCGCAGAGGTGTTAAGCATCTAACTCTGTGGGGATTTTCCACTGAAAATTGGAAAAGGCATCCAGCAGAAGTGAATGCTATTTTTGATTTGCTTCTCTCCATTATAAAACAATTTAGAAGCGAGGCGGTGACAAGAGAGTATCGTTTTCACCATATTGGAAGAAAAGACCGGCTTCCGAAGGAACTAATAGATGCAATTAAAGAATTGGAGGAAGATACAAAAAGATATAATAAGTTTCATGTTCATGTGTGTTTGGATTACGGCGGAACAGATGAGATTATTCGTGCAGTAAATAAAGCCATAGAGGACAATGCCGGAAAAATAGATGAAGAATCTTTCAAAAAGTATCTTGATAGCTCTGATGTTCCCCCAATAGATTTAATAATACGTACATCCGGTGAGCAGAGATTGAGCGGATTCATGCCTTTGCAGGCAGCATATGCCGAACTTTATTTTACTACAGTGCCTTTTCCAGATTTTACGGCTAAAGAGTTTAGAAAAGCACTTGATGAGTATGGGAAGCGTGAGAGAAGGTTTGGCGGAGATAAGAAATAAATATATTACATAAAGGTTTTTGCGAAAATTAATCACTCAAATATTAACTAAATAATAGTAACATAATAGAAAGATTTAAATATATCTTTTCTATAGAAAATATATGCAAAACAAAGTCATTAATAAAAGAATTGAAAATACAAACCTTTACGTTTTTAGCAAGGATGCAGAAACAGGAGTTTTTACCTATTCACGCCCTTTGTTTCTAGATGAAGCACGAGCAGTTGCAGAATCACTTGATAGGTTAATTAAAACAGAATACAGAGGAGTTTCTTGCTTGAAGAGNGGACTAAAAGTCTCCCCAAATGGCGTTCTTTACAATATGAGCATATTAAAAGGAATTTTAGCAAATAGAGCATTAATGGAACAGACAAAAGGAAATGCTTGGTTTCCGACAATTAAGGAAGGTTTTTTTCTTCATGATGCAAATCTTCTTCCTTCAGAAGAAGAAGAATTAATGGATTTTGGCATTGCCCTATACGGCGATGAAAATCCAAACCAAGAAATAGCACATTCTTTAATGATGACCTCTTACGAAAAGAAATATGCTATGCCTATTTTAGCTTCATTTAAATCATTAGGATTAAATCTTGGCGGTCAAAGATATGGCGTTATGCCTGCTTTAGTCTCTGAAGATGGTCTTATTAGAGGCCAAGATGCTCNTGAGACTCTAAAAAGATTTTTACATAATGCATCATGTTACGGTGTTTGCGGGTTGAATCGCGACAGCGGAGGTTGGTATGCCAACTGGGACGAAGTTGGCTATGCGGACGTTGACTATCGGGTGGGGAGAGTTTCTGCCTTAGGCAGCGCAAAAAATTTGAAGGATATTGTAGAAACTCAAATTAAAGAGAGATTCATAGACCCAAGAACAAAGCTGGAAGCTGAACTCTCAGAACTTAATAATCTGGAAAAAGCCTGCATAGCATCTGCAGATAGGGTATTATCATAAATTAGAAAGAATAATTTTGATATCGTACTGGAAGCTAAGCCAAGTTTTATATACGCTTTTTTCTTCTCATGAAGATGGAATCCAATGAGAAAAAAGCCAGAAAGAATTTGCTTAGAAAGAGCGAGGAAGCAAAAGGGAAAGCAATAAAAGGATATGACTTTAATGGAGGTATAAATTATGGAAATGTTATTGAGAGTTTTGGAAGTACTGGCTTCCAGGCGAGTCATCTTGCAAAAGCCATAGAGATTACAAAAAAAATGACTGCTGAGAATGCTTTTATTTTTTTTGGATATACNAGCAACATGGTAAGCTCTGGATTAAGGGAGGTTATTCGTTATCTTGTTGAGCACAAGAAAGTCAACGTTATTGTGACAACAGCTGGGGGTATTGAGGAAGATATTATTAAATGCTTAGGAGATTTAGTGCTTGGGGATTTTAGAGCTTCTGGAGCAGAGCTTAGAAAGAAAGGAATAAACAGGATAGGAAATATTTATGCTTCAAATAATAGATATGTTGATTTTGAAGAGTTCATGCAGCCATTGCTTGAGGAGATTTATCAGGAGCATAAGAAAAGCGGAGAGATATTGTGCGGGAGCGACTTGATATGGAAAATGGGAGAAAAGATAAATAATGAAAAAAGCATATATTACTGGGCTTGGAAGAACAAGATTCCTGTTTATTGCCCCGCATTAACCGATGGGTCACTGGGAGACAATATTTATTTCTTCAGTTTTAAGCATGATGATTTTAAAATAGATATTGTTGAAGACACAAAGAGATTGAACAATACAACAATTGGCTTGAAGAAATCTGGGGCTGTAATTCTCGGAGCAGGAGTTGTTAAGCACGCCATATTAAATGCAAATATGCTTCGCAACGGATTGGATTACGGAGTTTATATAAATACGGAGCAGGAATTTGACGGCAGCGATGCCGGCGCACTGCCTGAAGAAGCAATAAGCTGGGGAAAGATTCTTCCAAATGCGGAAAGCGTGAAGGTTTTTGCAGATGCAACTATTGTCTTTCCTATTTTAGTGGCGGAGAGTTTTGCAGAAGAATAATATTGAAAAGAAGAAGCCAACACAAGCACAGATAAGAGTTCAGCAGAAAAACATAAAGAAAGCGCAGAGAGCAAGACAGATTAATTGACTTTTAAGGCACTTTTAATCCATATTATCTTAAAGTAAGGAAGTGTCAGGGTAGAAAGAATGAAACCTATTGTTGGAATAAGTGCACTAAGCCAAGGGCACGGTATATCAATAAATATCAGAAATATAACGACTATTATATAAGTTACAGCCGCAATTATCCTCCTTGTTGCGCTGGTTTCCTATTTCTTGTCCAGTTCAACTTTTTTGTTTNTTTCTTTAATTGCATTAATCTCTTTTTTCATATACTTTTTAGAAAATACAAGTATAAATTGTTTGCGTTTTCTGCAGCAATAGAATTAAAAAGTGTCGGATGTTCTTGAGAATATGGCGGATAAAGTGCAAAAAGCATCTCTGAACGAAGGAATGATTGGATTAGAAATTCATACATATCTGACAACGAAGGAAAAGTTGTTCTGTACTTGCAAAGCATCAAGAGAGAGGGGACTAAAACCTAATATTTATATTTGTCCAACTTGCACTGGGCAGCCTGGAGCAAAGCCAATGCTTCCAAATAAAAGTGCAGTTGAAAAGGCAGTGATGATTGGATTGATGTTAGGATGTACAATAAATAATCGTCTTGTCTGGCAGAGAAAGCATTATGATTGGCCTGATTTGCCTAAAGGATATCAGAATACTCTTTCAGGGAGCAGAGCTTTTCCTGTTGGAGTATTGGGAAAATTTCTCGGGATAAACATTCAGAGCATGCATCTAGAGGAAGATCCTGCAGCATGGGAACCTACAACAGGATGCATTGATTATAACCGCTCTGGTTTGCCTTTAGTTGAGATTGTGACTGCCCCAGATTTTACAACCTCTGAAGAAGTTGTTGCTTGGTTAAAAAAAATTATTCATGCTCTTGCATATTTGAGAGCAGTAGATTCCAATGCCGGAATAAAGGTTGACGTAAATGTTAATATTCCCGGAAAAACACAACGCGTAGAAATTAAGAATATTAATTCACTGGAAAATATAGGCGAGGCAATTGATTATGAGCTTCAAAGACAGGCACGTGAAGGGGGGAAAGAGCAGGAAACGAGGCGTTTTGATGCCGAGAAAGGCAAAAGCTTGGTGATGCGTATTAAAGAAGGGCAGGATGATTATAGGTTTATTGTTGATCCTGACTTGGAAGAGCTTTCAATCAGCGAGGAGTTTATCAGAGAGATAGAGAAGCACCTGCCTGAAACTCCTGAAAAGAAATTAGATAAACTTATCAGAAAGTATAAAATAGATAAGAAAAATGCCGAAATTCTAGCTAAAAACATTGAAATTGTTGAATTTTTTGAACAAGTAGCTCAAAAGATTGATTCCCAGTTTGCTTTGCCTTGGATAAACATTGAGCTTCTTAGACTCTTGAATTATCACAAGAAAAATTTGAATGAAGTTGATATAAAATCCGAGCATTTTGCAGAACTGTTAAGATTAATTAGAGAAGGGATTATTACTCCTTTGAAAGGCAAGGAAATTCTAAACACTTTCTATCCAAGAAGTGTAATGCCCGGCGTTGGAAATGAAGGAAAGATATCGGATGAGGGCAAGCTGGAAAATATTATATCTGAAGTAATAGCAAAAAATAGCAAAGCAGCAGGCGATTTTAAAAATGGGGAAAAGAAAGCCTTTGACTTTCTCATGGGACAGGTAATGGCTGTAACTAAAAAGAGAGCTGATTTTAATGTTGCACGAGAGATTCTGGGGAGATTGTTGAAATAAGTTTTTTGGATGAGGAAGAGCTTTTAAAGTACAAAAATCCCTCTTTTACAGGGCCCATAAGTTAATGGATAGACTTCCTGGCTTCGGACCGGGCAATCGGGGTTCGATTCCTCGTGGGCCCGTTTATATGCAAGGTATATTACATCTCTGAAAAAGGAAACGCTTAATTATCTAATTCACGATAAATTCATGCTCTAGCTTCTGCTTCTGGAGTGCTTTGTTCATAAAGTCTATCAAAAGTTTGTCTGTAATTTGGACGGCTTATAGTTATTTAGAATTTGCTCTTAGTCTTGCATTGTCTACGAAACCAATAGGTGTCCATAGACCTTTAAGGAAAGTTGAATCAATAACATTTCTTCCTTTTTCATCGTAGTTTATCCCTTTTCTGCTGAATTCTTCTAATGCTCTATCTACAGGTTGTGCGCAGTATTTTAATTCCGCAACAAGACTAGGTCTTAAATTTCCTTCCGAATCAAAGCTTGTATATCTGTTTTTTTGTACCCATCCAGCAACGCTACTTCTATCTATAGCAACTTCGTAAAGCATATTCGTTTTCTTTCTTAATACTTCTGGGTCGTTAGGATTACCTGAGCTTTTATCTCCTAAAACTACAATTCCATACTGGAAGATTTTTCTTTTGTAAACTTCTAACTGTTCACTATCTTTTGTTTCCTGATATATATCGGGAAACTTATGTTCAATTCCTAATTTTCTTTGTGTTTCTGGTGACTTCTTCAAATCTTCCATAAGAACTCTTTCATAAAACTGTGCAACTGATTCTGCTGTGGCTATAGTAAAAGATGAATCTTTAGTTAAGAAATAAGGAAGATCGTTTGACCTTGTAACTGCGAAGTTTAAGGCATGTCCCATACCTTCATGACCATAAAGTCGAATAAGCTCCTTTTCTCTTATATGCAAGGTTCCATCTTCTTTTGAAAAGCAAATAGCAGAAATTCTTAGACCTAAGTTATTATTTAATTGATTAAAGTAAGACCTTGGCTTATTAGTTGGAACAGCGTTAATATCTCTTAAATATTCTCCAACTTTAGTTAATCCTTTTAAAAATCTGCCTAAAGTTTTATGATATCTTTGAATGTGCACTCCTGCAAATTCTTCGGCTTGCCTTCTTACGCTTGGAATATCTTCAGATAATGAAAGTTCATATTCTTCAATCTCCCTTGCATAGAATAGTCTTTCTATTGCTTCTTGTGTTCTTTCTTTATTCTGTTCTAACCATGGTCTTAAAGAATTAATGTCTTCTCTTGGAATGCTTAAGATTTTAATAACTGTATCAAAATCATATAATTTACCACTCAATTGCTGATTTAAATAAGCTGATTCTCCATTTAATCTTCTTTTTAACTCAGATTGTAAAAGTTGGTCTTGGTTTTGCGGATTATCAATTTGAGGTAAACTATCTCCTAGTTTTTGCATAGCTTCTGCTAGTATCATAGATTCTCGTGAAGGAGTAATCTCATGCTTATGACTAAACCTGTGAACTCTATCTAGTCTTTTCAGTAAAACTTCTGATTCCTTCAATGCTCTTTCTGTATTCTCATTTAACATATTATTTCCTGTTCTAGATGGCTTTTAAACTTTTCTATAGATGTAACTAACTAGTAGTATATCTTATTCGTCTGCTCTAATCTTCTTTCCCGTATAAAATGGTAATTGTGGGACTTTCTTAACTTTAATCCATTCTTTAGTCTTTATAAGAAATTCAGCAAATTTCTTTCTGGTTTCTTTTGATGTCGAAGTGTCTGACAAACCACGCACTTTAGTGCGTGGAACACTTCGAGCATCCAAAAGTCCCGAACAAACCTCGTCTCATCAAGAATCTTTGATTCTTGAGTGCCATCAAGGACTTTTTGCTAAGTCCTTGAGGTTTAAGCCGAGGTATACGCAAGGACTTTTTGATTTTCTAAATGTAACATAAACTCTATCTTTTCCATAAAATAAATCAACTCCATCTCCTTTATTACCATAGTGTTCATGTAAATCTATCATCTTCCTTATATCTTTTAAGTAGATTTCTTTTCCAGTAGGATTTTCATGTTCATCATTGGTTTCTTTTACAATAAATTTTGCTTGGTTTTCTCCATCATTTATAATTAACACTTCTTTTAATAGAGTGCCGAGCCACTCTAAAAAATTGTCATCTTTTTCAATAATATAGTAAGAAATATTAAAATCTCCACTCAAATTTTCGTTTCCTGTTGCATAAATTTTTGGTTTGGTCATGTTTTTAAGAATTTTTAATTGTTTCAATCAAGTATTTATTCAACTCATCAGTTTTTTTAAATCTTGTATCTACTTTATTGAAATTCTGATTTAAAGATTTTTCTATAAAATGAGAGACTCTTTCATCAGCCAATATTTCAGCTTTCTCTGTCGTGTTCTTTTGAATAACACATTTCTCAAAGAAGTCCTTTAAATAGTCGGGCAAATAGGCAATAACCTCTTTGTAAGGCAATGGTGGAAGCTTCTTTTCTTTCTCTATGTAAATAGCGCAAGCTATGCCNCTTAAAACATACAGATATTTTTTACATGAGTGAGACATACCAATCCCCATATATTTATGATAATTCTGTTTTGCCATTCTAATATAATGTTGCTTCAGGAATTCTAAAGAACAACCCTCATCAAAGTATTTTTTAAATTGCTTTTTTATTGGAGAATCAATATAAATTATAGGGCTTCTTAACCATTCAGCGATTTGTGGGTTAGATTTAAGAGTAAGTTCGGCAAATTTTCTTATGTCCCAACTTTCAAGGTCTAATACCTCTGTAGTAAAATTAACCTGTTGAGGTAATGGCTCTAATCCTAAATAATCATCTAATTTCCCAATGTGCATACATCTGATATCATAATCAGAATCTTCAGAAGCAAAGCCCCAAGCTCGTGAACCTGATTCTATAGCCCAAATTATATTTATATTATGCTTCTTCTCAACTTCTCTTATTAGTTTCATTATCTCTTTTTTCATGGTATTTTTTTGAACAATCTTATCATTCATCAACCTTTTCTTTACGTTATCAGTTATAGTGATAGAAATTAATT
>C687J35174_10004857_pt1 | contig 17904 bp, 17 predicted proteins | sample RifCSPhighO2_01_FD_35174 | JGI IMG/M metagenome (IMG submission 35174) | reverse complement strand
TTTAAAAATGTTCATAAATATATTGCGGGCGATGAGGGAATCGAACCCCCGACAAAGGATTTGGAGGCCTTCGTTATGCCACTTAACTAATCGCCCACGAACTTTATCGTAGGTTTTGATTATAACAAAATAAGAGAAAAATACTACTTTTTAATTTCTTTGTGCTTCGTCTGCTTTCGACACCATTTGCAGAATTTTTTTAGCTCGATTTTTTTAGTGACGAGTTTCTTGTTTTTACTGGACCAGTAATTTATACGCTTACAAGTTCCGCAAGCAAGTTTTATAAGTCTATCTTGTGACATATTTATATATTAGTATAAAAAGTTAAAAAAAGCAAATTAATATCCGCTATTTTTGATAATTTTCTCCAGTAGTTTCAAAGGATAGATCGGTAGATTTTCGGCTAAGGCTTGATGAAAAATTACAGTAGAAGGAGTAAGACCTGGCAAGGTATTAATTTCAATTACAATAACATTACCTGTTTTGATTTGTACAAAAACATCTATTCTAGCATAACCACGAATTCCAATTTTTTGCGCAATTTTTTCAATTAAATTTTTTACTTTAGCAATATTTTTACTTGAGATAATTTCACTTGGTGGCGGCGTAATATTTACGCCCGTACCACCTTGAAATTTTTCTTCAACGCTTAGTATTGATTGCTCGGCGATAGTAATACTAGGCGAAAATGCCTTAATTTTTTTATTTACTTCCAATACTCCAACTGTCATTTCTATATATCCATTTTTGCGAGTATAAATTATTTCTCCTTCTGATGTTTTTAATTTATCCGATTCTATAAAGGATTCAAAAATAACATCAGTTAATGATTCCGGCATATGAATATCACTAATTTGATTATTAAATGTATTTGCTTTAGCAACTAAAATCCTGTTTTTAATCAATAAAAGATAAGTTAATAAATCTTTTGTATTAAAAAGTCGAACGACACCAGCTGAACAGCCATCCCCTCGTGGTTTTACAATAATTGTTTTTGATTTTAATGTATCTAAAAGCATATTCCAATATTCGCTTATGAATTTACCACTTAAATTCTTTGGAAAATCTTTTATAAGTAAAAGCACGTGTGGAGCAATAGAAACATCTATAATATGAGCATTTTTTATAATTTCATTCGTTTTCCATTTGTCCATGCATAATTTAGAAACATTACAATCGGAGCCGTTATATTTAATTTTTTTATCAGATAGTATTTTTTGGATAGTACCATCTTCACCAATACCGCCATGTAAACCCAAAAAAATGAATGCATATTTTTTTACCAGATCGCTCAATTGAAGCTTTTTAGGTAGAAAAAATTCTTCTGTGGTCTCTCCTTCCTGTTCTGCTAATTTTAATTTTACTTTTCCTACTAAAAGGGCAAGTTTGGTGGAATCCTTCTCCGCATTTTTCGCGTTCTCTATAATTTCCTCCACTGTGTGATTCAAGATATAAGAATATGGCAATTCCCAAACTTCCTTGTCATTACCTAATAAATATGGACATGGTTTATAAATCTTAGAACCTCGTAATTTGAGCCAAACATTTGTTCCGCTCATTAGTGAGGTTTGTTTTTCGGCTGTATCTCCACCAAAAATCACTGCTACAGGTTTACGCCCTTTTAAAGCAAAAGAGTTTTCGATATTAATATGTATTCCACGACGCAAGCAGGCATTATTAAAAATATAGCGAAAAAGATCTTGGTGTGAAAATCCAATTCGAGAAGCTTGTTGGAATAGAAAACTATTTTGTTCCATACCAGAGATAGGATTGAAATCCGAAAACCAAATATTTCCGTCCGGCATCAAAAATCCATCGAAGCGAGCAAAGTCTTGCATACCAAACACAGAGAAAAGTTGTTCTGCTTCGATTTGTATTTTTTCAATTATTTCATTACTAAATCTAGGCGGACAATGATAAGTCACTTGGCGAGTCGGTAAATATTTTCTTCTAAAATCAAAAACTTGATGTTTGTCGTAATCCATCTCCATCTCGGTCGGAAGAATAGCTACTGGCATATTAAATCTATTTTGTAAAATAATAACAGTAAATTCTTTTCCTTTTACAAAAGACTCTACCACCACACGCGTGTCCATGCGCTTGCTAAACAGGGTTTTGACACTTTCCACTGCATCACTCACTTTATCTACGGAAAATACGCCTATACTAGAACCCCCGGAAGCTGGCTTTACTATAGCACGTGTTATTTTTTCATTTTTCCAAAATTCTTTTACTTTCTGCATGATCTCTTTTTCTGTATCCGTAATTTTAATCACAATAGAATTAGGAGCATAAAATCCAAGTGAACGTATATACTCGTTTGCTTTATATTTATCGAATGCTTTTTTACAAGATATAGANGGNGAACCAAAAAAAGGAATATTGTGTTTTTCTAAAAAACTTTGAATTTCTCCGTCTTCACCAAAACTTCCATGAATACATGGAAAAACAATAGTCATACTTTTTAAAATATGAATAAGATTTGATTCAGTGAGCTTTTTGTTATTTTTTTTTAATTTAAAATCAAAATCAGAAGGAGTGTTTGAATAAAGTTGCCCAGTAGAAATTTTAAATGGTTTTTTCTGTTCGTTGAAATATATCGGTATAATATCGACTCCTTGGCTACCTAAGTGGTCCAACACACTTCTAGCAGAATTTAAAGATATTCCGCGTTCCAGAGATGGACCACCGCAAAGCACAGCTACTTTAACTTTTTTTGCAAAATTTTGTTTTCTACTCACCCTTATATTATAGGGCTTAATATTATTTTTTGCAAGTTTTTTGGCATTTTGGTTAAATTTTTGCAACTTTTTTTAGTTATCAAAACCATATCTTCTATACGCACTCCTCCAAAATTTTTAATATAAATTCCCGGTTCTATTGTCATTACACAACCGATAGGTAATATATCTTCACTCTTCGGCTTAAAGTTTGGCCATTCATGAATTACTGTACCGACTCCGTGACCAAGTCCATGTTTGAAATTATTTTTAAATTTTTTAGCCAAAAATTCACGNGCAATNCTATCTATTACTTTTGCTCTTCGTTCTCCCATTTGTAATTTTTTTATCACNCGATCTTGCGCTTCTAAAACTGATAAATAAATTTTCTTTTGTTTACTACTTGGCTCGCCCCAAAAATAAGTTCGAGTCATATCGGAACAATAATGATTCACTGTGCAGCCAAAATCAAACATAATGATGTCACCTTTTTTTAATTTAGTTTCTCCGGGCTCATGATGAATGTTCGCAGTGTTTTTACCAAAAGAAACAATTGGTGGAAAAGATAAGATGGGGGCACCGTATTTTACAAAAGATTTCCTAATAAAATTAGCAATTTTTAGCTCGGTGATACCTGACTTTAGTTTAAAAAAAATATCTTTTAGTACTTTTTCACTTATTCTCTGCGCTTTTATTATATTTGCAAGCTCTCTTTTATTCTTAATCGCTCGAATTTCGTGAATTAATTTCATTTTGTGAATTATAACAACTTAACTACATCGTGATAGGTAACCAAAAGCATTAAAATAATTAAAATAATAAAACCAATCATGTTCGCCGTATTGGCTACTTTTGGATTCAAAGCTGAACCTTTTATCTTTTCAATCAATAAAAAGAAAAGCCGTCCACCATCAAGCGCTGGGAAAGGAAGTAAATTTATAATTGCTAAATTAATAGAAATAAGCGCGGCAAAAGATAAAAGATAGGCAAAACCAAATTCATAAGCATCTCCCACAATACCTACCATACCAACAGGCCCGGTAATGGCTGTCATACTACCTTGGCCTTTTAAACCCTCTATAATAAGCGTGTAAAGCCCTATAGCAGTACCTTTGGTAATAAACAGAGTTAACTTCATTCCTACCCAAAGTGCTTTCAAAATAGGCAATTTAGCTATCCCTATTTGATCCATTGATATACCGATTACTGGTTTACCACCCGCAACACTTGTCTCTGGAATTAATGTTGTAAATCTTAAGTTTTCAGTTTTACTACGTAAATACCCAATTTCAATTTCTTGACCTTCGTGAGAAACTACAAAAGATTTTAACGTATCTGGATTAATGTCCAAAACTGAATCATTACCACTTTGTATATGTATGATTTTATCACCGGATTTAAGTGACGCTTTCTCAGCCGGAGAATTTTGCGCAACAGAAATAATTACTAAATTTACATTTTCGAGTTCATATTCTTTGAGTTCACCACCAACTGATGTGGGAAGTCCTGACATTAAACCAAAAGAAAACAAAAACCAAGCTAACATAAAATTCATAAACACTCCAGCAAAAAGAACTATCGCTTGCTTCCATCTCGGTTTATTTATAAAACTTCTTTCTTTATCTGGACCATTCATATTTTCTTCATCAGGATTTTCACCAAATATTTTTACAAAACCGCCTAAGGGTAATAAGTTAAAAGAATATTCTGTCTCCCCTTTCTTAAAACCAAATAACTTTGGTGGAAAACCAAAGCCAAATTCATCAACTCTAATACCGAATTTTTTTGCAGTAAAAAAATGCCCAAACTCGTGGACTAAAACCAATACCAACAAAATTACAAGAAAAATAATTATATTCATTCTAATATCTATCCTTTTACTTCTTTCTCCTTTTTTTCAAAATTATTCTCTAAATTTCTATTAACTCCCTCAATGATTTTTTGCAATTCTTCTTTTGCTCGAAACTTTTCATCTTCAGTAAGCTTGCCTTCTTTTTCTTTAGCTTGCACGTCGTCCCAGATTCGTTCACGCTCCCGACGTACGGTAATTCTAGCTTCTTCTAACCTTTCTTTTAAAACTTTAACTAAAGTGACTCTTGTTTCAGTGGTTAATTGAGGAAAAATAACCCTAATACCTAAATCATCAGTGGCAACTGATAATCCTAAATTTGAAGACTGAATAGCTTTTTCAATGTCTTTGATCTGATTTTTATCCCAAGGCGCAATTCTAAGTGTTTTTGGATCTTCGATAGAAATATTTGCAATATTTTTAAGCGGAACATATGAACCATAGGATTCTACTGAGACACCATCAAGCACCATTGGTGATGCTCGCCCAATATTTAGCTGATTATATTCTTTATTTAAAAACTCCTCTACTTTTTTGAGTTCACTTTTAAATTGTGAATAATTATATTGCATGTAATTATTATATCACACGGTAATTGATTTTAAAAATTTGGCACCACTAGTGCTACCGACTCCATTAGAGTTTTAACAGAGCTTCCCGGTATACGTAGAAATTCACGAACTTGAAAAATTTGCTTAAAAAAATTAAGATCATTATTAAGAGGCATTCTTAAGATAAATTTCTGATGCAAAATACTTTCAAGTGCATTTAAAAATTTTAAAGCTTTAGAACGGGTAGAATCTAAAACAACAACTTCATTCCCTCCCTCATCTTTCTCCTCAGATTCAGTTAATAAATCTTTTATAAAGTCAATTCTATTTTTTAAAGACATTTTAATAAATTTCTCTGCTTGATCTAATTCATTTTTTAATCCTGTTTTAGATCTAATTAGATAAAATCGAGAAATAAGAGTTTTTAAAAGAGAATTGACATCTGGTATAACTATAAAAAAATGCGTGCTATGTATTGGCTCTTCAAACATTTTGAGCAAGCTATTTTGCGCTTCTAAAAGAAAACTATTAGCAGAGATTATAAATATTTTTTTATTAGAAGAAAATCCTTTTTCTGTGGCGTAAGATTTTATATTACGAGCATCTTCAATTTTAAAAGAATCTATGGATATATGATAAAAATCCGGGTTACCAATAGTTTTTATTCCTAAACTTTCTATAAACTTTTTAATTTTAGGTATAACTTCTTCACGTTTTCCCTCTATCAAATACGCATGATGTAGATGAGTTTTATCTAAATGTTCTAAAATATTCATTCAAAAAAATTATTTTGTAATTTTACTTTTATTTAATTATTTTTTACTTAAAACAGTTTTTTTATAAACATCTAAATGTTCAAGCGCAATTCCCGTACCTTTAACTACACAAAAAAGAGAATCCTCGGCTAAAGTTGCTTTAACCCCTGTTTTACGATAGACCAAATCTGCAAAATTTCGCAGTTGGGATGATCCCCCGGTCATAATAATACCCTGATCAATAATATCAGAAGCAAGTTCCGGTGGAGTTTCCTGTAATACATCTTTTATTGCTTTTATTATTTGTTTCAATTCTCCGTCTATCGCTTTAACTATTTCATTAGTTGAAACTCGTGCTGACCTGGGCAATCCTTGAATAAAATCCCTACCCTTGATTGTTACACTGAGTTCTTCCTCTAAAAGCACAGCTGCACCAATTTTTATTTTCACTTCTTCGGCTGTTCGATCACCTATTGCTAAATTAAAAGTTTTTTTAATGTAATCAGCTATTGCTTGATCGATTTTATTTCCAGCACATTTGACTGAAGTAGAAGAAACAATTCCGCCGAGTGAAATAACCGCAACGTCAGTTGTGCCTCCCCCAATATCAACAACCATATGTCCTCTTGATTCGTAAATTGGAATACCAGCACCGATAGCAGCGAGTATCGGTTCTTTCACTACATAAGCATTTTTTGCCCCCGCGCGTATTGCTGCCTCTATGACCGCTCGACGTTCTGTAGAAGTGACACCCGCGGGTACCGAAACCATCACATCAGGTTTGAAAAAATTAAATCGTCCCATTGCTTTACTTATAAAATAACGCAACATTGCTTCGGTAACGCGATAGTCCGCAATGACTCCATCTTTCATTGGACAGTAAGTAATGATGGAATCCGGGGTTTTCCCAATCATATCTTTAGCTTCAAAACCAATGGCTAAAATCTTATTGCCTTGTTCAGAAACCGCTACTACTGAAGGCTCATTTAAAATTATTCCTTTACCAGGTAAAAATACTAGGGTATTTGCTGTTCCTAAATCTATACCTAATTTTTTTGAAAAAATACCCATAAAAGTAATATATCATATTTATGCTAAAATAAAAGGTGATTGAAAATGAAAAAATTATGAAAATTGTTACTGTAATTCCACTTAAAAAAGTAACCTCTGGGGGTATTTTGACCTATTTTACTGCAAAAGATATTCGAGAGGGAAATATTGTAACTATTCCAATTCGCAATAAAAAAATTCTTGGTTTGGTTATTTCAGTAGAAGATGCAAAAAATGCAAAAATAAATATTAAAGATATGGCTTTTAATTTAAAAAAGATATCCGAAGTTAAAGAACATTCTATTTGGAGAATTGAATATTTGGAATCAATACTGGAGATAAGTAAATATTTCGCAACGACAAAAAATAATACTGCGGTATCTTTNATTCCTTCCATTTTTAGGGAAGATTATGATAAAATAGCTAAATTCAAAAATGATCTTTTAGAAACTCGAANCCATCCTAATCTAAAAACGGAAAAATTAATTTTTCAGGCAAGCACTGAAGATCGAATTTCCGCTTATAAAACTCTGATTCGCGAATCTTTCGCTCAAAAAAAATCAGTTTTTATTGTACTACCAACCGAGCACGACATAAAAATATTATATGAAATATTATCTAAAGGCATTGAGCAGTTCGCTTTCTCTTTCCACGGAGAATTAAGCAAGAAAAAAATTCTTGAAAAATTTGAACAAGTGGTTACCATAGAACATGGAGTATTAATATTGGGAACGGCATCGTTTTTGTCCATTCCACGAAAAGATATAGGAGTTATTGTGGTAGAACATGAAAGTTCTGGAAGTTATAAGATGATTCCGAAACCTCATCTTGATTTACGAGTCTTTGCAGAACTTTTTGCTTCCAAAATAAATGCACGACTTATCTTGAGTGATACTTTGCTTCGCTTTGAAACGATAGCAAGAGCGGAGATAGATGGTCTTATTCCTATGCACTCATTATCTTTCAGAATTAATTTCGATGGGGAAATAAAGATTGAAAATCCGAGAGATACTTTGGAAATTCTTCCCCCGGATAGAGATAAAACCTCTTCATTTAAAATCTTTTCTGCAAAAACTGTTGAAGAAATACGAAATGCTGTTGAAAAGAAAAAGAATGTTTTTATTTTTTCATTACGAAAAGGTTTAGCCACTATGACTGTGTGTCGAGATTGTGGAGAAACAGTAAGCTGTAAAAAGTGCAGATCACCGGTAGTGCTTTATTATTCACAAGAAGGAAAAAAGAGAATGTTTGTATGTAATCGATGCCAAAAAGAAATAAGTGTAAATGCGGTATGTTCTTTGTGTGGAAGCTGGAATTTAATACCTCTAGGGATTGGCACTGATACAGTATTTGAAGAAATAAAAAAATTATTTCCTAAAGAAAAAATTTTTAAATTAGATAAAGAAATAGCAAGAAATAAAAAAGGAGCAAAAAAAATAGTGGAGGAATTTGAAAAAAATAAAGGAGGGATTTTAGTGGGTACGGAAATGGCATTTTTTTATCTTAATAATAAAATACCTTTGTCTATTATCGCTTCTTTTGATTCACTCTGGGGCATACCGAATTTTAAAATGTCCGAAAAAATAATTCAACTTTTAATTTCAGTTATTGAAAATACTAGAGATAAAGTTATAATTCAAACTAAAAATGAACACGATCCTGCTATTCTAGCAGTGAAAAATGGAAATTTATTATCCTTTACGCGTGAAGAATTAGAAGATAGAAAAAAACTCAATTATCCACCCTTTAAGCGTTTTATTAAAATTACACATTTGGGTGACAAAGTAGAAACTTTGAAAGCAAGAAAAATGTTAGAAGAAATTTTTAAAGAACATGAGCCGGAAATTTTCAGCGGATTCATCACCAAGCTCAAAAATAAATATGTTACCAATGCTTTAATAAAAATAAACCCAAAAAAATGGTCTTTGTCTGAAATTTCAACAGATTCTTCGATTGATGAAAATCTACTTAATAAACTTTCGGCTTTACCACCATCTTTTCAAGTGTTAGTAGATCCAGAGGATTTGTTGTAAAAATCCTTTCATGAAATAATCACCGTGAACTCCCCTCTTTGTTTATCTTTATTTTTATTAAAATATTCCAAAATTTTCGCCGGAGAACCGGTTTTAAATTCTTCATAAATTTTTGTTAACTCGCGAGCAATGCAAACTTTCTTGTCCGGACAAAATTTTACAAGCGATTCTAGAGTTTTTAAAATTCTGTGTGGAGATTCATAAAAAATTATCGTCCTTTTTGCTTGCGCTATTTCTTGAAATAAAGTTTCTCTCCCCTTTTTATGCGGTAAAAATCCAAGAAAAGTAAACTCGTGAGTAGGTAGTCCGCAAGCTGAAAGTGCAGTAATAAGTGCGGTAGCTCCTGGTATAGGAATTACTTCTACTTCATTTCCAAAATTATCTTTTATTTTAGACACAAGCATTGTGCCTGGATCCGAAATCCCCGGTGTACCAGCATCAGATACTAATGCTAAATCTTTCCCTTCATTTAATAATTCAAAAATTTTATCTGTCTTCGCCAATTTACTTTGAGCATGATAACTCATTGTTGGTTTTTCTATATTATATTTATTTAAAATTTTCTTCGTCTCACGCGTATCTTCACATAAAATCAAATCCACATTTTTTAACGTTTCTATTGCTCGGANTGTAATATCTCCCATATTCCCTATTGGTGTCGCCACGACAAAAAATTTTGCCATGTTTTAGTATCTGATTAATTTATAAGTTAGTCAAGTAAAAACATTAAAACCAGCGACGCTCTCCTATTACGGACGCCGCTGGCTTGTGCTTGATGTTTACCTACGGCTGCGTCGAATCACGACGCAGCCTTTTTCTCCTGCTCCTGACCTTTCTTAGGAATCGTCCTGAAAAGAAGAAACGACGGCTGACAGTTGTGCTTTCGCAGGAAGTTGAGGAACTTCTTGTACTCGGCCGCGCGCATACTGAACAACTGCGTGACGAGCTTGTAGTTGCCCCGAGCATCCTCGAGACCCATGCGCACGAGCTGACGCAGATGCTCGTTGGTAATCTCCCGAGTCATGTACAGCGGGTACACAACCTCCCAGAATGACCGACGCTCCATGGTCATCTGTCGGTAGAGGTGGTCCACAACGTTCACGCGTCGGTCCCGTTGATTCCGCCGATCGGACGAAAAACCTGTCTCCATCTGGTTTTTCCTTTCATTCACGCCTGAAACTTTGGTACTGTACCTGGCATCGATGCTTGCGCAGGAAGTTCAAGAAGGCCTTGTAGTCTTCATTCGGCATGTTGAACATTCGAGTGACGATCTTGTAGTTGCCCTTCGTGTGCTTCAGAGCGGCCGTCACTATTGCACGCACATCTTCGCGGGTAATCTCCCGAGCCATGAAAGGTTCGTAGACCACCTTCCAAAATGACTCGTGATTCTCTGTCATCCGGCGGAGCAAGGTTTGCCAAATCGCTTCGCCCGCGCGTTCTTCAAGAGGGGCCTCCACGATAACCGTAATACTCAGGTGCTCGGGCTCGATTTCCACTCGATTGCTTGAGGCAAAATCCGCACCTGTGATCATATTCTTGAGTTCACGGACGTTGCCCGGCCAATTATACGCATTCATCGATTCGAGCGCTGTATCCGAGAATCGCTTGGTCACAGTCCTCTTTTGGAGGAAGTGCTGCGCGAGGTGAGAAATATCTTCCTTGCGCTTACGGAGAGGCGCAAGCGTGCAAACTACCGTGTTCAAGCGGTAGTAAAGATCTTCGCGAAATTCACCTTTGGAGACTTTCGCGCGAAGATCAGCGTTGGTGGCGCCGATGATGCGAGCACTCACTGTTTGGCTCGTTCGACCACCCACGGGACGGTATGGTTTCCTATCCAAAATACCCAGGAACTGGGCCTGGACTCGAAGGCTCATGTTGGCTACTTCGTTGAAGAAGAGCGTGCCTTCACCCGCGAGCGCGATGACGCCGGGTCGGTCCTCAGTTGCCCCTGTAAACGCACCTCGAACGTGACCAAAGAGCTCGGATTCTGACACCCCTTCACTCACCGCCCCACAGTCCACAGCAACGAACTGCTGGTTTGGACATGCAAGTTGGTGCATCCACTCGGCAAGTTGATCTTTGCCGGTGCCCGTCTCTCCGAGAAGTAACACCGCTTTCTCCTTGGCGGCTCGCCGACCGAATTTCCGAATTCGTTCGGCTTCTTGGCTGACGCCAATGAATTCAACAGTCTGCAGTAGCTCCTGTCGCAACTCCATCTGAGACATCAGAATCCCTCCTTTCCTTTTCATATTACTTAGTTAACAAGAAGCCCGTGATGGGCTCGGACTGGGTTCTAAGTAAATGGTATTCTTATTAAAAAAAAAAATCAAGTAAAAATAGTAATTTTTACTTTCTAAATTCTTGGGGTTTTTATCTCCTGTATTTCCGCGTCCTCCATTTATCAGCAATTTTCACGCGAGTGAAAGAACGCTCAAGTTCTGTTTCGAAATGTTCAAAATCCACAACTTCTTTATTTTCCATTTGTTTTTTTAATTCTTCTGCGCGAATTTTTGCTTTTTCTATTTTTTCATCGGAGAGTTCTCCCACATGCTCGACAAAATCCGCCAACACTGCAACTTCCGTTTCTCTTTTTTCATTTTGTTTTACTTCAACAAATCCTCCGACTAGAGCCATAGGCACATGTTCGCCATTTACAATAGCCACTATATCTCCTGAGGTAAGTTCTGTAATTAAAGGAATATGATCTGGTAGAATAGTAATCTCACCCAAAGTAGTCGGCATACTAACTTGATCCACCATCTCTTCCAAGACAAGGCGTTCCGGGGTAACTATTTTTAATTTTAATTGTTTAGCCATAAATTATTAATATAAATTTAAAATATTGCTTTTAAAAATCATACGAAGACCAACGGGTCGAAGTCTAAGCAAAAATTTAGTAAAATTTTATGCGGGTTTTTAAAAGTATATATTTTAAATTTATAAAGTACTTACCCTTTCCACCAAAGACGAACTTTGGTATTACATCGCGCCTCGCATATAAAAATCATTTTCCGGTTTATCATCATGCTTGCCTTCCAAAATTTCTTTAAAAGAGCGAATGGTTTCAGCTAATGGTACATATTCTCCTTTTGTTCCAGTAAAAACTTCTGCCACGAAAAACGGCTGAGAAAGAAATTTTTGAATCTTGCGAGCGCGAGCGACAAGTTCTTTGTCCGCATCAGATAATTCCTCCATACCGAGAATCGCAATAATGTCTTGTAAATCCTTATATCGCTGAAGCACGCGCTGAACTTCACGAGAAACATTGTAGTGTTCCTGTCCCACAATATTTGGATCAAGAATCGTGGAAGAAGAATCAAGTGGATCCACAGCCGGATAAATACCAATTTCTGAAAGTGAACGATTGAGCACTACAGTGGAATCCAAGTGAGAAAAAGTTGTCGCCGGAGCCGGATCCGTCAAGTCGTCTGCCGGCACATAAACCGCCTGCACGGAAGTAACTGAACCCTTGTCCGTGGAAGTAATACGTTCTTGTAATATTCCCATTTCTGTAGAGAGCGTTGGTTGATAACCTACCGCGGAAGGAATACGTCCAAGTAAAGCGGAAACTTCAGATCCAGCTTGAGTAAAACGAAAGATGTTATCAATAAAAAGAAGCACGTCTTTACCCTCAGCATCACGAAAATGTTCTGCCATAGTAAGCCCCGATAGAGCTACACGTAAACGCGCGCCTGGTGGCTCATTCATTTGCCCGAAAACCATCGCGACTTTTGGCAACACACCGGATTCTTTCATTTCGTGATACAAGTCATTTCCTTCACGCGTTCGCTCTCCCACTCCCGCAAAAACAGAATATCCGCCATGGTTAGAAGCAATATTGTGTATTAGTTCCTGAATGACAACAGTTTTTCCGACACCGGCACCTCCGAAAAGTCCTACTTTCCCGCCCTTGAGCACAGGGCAAATAAGATCAATGACTTTAATACCTGTTTCTAAAATTTCAACTTTCGTTGCTTGTTTCACATACTCGGGCGCACTGCGATGTATCGGTAATCTTTTGGAATTTTCAACGGATTTACCACCTGCCTGCATAGGTAAATCATCTATGGCTTCACCTAAAACATTAAAAATACGTCCAAGTGTTGCACTGCCAACAGGTACAGTTATTGGTGCTCCAGTATTCATCACATCCATTCCGCGAGAAAGACCGTCAGTCGTATCCATTGCAACAGAGCGGACAACACCACCACCTAAATGCTGTTCTGTTTCTAAAACAATTTTTTTGTTACCATTCATTACTACAAGCGCTGTATAAATAGTCGGGACGTTTTTTGTCTCATTGCCAAAATCCACGTCTACGACCGGCCCGATTATTCTTTTTATTTTTCCTGTTGTTTGCATTTTTGTTTTAATAATTACTTTATAACTTTATAAAAATTAGTCCTTCTTAGACTCAGAATTTTCAGCTTACACTCGCCATGCCTGCGGATATTTCTGATATTTCTCTGGTAATATTCGCTTGTCTGGCTTTATTGAACATTAAAGTAAGATCATCAATCATCTCACCGGAAGCCTCAGAAGCATTTTTCATTGCTACCATACGGGAAGATTGTTCCGAAGCGTTTGATTCGAGCAACATTTGATAAATTTGCATTTTAGTAATTTTTTCCGCAAGCAATCCAATAAATTTATTTTGATTCCCTTCAAATAAATAATCAGTTTTTTTGTCGTTCNTAATTGGACTTTCATCGGTAGCTAAGGCTAAATTGGATATAAACTCTTTTAAATCTGTTTTGGAAACCGGAAGAATTTGCTTGATATTCGGTTTTTGGGTAAGTGCTGAAATAAAATCAGTATACGCAACTAAAACTTTGTCATATTTTCCGAGACTGTATTCATTTACAGCAAGTTCTGATATTGGCGTAACATCGGAAAGAGAAATATAGTCAGGTAGTTCAAAAAAACTAGCTAAGATATTTTCTCCCACACGACGCATTGCTATATCTCCCTTTTTGCCTATTGTCACAATATCCACATTATTTTCTACTAAATCTTTTTTAATAGAAAGAAGTATTGTAAATAATTTCTTAATCACTTGAGCATTATAAGCACCNCAAAGNCCTCGATTNGAAGTAATTAATATAAGTAAAATTTTTCCTGTAATACCTTTANCCTCGTGCGCCGTAAAAAGAGGGTGTTTTATTTCTTCCGTATTTTGTGCAATAGAAGTTAATATGTCCCACGAATACTCAGCATATAAACGAGAAGCTAAAGTTGATGCCACCGCTCGTTTCATCTTGGAAGCTGCCACAAGTTCCATCGCTTTGGTGATTTTTTTTGTGTTCTTTACACTCTTTATTCGTCTTTTAATTTCTTTTGTTCCGGCCATAAAATTATTTAAAGGATACTTTAAAATCAGCAATCGCTTTTTTTAATTGCTCTTCGCCTTTATCGGTCCATATTTTACTTTCTTTAACCTCTTTGTAAAAAACTTTTGCATTGTTTTCAGTATAATCAATAAGGCCAGCCTCAAATTCTTTAATTTTTTCTACTGGCACATCATCCATGAAGCCTTTTACTAAGGCGTACAAGGTAACTACTTGATGTTCGGTCTTTACCGGTGCGTACTGAAGCTGTTTTAAAACTTCTACTGCCCTTTTTCCACGTTCAAGCTGACGCTTAGTGGACTCATCCAGATCTGATCCGAATTGAGAAAACGCTTCCAGTTCACGGAATTGTGCAAGATCAAGTTTAAGTGTTCCCGCTACTTTTTTCATTGCTTTGATTTGAGCGCTTGAACCCACGCGTGAAACCGAAGAGCCGACATTTACCGCTGGACGAATTCCTTTATAAAAAAGATCTGTTTCCAAAAAAATCTGTCCATCGGTAATAGAAATAACATTTGTTGGAATATAAGCTGAAATATCGCCCGCTTGAGTTTCAATAATTGGGAAAGCGGTAATAGATCCGCCTCCATATTTTGAATTACGTCTGCAAGCACGCTCTAATAGACGAGAGTGTAAATAAAAAACATCACCTGGATATGCCTCACGGCCAGGTGGGCGACGAAGTAAAAGCGAAATTTCACGATAAGCTACAGCATGTTTAGAAAGATCGTCATAAACAATGAGTACATCTTTTCCTTTGTCCATAAAATATTCTGCAATGGAAACTCCCGTGTAGGGGGCAATATATGAAAGTGCTGCCGCTTCCGATGCTCCTGCTGAAACGATAACGGTATAAACCATGCTATTGCCTTGTTCGAGACGAGCTTGAATCTTTCGCAGTTTAGAATCTTTCTGACCAATGGATACATACACACAAATCATGTCTTGTCCCTTTTGATTTAAAATACTGTCAATTGCAATTGCGGTTTTGCCAGTTTGTCTATCTCCGATAATAAGCTCACGTTGACCCCGCCCAACCGGAATAATAGCATCAATAACTTTTATTCCTGTGGCAACAGGTTCACTCACACTCTGTCTCGTCACAACACCGGGAGCTACTTTTTCTATTGGATAAGTTTTATCAGACTTAATTACACCCTTTCCATCTATTGGCATACCAAGCGAATTTACCACTCTACCTAAAATATTATCCGACACGGGAATTTCTAAAATTTTGCCGGTAGCCTTAACTTCATCCCCTTCTTTGATTTTAGAAAAATCTCCCAAAATTATCACGCCTACTGTGTCTTCTTCAAGATTGAGCACTACACCCGTCTCTCCACCCGCAAAAGTTACCATTTCGGAAGACCTAATGTCAGAGAGCCCGGAAACTCTAGCAATGCCATCAAAAACTTCCAATACGTGACCCACTTTCTCAACTTTTATTTGAGCGGAAAAATTTTCTATTTCTTTTCTTAAATTTTCTACGACGTGATTATGGCTCATATCATTTTATTAAATGTTGTTGTAATTGGGAAATTTTGTTTTTCATTGAAAGATCTATCACTTCATCATTTACTTCAATTCGATATCCTCTTAATAATTTCGGCTCCATGATTTCTTCTAAGATAACATTTTCTATGTTGTATCTTTTTTTTAAAGAATGACTTAATTCGTTTTTGGTATCATGACTTAACTTGTGAGCAGTTATAATTTTTACTACTATCGTTCCTTCTTCTCGATGTATCATATTCTCTAGATGTTTAAGAATATCTGGAATTTTGGCCGTCAGTCTCCTTCTAAANAAAAATCGGGTTGCGTTAATGCTAAAATCTGTTAATTCTTTACCATTTTTACCTTTGGAATTTAAGTAGAGTGCGTGAGCTACGTTGTTGTTAGAAATTGTAGTCATGTTATTATAAATTACTCAAATCTTGCTTACTACTAAGTAACTTCTCCGTGGCAAGCATTGTTAAAGAAACAATTTCTGTTTTTGCATCTTCCACCATTTTTATTTTTTCCGCTTCAAGTGTTTTTTTGCCGGTATTTATAATTCCAGACACTTCCATTTTTGCATTTTCTATCATCTCTGTCTTTTTAGCTTCTGCTTGTTTTTTACCATCTTGAAAGATTTTATTCGCCTCTGTACGAGCATTTAATAAAACCTTTTCGTATTCAACACGAGTATTTTCTAAAAGAGTCGCATTCATTTTAGCATCATCAATTCCTTTTGCTATTTTTTCTCCTCGTTCACTCATTAATTTACTGAGCGGCTTTAAAGCAAAAATGTAAAGCACCACAAAGACAACGGCGAAGTTGACCGCTTGCGCGATCATAATCTTCCAATCTATGTGAAATGTGGAAATGATTGATTCCATTACACTTATTTTTTAAATTGAAAACGCAATAACTAGCGCGTAAATAGCGATGGCTTCTGCGAATGCACACGCAAGCAACATCGGAACCAATATTTTCCCTGCTGCTTCAGGATTGCGTCCGATTGATTCCATCGCTTTGGAACCAATTAAACCGATAGCAATACCAGGACCAACAGAACCCAAACCAATGGCTACAGCTTTTGCAATAGTATCTAAATCCATATTTTTAATAATTAATGATTAATAATTTCGACTAATAATTTATAATGACTTACGCATGGACTAATTTTTTCTCTTCATGACTTTCTTCATGTTCATCGTGATCTGTGGCTGAAATGGTGAAATACACGACAAGTAAAATTGAAAAGATCAANGCCTGAATCACTCCCACTAATATTTCTAAAAAAAGAAATGGTATTGGAATGATATAAGCTACCAAAGCAGCCATGGAGACCAAAAGAACCTCTCCGGCGAAAACATTTCCAAAAAGACGAAAAGAGAGAGAAGCAACCTTTGCAAATTCACCAATAATTTCAATTAAACCAACAAAGAACGTAATCGGCGCAACAATGATAACTGTCGGCTCATGGCGTATTTTGGTAAATATTTCGCCGAGCACTTTTAGATTAACATACTTGTTAAAAGTTTTCCAGAGCCCGATGGAAAAAATACCAAAAAGATTCGCTCCAAATACCGCCATAGCGGCAAGCGCAATAGTCGTGTTGATGTCCGCTGTTCCTCCGCGTAAATACGGAACAAAAGAAAGACCTCCTTCACTTTCCTCCAGAATACCAAATCCACCGAGTGGCAGAATACCTAACCAATTATTCAGAAGCACAAAGAAAAAAACAGAGATCGCAATTGGGAAAATTTTTATAGAGAGAGCTCGATTATTCGTTACTTGATCACATAAATTTAGGGCATTTTCTATAATGACTTCAAAAATATTTTGTAATTTACCTGGTACTTCTCGAAGCTTTGTCCGTAAAACAAGAGACAAAATAACAATAATTATTACAACAAACCAAGATGTGAAAAGTGCATTAGTTACAACAAAATCTTTGAAATGAAAAACTGGTTCCGCAAAAAGCGTAATATTGTGGCTTATTTGTTCTTCTTTTAATTCCGTTATTGGATTTTCTTTTGCTTCCATAATTAATTTTTATATATTATTTTTATTTTTTTTCTCTTTATCTTCATTTTCTATCTTTTTCATATAT
>C687J35174_10004852_pt1 | contig 17914 bp, 16 predicted proteins | sample RifCSPhighO2_01_FD_35174 | JGI IMG/M metagenome (IMG submission 35174) | reverse complement strand
AAATTGTTCAAAGGTAAAGCCGAGAACCATCAAATACCAAAGGAGAGTCAGGACCATTTGGTAGTTTAGCGGGACGGAATTGACGAGCTCCGGGGAGCCAACCAATAGCACGTTAAGCAAAATCGCGGGAAAAAAGAGAAGCACTACCGAAGTAAATACCCACCTTAAGTTGGTAAACCAGTGTTTCCTAAGAACCAAAACAATCTTTTCACCTTCGAGCTGATTGTCAAAGTGTGTTGCCTTAGGGGTTTCTTCAAAACTTCCTGCAGCCTTAATTTCCTCTTGTTCCATTAGTGGGATTGTACCATATCGAACCCAAAATCCAAACAATAATCCAAATTTTTAATTTTCAATATCACATTGAATCATTGCTTATTCATTGTAAATTGGGAACTGAAAACTGAAAATTAGTTAACCAGGATATCATAGTAGCTTGTCCAGATAACCAAGTTACCAATAGAACGAAGATTGAAAATACTTTTGAATTGATAACCGTCAAATCTAGTTTGAGCGTAATTTGCGCTGTTTACATAGATATAATCCGTATACCCAGTCCCATCCTGGGTCGTGAACACGTCAGTGATTTTACCTATTTCTTTTTTACCTTTTTTAATAAGCTCATCCCTAACTTGTTCTTTACTCCAGCCTTTGTTTGAAGAGTTACAACCATCTGGTGGGGACAGGAACTGATTTAGACCGGAATCAACTTGAGAGAGTAAAAAGGCATTGAAAATGTCTTCTAATTCTTCCCCAGACAGCCAAGGGTTATACCCTCCGCTGCGACAGTTCTTCCCACCCTCCCTGTCTCCCCAGGCTTTGTGATACCAAGGTGAGTTGCCATAGGACGGTCCATCATAAGCGCCATTAGCGCCAAAATCTTTTAGTCTTCTGGTCCAAGGCTTCCCGTTGCTCCAAACATCATCGCTTGTCCGGGTATATCCCCCAGCCGTAGAAGCATACCAAGCTGTGAGCGGAGAGGAGTTGTATGTTAGTACCATCCCCTTAGTCTCATTAACAGCCTGTTCCCAAGCCCCTCCTTTGTTATGCCCGAGGTAGACCTGACACCTTTGATCAGTGCATATGGTCCCTCCACTACCCACATACGCAAGCGCATAGCTTCTGGCCGCCACTGCCTGAGCTTTGAGAGCCTCCAATGGCCAAGATGAGGGCATCTCGGCTATACCTTTGAGATAAGTATCTTCAAGGGAGATATTGCCATAGCCTTCGACTGAAATGGTATCTGGGGTTGGATAACCTTCCGTCAATTTCAAAGCCCCACCATCAAGGTTGTAATAAACTTCCAAAATCTGGCGAAAATTTTGTCCGTCTTTGGCTCGGCCATACGCGCCATACTGGTTCATCCCTACCCGATGTGGATAGCCGTAACTCGCAAAGGCGTAACCAGGCTTGAAAGGGGAAGCCGGCAAGGCAACAGAAACAGGAGCACTGTCCCCAATGGACGTGTTTTGGGTAGAAGCGGCAAATTTAGAGGCTATTAGTTCTCTTTGCTTGGTAGTCAAGCCTTTAATAGCGCTCTCCAAAGATTGGATTTGGCTTTCAGCTGCACTTTTTTCTTTAGCAGCTTGCGCCAACTTGGTCTTGGTGGTGCCTTCTTGTTTAACTAGATCATTTTTTATTCTAGCGATCTGGGCAAGGTTTGATTCCAACTTTTTCTTGCTATCTTCAATCGTTTTTTTATCATCATTAAACTGGGTGATTTCTCGGTTAAGGTCAGAAATAACTTTTTTAGCCTCATTAATACTGGAGGAGTGAAAAGCAATTCTTTGAGCAGCCTCAGTTAGTTTGTTATCAGCGAGTAGAAGCTCAAAAGAGCTAACTTGGCTTTTTTTATAAAGGTCTACGATCAAGGTATCGCGAAACTGTTGCTGCTTATCGAGCTTTGCTTGTCGATCCGAAAGAATTTGTTCGAGCTCTTTTATTTTTTGCTGAGTTGAGCTTATTTGTGTTGCGAGGTTGTTAATATTCTCTTGAGTAGCGCTTAGCTTAGTCCCCAAATCGGCGAGGTCACGGTTAAGCTTTTCTTGATCTTTCTTAAGCTGATCAATTTTTTGCTGAGTCTGCGCATACTCTGACTGTTTAAGCTGCAGCTCACGAGTAATGTCGTCGATCTCGTCGGCATGCAAAATCGGCGCGAAAATATTTAGGAAAAAAACCAAAAGTAGGATCCGAGCAGTTTTCATAGTAACCGAATTTTACCACAGCTTTGAAGTTTAATCCTCGCCCGCCGCGTGGAATGAATTTTGAATCTCGAATTAGGGATTCTGCAAAGTTTCCTTTCGACCTTGCCATGAAAGTGAGCACGGCCTTAATTCGAGCCTTGAAAGCGACGCGTTTTCTTTCTAGTATTCGCCTTGAAACTGGAGGCGACCCAGCTTAGCTGGGGAAAAACAAAGGTATTCTTGTACAGGGGAAGCTGGAACTGACTAGCACGAAGTGCAGGAATTCCAGAGGGGTTCCCCGCTGGAGACTCCTTTGTTTTTAGCTGGGGTTTTCAGAGCGAAAGATCCTTTGGGCGACTTTGGATCAGCAAAGTCGCAAACTACCACTTTGTCGGCACAAAAGAACAAGCCTTCCTCCTTGGAGAAAAGAACAGATTCTGGACAAGCCAGAATGACAGGGAAACGGGATCGTGCCGAGGCATACCACACTACGCAGGTAGCAGCTCGACTGTCTCTTCGAGAGCCTGAGGGCTCCTCAGAGCCTCGAACGGCCTGAGCAGCCCTTCGGTCTTGAGCTCAGGGTCGAAAGACTCACTGTCGAAGGACTTCGGGAGGATTGCGCTGATGCGCAAAAAGAAAGGACTCAACCTTGTGGTGAGTCCTAAATGGCAGCAGTCGGGTTAACAGATCCTTCTGGAATCATTCCCGCCCTCTTGGCCAAATCTCCTACATTCATAAAAGTGATCTCCCCAACTTTCGCCCAAGGTTTGGGAACCAGCCAGAATTGTAAAACACCCTTACGAGTCCTCATAAGTATCTGTTCCGGATTCTCTCCATACCCTTCAGGTAACCCGAGCATCTCAAGAGAATTCGGCAAGGAGTAGTAATAATCCCGAATCGTGGGGTTAAGCTCTAGTAGGGCGTAAGCCTCGTCCTCAGTCTCAAACCCAATCCGCTCCGGAACTCCCTGAAAGGTAAGCCACTCCTCGCCTCTGAGTGTAGCCATTTCCCGCAAGCTGTCAAAGAACTCAGCGACCCCAAGGCTAGGATTCCACATAAGCAAAACCTTTTGGAATGCCTGCATTACCCTACCTTTATAAGTAAACCGACTGCTGGTCGGGTAACCTAAGACATCCACACCACCAAGTCTCTGATACTCACTCCAGAAAAGGACGTCACCTTGATCAGTAACGTTGTATCCACCCTGGTTCTGACCAGTCTGGGTGTAGTACCTCCCCGGAGCACCCCGAGTAGACCAGTCAAGCAGGTTTCCTTTTAAGTACCTCATTCCTGGTTCTAGAGTGATCTCTTCGTAAGTCCACTCAACAGGACCCTCTTCTAACCTATAGGCAAAAGTGTATAAACCTGGGGGTGCCTTAACACTAGCCACTCCCAACTTCCCTGTCATCCTAATGTCGCCTTCTTTATATAACGGACCACTCAACCTCGAGCTGTAATCGGGAGTAGGCGGTATTATTTTACCGTTGGGATCTCTTTTCGGGATATATAACCCAGCATCAGCGTAAACAAACGACCCGTCTTCGGCGCGTGCCACAAAGTCCACTCTAGCGAAGATAGGGTGGTAGCTAAATGTCTGACCAGTCTTTACTTCAAAAACGCCGGGGTGTATTTCAAGGAAACGCAGTTGCTCCTCAGGACAACACGCTTGGCTCAAAAAGTAGAATCCTGGGGGTACCTGAGCACTTTCTATCCCTTTTCCGTTTGGCTTAAAAGGCAATACTCCCACGTAATTTCGCCTGGAATAGTCAAGTACAAACTCACCATTCGCATTTCGCTGAGTTCTATAAATGCTTATACTAAGATCGGTAAGATATTTTCCTTCGTGATCTCTAAAACTTAGTTCTATAGTACCAAGATCGGGGGTGGGGGTTGCACTCTGAGCAAAGACATTACCAGACAAAAGAAGGGCTATCAGGACCGCAAAACATAGTCTTAGGGCCAGTCTCATATCTCCTCCTCATATGCACCATGTTAAGGTGCTGATTAGTTCGTCAATTCCACTATATAGCTACCTGCCACCTCAAAGTCAAGCTCCTGAGGCTCTTACTTAATACAACTAGTCTATATTTAATTGACATAGGAGCGTAAGAACGCTAGAATTAGCTAGCAAGAAAGGTAATTTCCTGACCTAAAATGTTTTCATGAAAAAAATACTTCTCACTCTGCTCAATTTTTTTATTGTCTTTGTCTCAAGCTTAAAGTCTGCTTTCGCCCATGCGGGACATCCGATAATCGGGGGTAACGCAGCTTCATGCCCAACGGCTGGTGGGGAACATATCTTTACAGGTATCGGTTGTATACACACTGCACCAGACTGGTTGGCAAGTGGGCTACTTGACGCTGCCATAAAAATGGGGGGAGGGGTGGCTTTTATATTTCTTCTTATTGGTGCGTTTCACCTGATCACTTCAGGTGGGGAACCAGAACATATTGAACACGCCAAAGAACAAATAACAGCCGCGATTGCCGGTTTATTGCTAATTGTATTCTCAGTGGTTATATTGAGAGTAGTAGGCATAGATATTCTCGGAATTCCTGGATTTGAAAGAGGAACAGATTCTATAAAAACACCATGAAAATAAAGTTCTTAGTAACACTAGTGTTCGTAATTCTAACGCTTCTTCTGTCTTCGAATAGCCTACTTGCTGTTTCAGAAGTTAAAACCCCCTCAATACGTCTCTACGACCCTTTAAACCTTAATCTTTGGAGCATTACAAATTCGACCGCAATTTCCGAAGTCAGAGGTTTAACAACAACTCTTATTTCCTGGCTGATACTAGTAGCCGGCTTAATGTCACTAATCTATCTTGTTATCGGTGGGTTTAAATGGTTGTCTGCTCAAGGGGATCCAAAAGCTCTGTCAGCTGCACAGCAAACAATCGTGGGTGCGATCATCGGTTTTCTCATTACCTTCGCGGCATACTGGATCATCGAGATTCTCCAAACCATCTTTGGGATATCTATCCTAGCAAGCCTTATACCCCCCGCCCAAGCTCAGGTAAACACGGGAGATAGTTTCAAACTCCAAGGCAATTTAGGAATTGATGCTGTCTTTCGGAGGACACCAATGGGAATAGGATCTTTTATTTCCAGTATACTTTCAGCTGCGGTTACGGTTGCAGGCCTTGCCTTTCTAGGCTATTTTATTTTAGGCGCCTTCAAATTCATTACGGCAGGCGGAGACCAGAAAGCCATTGACGGCGCCAAGAAAACTCTTACTTCCGCCGCAATCGGTCTCTTGATTGTCTTTACTTCGTATTGGATAATAGAGATACTCCAAACTATCACTGGAGTACCAATACTGCCTTAACTATGAAAAAAATACTAAGTTATACAATCTTTCTGTTTGCCATAAGCGTGACCAGCACCTATGCCCAAAAAAGCCCTTTTGGTACCATTGGGGCTCCGTTTGGCCCAACTAGTACCTACGGGAAACCAGGCGGTCTTGGCGCTTTTATTAGCAACGCTGTCAGCGCAGCGACTATTATCGCCGGTCTAGGCTTCCTGGCGTATTTGATTTACGGTGCTTTTCGCTATCTCACCAGTGCCGGGGATGAAAAAATGGCAACCGAAGCCCGTAAGTCCATATCCAACGCTTTTATTGGGTTGGTTATGGTAGTTCTCGCTGTTGCTGTAACCGCAGTCGTTCAAGCAATCTTAGGTATTAATATTCTTAATCCAAAATTCATAGGACCATAATGAAAAAACTAGTTTTAGCTACAGCCAAATACTTACCAGCACTCACTTTCATTGTGGCCCTAATGTTCTCATTCGCCTCTGGGATAGAAGCTGTAAACGAATTCCAAGCTGGAGACATCGAAAATAAAGCCCTCCCTAGCCCAAGAGGAAGAAAAGAGCAGAGTGGAACTGACTTAGCCTATTATATTTCTGTATTCTGGGACACCGCACTTATAGTGGCTAGCCTAGCATTCTTGGTTTATCTGCTTGTTGGAGCCTTCCGGTATCTTACCGCAGGTGGGGATCAAAAAGCCACATTAGAAGCCAGAAACATAATCATGCACGCGTTTGTAGGTCTCATGATCGTAGCTTCTAGCTTTGTAATCATTAAAATAGTTGAGAGTATAACTGGAGTAACTATAGTTGGCGGGCCAATCAAGTTTCCAACACCTGCACCATGATCTAAAAATATGACAACACTTATCAGTATAGCTATTTTAATAGCAAGCCTTTCGTTGACAGTACCCACTATAAACGCGGGAGAGTTCGTTGTAGGCGTAGGCCCAGGAAAAGGTGTTGGTTTAGGGGGGGTGTTGTCAGGCGATAATTTCTTAGGTATTCCTATCAGGGATCTTGGGGGTGCTGGAGGTTTGCTTACTATTTTAATCCAAACAGCCACCATAATCGCCGGGATAGGTTTCTTTCTGTACCTACTCTTTGGAGGTCTAAGATGGATGACCAGTGGTGGGGATAAAGTAGCAACTCAAGCAGCACGAGAAACGATCACCAGTGCCTTAATAGGTCTTCTGATCGTCCTTTCCGTTTACGCTATCATAAGAGTTCTAGAGGCGGCATTTGGACTTACCATACTTAGCGGAGGAATAAAGTTCCCTTCACCAATATAAAATGAAAATAGCTTCTTACGTATTATCTCTAACTAGTCTCTTTAGCTTAACCGTAAGTCCTATTTTGGCTGCTCAATACAAATCTTTATGCGTTCCATCTGGATCTGTCCCCTTTTCTAACGTGGGCTCTCTCCTAGGGCAGGTTTTCGTGTTTGTGCTAGTAACCGCCTCGATACTTCTCTTTCTGTATCTAATACTCGGTGGTGTGCAGTGGATGACCAGTGGTGGGGATAAAGTAGCAACTCAAGCAGCGAAGGACAGACTTACCGCCGCACTTGTGGGAATTCTCATTATCCTGTCAGTTTACGGGGTAATGAAAATCGTTGAGGCCGCTTTTGGGATTAATGTTTTGGGTAGTATCAAACTCCCAACTGCCCCGGACAGTATACCTTATTTAATTAAGGACCCTAACTGTCCATAGATTGACAACCTTATCAGTTTATGTTAAAAATTTGGAAGGAGGTGAAAACCAAAAATGAACTTAATAAAAACGGTTAGAACCATAGCAGTTTCCGCCCCAGCGTACCTAGCAACGGCAAGTCTTGCTTTTGCCCAACCAGCAGGTGCAGAAAATCGCGCAACGGTTTCAGGAGGGGTTAATGTAGAAGTAACGCCCTTCAATAGTATTGGCTCGTTGCTTGGCCAAGTTTTTACCTTCGTTTTAGTAATCGCCTCTATTTTACTGTTTCTCTACCTAATCTTGGGTGGTGTGCAGTGGCTCACGTCAGGCGGAGATAAGATGGCGACCCAGGCTGCAAGAGACCGCATCACCGCAGCTCTCACTGGATTACTAATCATTCTTTCAGTTTACGGTGTCTTCAAAATACTCGAAGCCGCCTTTGGGATTAACGTCTTAGGTAATATCAAGCTTCCCACAACAGCTGATCGAACGCCATTTGACTAAGATACTCGCGGAAATTATGTAATTTCGAAACTCGCCTCTCGGGGCGAGTTTTGTTTGGATAGGTTTGACTACAAAGACAGCATATGATAAAAATTAGTAACATGATAATCAAATTAAAAGTCTTTTTTCTTACTCTACTAACATTCCTGTTACTAGCAGCTCCCCAGAGCGCTTTCGCAATCGACTGCAGCAAGTTCTCTAGCGATCCAGATATTATTAGTGGGAAAACTTTAGGAGTTTATCATCTGGAGTGTGTTTATCAAAAATTCATTGGGGTTGTAGCTCCTCTGGCTGGCTTAGTCGCTTTTATCTTCATTGCTTACGGTGGTATTAAGTACATCTCGGCCCAAGGAGATCAAAAGGCGGTTGCCTCTGCCAAAATTACTATCACCATTTCTATATTTGGCTTGGCAATGGTCCTAATAGCCTATTTCATAATTGATATTCTCACTAGATTTACTGGGGTAGATCTCCGAAATTTTGAAATTCCAAAACCCTAACGCTGGACGTATGAAAAAACTCCTTACACTATTTCTCTCGACTTTATTACTACTAGTTTCTACAACAAGTGTCTTTGCTGCTGACTCCAGTGAAGAAGATTCCGGCAGAGACTCAAGTCTGTGTGGCGATAATTATTGCTCAGAAACCGAAACATCAGCAAGCTGTCCTGCTGACTGCGGGGAGCAGATTGACATATCAGGGATACCTTGCACAGACTTAGAATCAGACACTATCAAAGAAGATATACCTAGAGGTGTGCAAAGTGTCAACCTAGAACCGCAAGGAAATCGAATAACCCAAGTTAATACAAGTACTTGGGACACAATAACTAATGATCTTACCAATCTGTGGAAAAATCTAAGACCTCCCTACCAAACAAACCAGGATCCCAAAGATAAATTTAGCGCAATTCCTTCAAAAATAACTATCGAAGGGCAGTTCGAAAATGCGCCCGCTGATATCAAGCCTGTGAGTGATCAAAAAATAGGTATTCCAGAAAGTTATCTAGGAAAATATAACAAGCTTAGTGAAACCAATTCTTCTTTTATAAAACCGCCCAACTTACCATCAATCGTTGCTAATGAAAAGGTTGATGTAACCTCCGCCCCAACTTCTTCACACCCATCGCAAGGACAGTTAAATATTCCTTGGTCCCAACGATTGGTAAATCTAATCTCAGGAGCTTTCGCAGGCGCCAGAGACTGGGTAAATCAATTGTTTGGGGGCAGCAACCCAAACCCAGAGCTAGCCCTAAAAGTCAAAACTTGCACTCCATATGGAATCCAAAATGTTCAGAATACTCTTCAAATCACCCAACCCTTTCGAATGCCCAATCTTAATTTTGGCAAGGACACCAAACGGGAAGACGACTCGGTCAAATCTAGCTTCAATCTCACCACTTCAGCCGGATCTAGCACCTCCAAAGACATCAACGTCAAAACCTACGGAACAGCCCAGATACGAGACTCACTTATCAATACCCGTAGAGTATTAGCTTTTAATCCTTTCTCGCTGTCCTCATCTTTAGACAGTACCTACAGCTTGCCTACCACGGGTATAAGCGCGGGCTTAGGGGTAGCAGAGGTGTTTTCAAAAGCCGCGCAGTCCGCGAAAATTCCTCTGCCTATGTTATATGCTATTGCTGACCGTGAAAGTAGCTCTCTTTATGCCCGAGTAAACGAGGAGGAGTTTAAACGCTTTAGCACCCCTAACTGGTGGGTAGGTCTAAATAATGACGACCCGAGGGGTCGGGAATTCAATCATCCTGATATTGTCAGAGCATTAGCCTACAATACTTGTCAATATTACCTAGCGTGTGGGTCCGGTTCAGATGTCAGAGGGCTAATGCAGTTTCTAAAAAGTACTTTCAACTCTGTGGCTAATCGGGTTCAATCATTAGTTGGGCGGGAAGTTGATTTCAAAAATATGACTGATAGCATCTATGGCGCGGCGTTTCATTTAAGAGACCTAGGAAACACTGCTAGTGGGAGTGGCCTATCCGAAAGTAGTTGGGACCAAGCAACCGTTAAAAAAATCGCTCGGGCTTATTGTGCTGGATCAAGCAATATGAATAACCCAGCTGTAGATTACGATCGNGCCTGTTTCCATGGNGGTCTCACCTATCCTCAAGAAGCCTGGTTACAGTATAATAGACACGTCTTGAGGTTGGGACTATAATGCTAGAAAACATCGCCAAGTACCGCAATTTATTTGTCATAACTCTAATAATTTTGGGAGTACTCTTAATTCTAGTTGTTCTTAACAATCCCAAGAGTAGCCCAAGTCAACAAGTAGAGTCGGTATCTCGCCTCACCAATCAGACAGTCGATCCTGTAGAGCAAAATGTTATCTCACCCCAAGGACCGATTCTCCGAAAAGAACCAGACAAGCCTGAAACTCAAGAAGTCGGTGATAAAAAGTCCTTAGTTATTTCAAAACTTCCAATCTTTTTCGATAACTTTAACATCGTATATTTTGTAGAGGAAGATCTTTTTCTAGTCAAAATTACTCAAGACCCTTTTGAAGAAAACAGGATCAAGGCAGTTGAATGGCTAAAATCTCAAAATTTGACTAACGATGATCTAGAAAGACTAAAAATTGTGGTTGACAAAGCTGCCTTCGTAAAATAGCTAGTACCTAACCGCTGGAACATAAACAACTACCTTACTCTCAGTGTCATCTTCCAAAATTCCCGTACCTTCAAACACATAGACAGGCTGCAAGTACTGATCCTGGTAGTTTTCACCATAGTAGGCTAGATAAACACTGCTCAGATCAAAACTTTGCAAAACACTACTAGCTCCCCCAAAAAAGCTATTCTGGACCATTACTCCGCCGCCGCCGGAAACAGTATTCTTCGCCTCATCAAGTGAGATGAGCGGCGCTTCCCCTAACTCCCCCCAGATAGAACTGTAAAGAGGCATTTTAAGACTTATAACTACTTTACGAGAAGAAACACCCACTTTTACTTTGCTAGATAGTGATTTAGAAACTAAAAGGGGCTTGTCTGCAATTTTTAAGGGGAATTCTATACCGGCAATTTCCTTTTTAACCAAACTTGGTTTTTCGGTTTCCAAGGAGTAAGTTTCTGAATAAGAAATTTTGGGATTCTGGGTATCAATGTAGTCATTCATCAGACCCTTCTGGGTAAGGAAATTTTTAGCAATACCAAGAGCCTCTGTTTCTATTACTTCAACACCAGGAGCGACTATATCGGGATCGTTAAGACTGTCCAAAAAATACTCCAAGGTCCTTTTGTTCAAATTGATACTTAAGGAGTCCCCACCCCGCAGCCAAGTCCAAACCTTGCCTTGGTCTGAAATGCTTTCTTGAGGGATGTTTCCAAAGCCGAATTCAGCCGCCAATCTCTTGGCTTCAACGTCATTTAAGACTAGTCCATCAGCGGTTTTTTGGTAAACCATTAGTTTGCTCTCTAAAAAGCTTTCATCAATACTAAAGGTCGCTGTTGTGGAGGATTGCCGCCACTCTGGGGCTTCAACAGTTTCAATATTTAGCTGTGGTATTTGACTTGTAACAGCTTCTCCGGAAGTCTCTGATTGGTCAGACTTTTCTTGAGGAGGGCTTTGAATTTCTTTTTCCTGTTGGGTAGATTTGGAAAAAAACGTCACGAAGACTAGTAAAGCTAAGGAAGTTACTCCCAAAAGTACAAGTCCTATTTTTCTTAATCTTTCGTAGTTATCCGGTTTCATACAAGTTATGGAGCACTCAGACAGTTACCTCCAGAGGTATTAACCTCATTTTCTTGAATTACATCCCTGTCAGTTATTTTTGGCTGGAAAGCCTTAAAAGTCTCTTTCATATCTGATTCAAAAGGAAATTCTCGACCGCCTACAAACCTTCGTACTTCATAGTGTAAATGATTTGGATCGCTCCCACTTGAGTTTCCAGTCGCATCCACTCGGCCTATCAGACAACCCGCTGTTACTCTGACTCCGTTCACTCCTGCCAAGGATATTGCCCTCTCAGCACTTTCTAAATGGGCGTAGTAGGTAACAAAACTGCTCCCCACCACCCTAACGTATATTCCATATCCATCAGGGTCGTATGGACCTGCATAAGCAACCCCCTCATGAGTTGTATAAATAAATGCCCCTCTTATCGAAGCACCTCTTCTAATAGTCTCGTGGCTGGCGATATCCACTGCCCCACCACCATGATAACCTAATAAAGACGATCCTGCTTTAAAGGCGGGGGTCGAGATTTTTCCGGCTACTGGATACCCAGTGGGGGTGTCAAAAACTGGATTACCGATATTTATGGAGCAACTACCAAGACCGCTTATCTCAAACTTACCACCGCTCCCATCATCCCTCACATCTTTTATCCCAAGAGCCTCAGCTGTTTCNGTAACCCTAGTATCCTGGTTCAAACTAAAATTTTCAATAGTGTGTTCAAATGTTTCAACTGCGCCAGGGTTAATTATTATCCTATCGGTTCCAGGGACTGCTTTATCGCTCGGTACTAAATCTGCAATTGGTAAGGGTAGGTTTCCAAAACTGGGTTTGGCAACGACACTAACTGCTATTTTCACCCCACCGGTATCTGGATCCGAGGGGGTGTTGTTTAGTACTCTAATCTGGAACTTAATGCTTTGGGTGGCATTTGGGTCATCATTTTTCGGTATTTTGCCGTTGCAGCCAAACGAAGTTCCAACAGGAGTCACAGAGATAAGAATGTTTTCTTTGGTAACCGGTTCGCCTTTAAAAGACACAAAGGCTATCAAACCATAAATTAGTAATGCCACTAGTGCTGCAACAATAAGCCATCCCAGTGCTGCTAAGGAAGCACCTGCGAACAAACCGACTAAAGCACGGACACCAAGACCAAAAGCCCAGACCGCACTTCGAGCGACAATGCCCCAGGAGGCTCTCAAAACCGTCCAAACCGCTCCCCTGGCTGCGGTTAAAACACCTGTTAAGCTGCCGTTAGTAAACCAACCTGCAAATCTTAAAGCCAGGGACCATAAAAACGGTTTAAACGCTGCTTGCCAGAAAACCCCCACCGACCAAAGTCCGTACCTGAGACCAGCCCAAATCCTCCTAAAGAATCCACCTATTAGCTGATTGATCAGCTGGCTCAACGGATTTTTAATCAACTGCCCTAAAGCAGACCACCCTTGAGCACCCCAAGAACGGAAAACGTTAATGATACTCCAAACTCTATCGGTAACGATAACGATATCTACTATCTTTGCGATCCACCCGATAGGTCCATCTGGAAGGGTAAAGAGTAAATTTGTGATCAAACCAATGGGTCCCCCATGGCCAATCAACAATCCCAGGAAGTATCCCCAGTTAAGCAGGAACCCAGCTTTTCCCAAAATAGCCTGGAGCAAGGAACCTAAGGCCATACCCAACGGCACAAATAACGCTCCCACCCAAGGGCCACCTAAGTTGTTTCCAGCCCAAAAACCTCCAATTCCCCCAAGTATTCCTCCCAACTTAAAGCTAACACTAATCACTTTTCTTAGAATTGTGCCAAAGTTACCCGCCAAAGTCACGTCCAAACCAAGCACATTCTTAGTAAATAGCTTAAACAAAAGCCCACCTGACCATCCCTTAGTAAGACTCAGCACATTGAGATAGTTTTCTATCTTAAAAGGCAAGTACGTTGTCAGGGCCCACTGACCAAAACCGGCGAAAAAAGAGGCAATTACGGACTGAGGGACGCCCCAACCTAAACTCTGAGTCAAGAAAAGGAAAGTACCAATAGGACCAACAATCGGGATTTTAAAGAGGTTTACGTACTGACCCAGTACGCCAATAGTTGATACAGACGGGCGAGAAAGTCCTCCCCAACCTAGCATTCTGATTGGTCCACTAGTTCTAACCATGAACTGGCCAATACCCCTAAGTAAGGCCGGAACTCTCGTTCCCCCNGTACTCCAAGCCCTAAACCGGTTCATCATTGTCGCGCTCTCTAGAAGGTCTTGGTAAAAAGTCAGTAACCTGAANCCACCACCTACAACGGTGAACGGACTATAGANCAGGCCNGACATATTGCCAGCTAAAACTGAAGATAAATCACCTCCAGAAACGAGGTACGCCAAACCCCCAAAGAGTACTCCCCCTTTTCCCAAACCTCCAATAAGCGCTCCGAGACCCATATACCCAGGATTACCTAAAAGCAAGGATATCGCTGCACCACCCATAAACCCGCCAGGCACACCTTTAGTTAACAGCCCTCCCAATTCCCCTGTAACTTTCATGATTGAACCAAGCTTACCCGTTGGCCAGATTTTAGCTATTTGAGTATCGGCAAACTGACGAATCCCTAGTTTTGAATCAACAAAATTAAAACCCCTTTTTAGTAGAACCCAGCCTGTTTTTCTTACGACATTTGCCGCCCAATCCACCCAATTTGATCGATCCCTATCTCCGTTATTTTTCCTCCTACGTAGCAGATTCGCTAACTCCCTTAGTTGGGTTATATTGTCGAACTCGGCCCGTGCTTTCCAAATATCTCCTTTATTTGCCTTTAGCCAACTTATTGAATTGGGGTCTTTTGAGGAAATCGCGTTGAAATAAGAACGGAGTTTAGAACCAAATTCAAAGTCCTTTTCAAAATCCAGATTCATCAATCCTAAACCATGAATCTTAATCTTTTTGTCACCAGAAGAACTTATTTTTATATAGTCGCCAGATTTTAGTCTTCCCAGAGACCTAGAAAGGGTATCACTCCCTTCTATTTTTTTGGCGATACCTCTAGTAAGATCCTGCAGAGTAATTGTGTTATAGAATGCTCTCCAGGGCCTGTTGACAAATTGCTTTTCGAGCTTTCCTGTCCTTGGGTTATAAATTTCTTCGACCGCGTAAAACCACTTCCTCCCAACAGTTCTGGCAATAAGCCGTATCATCAGATCTTCTTCAAACCGGCGCATTTTTGTTTGATCGGTAAACTTGGAAAGTGTTTTTTGAAACTCTGATGGCTCAGCTCCTACGTAAAAAGCTGCTTTTTTAAGGGAGGGAAACAAGTATTTCCATATTCCAACCGGGTTGCGCGATACTTTTACCAGCTCGTAAAGTCCCCTTGTCGACCCTTCGTCCAGAGTGTAACCTTCTTTTTCAAGGTTTAGGATAATCCGATTAGCTGACTCCACTGCTTCGTGTTCCTCAGTAGGGATGGGTACAAAATCAGGAGCTTGTTTTAGAACACCGTTTTCGTTATAGGAAAAAAGTGCCAGCGATACTTGGGCATCTTGTCTCGGAGTAACGCCTGCCAAGCCGTGGGCAGTAGATTCTGAAGGAATAGGAATATTTGCTAATCCCCCCGTTCTTGTCTCAAACAGTCTCCTGTCTAAAGCTTGTTCCAGTAATACATGGTCCAAAGAAATCTGATGGGCAAAGATGGGAAGCGCACCCTGAGACAAACTTAGTTCTCCGGCAGCAACCAGGCTCTGTTTGATACCAGGGGCATCGGCTGCGTAAGAAGGGTTAGCGGCAATCCAAGCATCAACTGCTTGTTCCGCTTTGGCGGTTATATCACGTCTGAAATCCTGACCGTTCTGACTCTGACCACTCCAGCTACTAGCAACCGCACTAGAAGCCCTTCTAAAACGCTCGAGATTACCAAACTCGTTGTGAGGTGTGGCGAAATACACCCCGTTAAACGTCTCTGCCAACTGTTCTGAGTAACCAGTTATATGGTTGGTATAACTCTTAAACAAATCTTCGGTTTGAGTACCTGGTGGGAACTGCACTTTTAACTCTTCCAGATTAATTTTNAATCTGTCATCAAGTTGAGCTTTAACCTGAGCTCTGATCGCAATTGCCGAAAGCCGGTCCTCTACACCACTTGCTTTCGCCTCTTCTAGTCTTTGCTCGACTGACTTATAGACAATCCCTACGTACGGATCAGTTGTGCTGCCTACAATGTTGGCCTGACGTATTCGATCCGCACTTCCAACATTCCCAGCTACCTCGTGTTTCTGTAGCTCTTGTTGAAAAACGGCTAACGCTCTTGCTTGGCTAAGTGGTGTATCAGGGAATTGGGCTAAAAAGGTGTTCAACCATGCTTCATCTTCCTGTTGCAAGATTCCGGAATTTTTTGGCTGGAAATGAAGTTGTCTTATCAGACCTGAGTCATCTATCAGACCTGCATCANATAAGACATTATAAAACTCCGCATTGGCGGCTTTGTCTTTGACTAAGGGGGTTGATTTATGAGGCTGATCAACAGTACCGAAAGTGTATTTTACGTCTTGTGCCATCTAATCCTCTACGCACCAATAGTATCATAACTAAACGCCTTAGGCCAGGCTTGCTTTTTACCTTTGGGTATGTATAATTTAAACATACACAAGTTATGAACATACCCAAATTATCTTCCAAAATCTTTTTGATTTTTCTTATACTATTATCTACTAGCTTAGTTTTTAGCTCTCCTATTTTTGCCCAAACAGGGTCAGCAGGGGGCGGGTGTGGGACGAATATCTTTGACCCAAACTGTGATATAAGACAGACCTATCAGTCGTCTCTGCAGTCAGATAACGGTTGGTCCTGGATGAGCAGTGCTCTCGCTTCGATAGTTTCTTTCACAAATAGGGCTATCGAGGGCGATGCTTATTTCGCCCCGGCAACTGGACCAGGAGGACTACCTTTCGAAAACCGCGATCCTGGTCTAGCAGGAATTATAGCTTTAGGTATTTCCGGGACATATGGCTCTAGGAATATTACCCCCACGGATTATTTAGCTTCTATTAATCCTTTTAAGCCGGCCTACGCTATTGGAACAAATTTTCTCAGCCCTGTTTTAGAAATTTGGAAAATCTTTCGCAACATCGCCTATGTTTTCATATCAGTAATGTTAATTGTCTTTGGTTTCCTGGTTATGTTTAGGTATCGACTAGACCCAAGAACTGTTATAACCATCTCTGATGCGCTCCCTAAAACTATTGTTGCGTTAATACTTATTACTTTTAGTTTTGCCATTTCTGGATTATTTGTAGACGGGAGCAAGTTAATTGAGAGTTTAATAAACCAGTCGTTAAAGGAGTTGGGTAATAATGTCCTAAACAAACCAGGCCATCTCGCTTTCGACAGAAATCAAATAGTTTACAATCTTGATGCTGCAGGAAATATCATTTACCCAGCCCCTATTCGAGTTCTAGAAATATTTGGTAACTTTATTGGAAAATTTGATCTAAAAGGTTTTAAAGCTGGCGGTGGTTTTATAAGTGGTCTAACCACAGACATAGCTAAGGTCGTTTTCAACTTTATGTTGATTTCTCTTATGGTTCAACTGCTTGTCAGTTTGCTAAAATACTTCGCGACCCTGTTTATACTTACAATATTTTCGCCTTTAGTTTTCTTATGGGCTATTCTACCTGGTCAAGAAGAAACCTCACAAAAATGGTTTATGCAAATGCTCACAGCTGCCCTAGTCTTTCCAGCAATTTACTTAATGCTTAACATCACTTACTTCTTAATGATCTGGGTTTCAGATGCAAATGGAAATGCTATCGTTAACCATGCCGACTTCCAGAGTTCCACCCCAGTTGGTTTTGACGTTACAACAGAAATGGTAAGGTCTCTTATCATAGCCGGAATGCTCATACTGACTTCTAAACTTCCAGAAGCTATTGAGGATGCACTCAAAGCGGCTCCTTCTGGAGCGGTCGCTCACGCCGGAGTTGATTTTAAAGGCGCTGCCAAGAAGGTGCCGTTTATCGGCGGCTTTATGTAATTAATCCATAAAGAAAGGAGGTTTACATAATGTAAACCTCCTAGGTATTTCTCTCCTCTAATAAGGTATCGTTCTATACAAATTAAGAATGTCTAGCCAACTGAACTCGAACCACTTGGCTGACTGTTGGAGTATCAGTAACAGTACACTTGTTACTATTACGACACCCCATTTATGATGGTGGTGTGACCCAAGTTCTTTTCTTCCCACAAAAGCCGTGCTAAAGGCTATTATCACGGCTATCCAAATCTTGTTCCCCTCATCTCTAAAAAGATCCGTTCCTGGTAAGTAAGACCTACCTACCCAGGACACAAGTTGGAAAGCAAGGTACCAAACAAGAAATCCTCGAGCACTCACTTCAGCAAATCCAAGTTTAAATCCAGCCGCACCCTTACCTTTTCCAATACCGTGCTGGCCTCTGTATAAGAAATCGGTAAATTGGATGATAAACCTGAAAGGATTACCATACCTCCCTGAGGCAGCAAGAGTTACTAAGAACATGCTAATCAAGACAAGTCCGA
>C687J35174_10004838_pt1 | contig 17941 bp, 18 predicted proteins | sample RifCSPhighO2_01_FD_35174 | JGI IMG/M metagenome (IMG submission 35174) | reverse complement strand
AAGGCCTTAACTAAAAAAGCTCGATCGGCATGCTTTAATTTGGTTCCAAAGGGAGGATTTTGAACTACAATGTCCACGGGATGGCTAAACTGCGAGATGTCAGTTAGCACAAATTCAGCCGGGGAAATTTCGTATTCTTCTTTGATGGAGTTATAATTTTCCATACTCATCTGCATTGCCAGAGGATCTTTATCTACAAAAAAAACTTTTTTTGCCCCCATTAACAATAAGCCCAAGCCTAAAATTCCCGGGCCGCAGGCCGCGTCCAGAATAATTTTTCCGGTCGCTTCGCCTCTTAAAGCCATGCTCCAGATCCATTCCGCGGCGATGGAAGAAGGCGTAGAATATTGTTCTAACAGAAAAGAGGATTGCGCAAAGCCTTTTAATTGGCTTAAAACTAATTCCAAATCTTTCTTGGACTTTATGGACATAACCGCCATTAAACGAGAATTATCTTAAAAAACTATCTGCCAAACCAGCTTTTAATTGNGCCCCATAAACCTTTCTTGGCCGGTTCTGCNTAATGCGCGCGAACNGACTCGGCTTTATGTTTATAAGCCAATGCCGAAGGGCTGGTTAGTTTCATAGCTAAGCCTTCAATGATATGGAGATATTTCTTTTCTTCCTCATCCACAACATAAGTTCGCTCAGCTTCCATAAGAAGATCATTTATTCCTTTTCTCCAACGATTGCTTAAAGAAATTAAAGTACTAGGAGAATAGCCTTTCTGATTATTTCTATTTTTCCAGAGTATTTCCAAATTAGTTAAGAAAACTTTAGACATGGAGCGGTAATGATCAGCCAGCTTAGTTGTCAACGGCTTTATTTTTCTTCTTAAAAATCTTTGCGAAGTTCTGGTAACATCTTGTAATTCTTTGGTTGTAAGGAGATCTTCCGATCTCATTTCCGATCTCCGGACATTGCCACCCCTGACGGAGCGCCTTACCAGGACCAGCAAGGCATCTTCCTGATCAATCAGTTTGTTTAAATTATCTTCCATAATTTTGATTGCTTCCCCGCCCTTGCTGATGATCGCTTTAATAGTAGCCATCTGAGTCTGAGCATCCTTTTCCGCCACAGCCTTAACTGATAAATTAGAAGAGGTAATTTTTTTAAGAGCCGCTGAAAATTGGGCGACAGCCTTGCCGATGGAATCTTTTAACCAGCCATTTTCCTGCAATAAACTAATAACAGCCTTTACTCCAGCATTTTCCAGAGTTTTCTGCTCATCAACAGTGACAGCTAATAATCCCTTTTCCAGCATTCCTTCCCGTTCTGACGCTTTCTTAACTTTAACTCGGTTAATAACCTGAGTAATTTCTCGTCTTTGATCCACTTGGGCAACCATAACCTAAGTAAGAAGATTAACCTTTATATTTCTTTCTAATTTGTTGACTTCATCCAATAAATGGCCCCAGTCAATTTACGAGCGATATAATTGCCTTCAAAAGCGCTTGTGGATGGGGTCGTTCCTTACGGGAAGGGGCCACACTCCTATGTAAGAAGCACTGAGTGAGTTTGACTAGGCCATTATTTTTTGGATGAAGCCTAGTTTGTTGAAATTAAAGCCATCAATAGAACCGCTAAACTGCTAATATCAACTAATAAACGACTGCAAGGATAAATTAATTATGTTTTCTTTGGCTTGAGCCTCTTTAAACTTGGGATCAAGCTTAAAAAATAAGCGGTCATTAAAACTAGAGCGCTGCAAAGGAACCCCTTTATGGACCATGGAGGAAATATAATCTGGAATTAAAGAGGAAATCAACCCGGTTTTTTCAGCCATTTCCAGAAAGGTCAGGGGATTTTCTTCAGTATAGAGAACTAAAAAAATTTTTTTTTCAATTTGGGTCAGCGGCTCAACAACAGGCTTGCCTTTAAGATGGCCATCCTGAAGCTGCAGCAGGTCCATGCGCTGTGAAACTTTTTCAATCTTGGATTCAATCTCCTGCAGATAATCCAGCAGAGCCTGAATTTCAGAAGTATTTTCATTGATAGCTGAAAGATGATCCTCCAGCTGCCTCCGAATAAGATTAAATTCCTGCTTCATATTTTAACACCAGCTTATCGTCGACAAACCAAGACGATTAACCAACTCCTTCTACCACACCCAGAATAAAAATGATTTCTTTAAAGTTTAAATAGCTTTCTTTTTACTAAAGAATAGTATATAAAATCAAGTCTGGACAAACAAGTTTAAAAATCTAAGCCAGCATATCCAACGGGCTTTTAACTTTGCGCATTTGCTCTTGGCTGACTTTGGTATAAATCTGCGTCGTCTGTAGATTGGCATGGCCTAACAATTCCTGGATTATCCGAATATCGGTTCCCCCTTCCAATAGATGAGTAGCAAAACTATGCCTTAATTTGTGGGGAGTAATTTGTTTTCTGATTCCCGCCTTTATAGCCGCGGTTTTAACGATTTTCTGAACATTTCGGGGAGTAAGCGGATTATTTCTGGAATTTTTAAAAATTAAACCCTGGCGCCCATGGACGAAGGGCAGAAGCTCATCGCAGATTTCCTGAGACAGAATAAACATCCGGTCTTTGGCTCCTTTTCCTCCGCGCACCCAGCCGATTTTATTGCCCATCTCTAAATCCTCAATTTTCAAATTCAGGCATTCAGATAATCTTATTCCCGAAGAATACAATAATTTAACGATTAGCCGGCTTTTAGTGCGGGTTAAATTATTCAGCAGCCTTCTAACTTCATCTGTAGTAAGTATCTCCGGCAATTTTCTGGCGATTTTAGGAGTCTTTAAATTAACAATATTCAGCTTAAGAACCCCATCATAATAAAATTTTAACGCCGCTTTAATTAAAGCTACGGAAGAGTTAGTAATTCCTTTCTCCGAAATTAAATAAGCTAAATACCGTTTAATGTCCGCTTCTTGGACTTTTTCGGCCGGCTGGTTAATAAATTCCAGACATTTTTTATTCTGGTAAAGGTAAGTAGCCACGGTTCTCTTGGAAAAACCCCTCAGCTTAAGTTCGGTTTCTAATTCCTGCATGATGATTAGACGAACGTTATACCTTTTAAAGCATTTTAGTCTTTCTATAGTGGTTACAAAAGAAAGATTTATAAATACCTAAACAAAAATCCTCTTATGGCCCACCCCAACCTCTTTGATTACTTAGTTCAGTACTTTAGTGAAAGCGCAACTTTAGGCATGAATCCGGTAATTATTTTAGATACCAGCGCCATTATCGGCTTGGAGCAGGCTCACCAGAAACATTACAGTTTTCCGTTTGCCTGCACTTTTTTAGATAATCTGGCTAATTGTTCGCCTACAGGAGTTCAAATTATTGCACCCCCGCAGATTAAAAAAGAAGTAATTGTGCATAATGGATTTAAAATAGCCGGAAGACCGGAAATTTCCGATCAGACTACAATTAAAATTCAGGCTTTGGAAGACGACCAGGAAATGAAGCTTTTTCAGCAAGAGGAATATCCTAAGATCGATGAGAACAGTTATTTTCTCAGGCAAATGTATTTAGACCGCATGCGCGGCAAAAAGCGAGACGACGATCCGATCAGCCGCGAAGACTGGTCGGTAATTGACACAGCCATGGCTTATGCTGTTTTAGGGCGGCATAAATTTGAACTAAATGACAATGCCGGAAAGCCCCGAAGATTTGCCGGAACACCCAAAGCTGCCGCGCTCTCTGGAGACAAGCACATTCTCTGGACGATTGAAGAAGCGCTGAAACAGCCTGAAATGGTAGCAGTGGGAACCTACCTTAAAGCCATAAATGTCCGGGATTATACGCTTGTTCCCCAAACCAGTTCCAGATAAAAAATGAGCCCCTTCAAATTTCCCTCGATTAAAGAACATTATTGCGGAGAAACTCTTCATAATGATAACCTTTACGTTTATGAAAAAGTAGATGGAGCTAACGTTTCAATTCGACGAGAAGGGTTTAAGATCATTCCTTGGAGCCGAGCCAGACCGATCGGCCGATCAAATAAATACTACTTTGATCAGTTTAGACAATTTTGTTTTGATGCGGCCATGCCGGAAATACTGGAACTGGATCCAGGCCTGATTTTATTTGGCGAGTTTACTCATGCAGGAAATGGACATATTGATTATGGATCAGAGAATACTAATCAGTTTTACGCTATTGGGATTTTTAACTTAACGCAGAATCGGTTTATCCTGCCTGAGGAACTGGAGGCAACGCTGGAACAAACAGAATTAGCCAAAAAAGTCAGATCTGCGCCGTTGCGAACTAAAGGCGAATTTAATCCAAGCCTAGCCGATTCATTGTTAGAGTATAGCTCAATTTATAATGGGCCGCCAGAAGGATTAGTCATTCATGAATATGGGCCTTCTTTCAAATGGGGTTTAAAGCTGTCTAAACAATATCATCGCTGGTTTCAGGAAACCGACCTTGACAAGAAAGGCGTGGAACGGTACTTAACTTTCCGAAGATTTGTTAAAGCCGGGCAAAAATTGCTAACTAAGAATAAGGAAGTAACTTTAGAAGCCATTATTGAGGGAGTTGTTGAAGAAGTCAGGCCAGAACTGATGTCCGAAAAAGAAGCAAAAAGATTACTTGCAGAAGCAGAAAAAAGAGGAAAATATATCCAGAACAGGATTCTTCCGTTATTTAGAAATTAGCAAATCATAAGTATTGCATAACAACAGTATTGCATAACAACAGAATTGCATAACAACAGTATTGCATAACAATAATATGTCTTATGTTTTATATGTCTTTCAAACTTTAGTTGCGGAAAAGATTATGCAAAACTTTTGTCCGCGACTTAAAAAGACAAAAAGAAAAGAACTAATACTTCGAATTGCTATCATCATCCTCATCATCTTCGTCTTCATCATCATCGGAATCGTCATCAGAATCATCATCGCCTGAATTCTCTGCAGTTTCTTCTTCTGAACTAGGATCATCATCGGAATCGTCATCATCCCAATTATCATCTGAATCATCATCATTTCCATCAGAATCCTCGTTATCCCCCTCCTCAGCTGCTAAAGCCGTTGCTTCTTCTTCGTACCGTTTTGCAGTTTCTGTAGCCATTTAGAGCACCTCGCTAGTTAATTTGGGGGGGAATTAACGCGATTATATTTAAATTTATTTATTTTAGAAGCGGTTCCATCAAGGAAGGATATTTTTCCAACACCGTAAACTATTTTAACTATTTAAAACTTCAATACAAAGATGAAACTCATTTTACTAGGCGCTCCTGGCAGCGGCAAAGGCACCGTAGCCGAGAAATTGGTCCGGGATTTTAAACTGCAGCATATCTCGATGGGGGAATTGCTGCGGCAGGAAATAAAATGTCAAAGCGCTTTGGGCCGGCAAATTAAGGAAACCATAGAAAAAGGCAATCTGGTTCCAGACCATTTAGCAATTGAGATTGTCAGGGTAGTCATTAAAGATAAAAATAATTATATTTTAGATGGGTTTCCCCGAACAGCGCACCAGGCCAAAGATATCCTTGATTTAAAAATAAACAAGGTCNTATATCTGGAAATCTCAGCCGAAGAAGCCGTGAACAGAATTTCCGGAAGAAGAGTCTGTGAAAAAGGAACGCATACCTATCACATTAAATATATCTCCTCCAAGAAGAAAGGAATCTGCGACATAGATGGAACTAAATTAATTCAAAGAAAGGATGATCAGGAAGCGGCGGTAAGAGAGAGATTTAAAGTATATGCTGAAAAAACCAAGCCGCTGGTGGATTTTTACAAAAAAGAAGGATTATTAGCTCGGATAAATGCAGCTAAAAGCCCGGAAGAAGTTTACCAGGAAATAAAAAAAGCCCTAGATTTATCAAAATATAGCTAGTGTGATCTATTTTCGTACAATTATTATCACTAGCTATATATCAAAATGACTAAACAGAGTACGATTATTTAGCATTTTAAGTATAAGTCCGAACTAATCCTGCCATAATTTACTAATACTTATAATAATCCTGGCCATAATTTACCAACACTTATAATAATCCTGGCAATAATTTACCAACACTTATAATAATCCCGGCCATAATTTACCAACACTTATAATAATCCTGGCCATAATTTACCAACACTTATAATAATCCTGGCCATAATTTACCAACACTTATAATAATCCTGCCCCAATTTACCAACACTTATAAATAACCAGCAAAATTACTCTTCTCATGAAATTTCATAACTACATTCTGGACCCATTTCAAGAGCAGGCTATTCAGGCTATCGAGAATAATGATTCAGTAGTTGTATCCGCGCCTACAGGCTCCGGCAAAACCTTGATTGCCGATTATATCATCTATAAGCACCAGAATGATCCTCAGAGGATTATTTACACTGCCCCTATTAAAGCCCTTTCCAATCAGAAATACAAGGATTTTTCCCAGGAATATGGCGCTGACAAAGTTGGATTAATGACCGGCGACGTAGTGATTAATCCCCAGGCTAAAATTCTGATTATGACGACAGAAATTTACCGCAATATGGTTGTCAGCAGCGATTCGGACATTAAAGATATCGCTTATGTCATTTTTGATGAAATTCATTATATCAATGATATCGAGCGGGGATACGTCTGGGAAGAATCCATCATTTATAGTTTGCCGGAAGTTCGTTTTCTTTGCTTGTCAGCGACAATTCCTAATGCTGAAGAATTTAGCCGCTGGATCGAAGCCATAAAGAAACATCCAGTAAAGACCATTATGACTACCCAGCGAAATGTGCCTTTAAAACATTTATTTTACGACTATGAGCTGGGCATAACCGCTTTAGAAAAAATCAGCGATGCCCTGAATATGCCGCAGTACCACCAGATCTTTAAGAAAAGAGGAAAACGCCAGCGGATAGCTGTCCCAGAACCGAATCATCTGGATTTAATTAAAGAGCTAGGTTCGGAGAAACTGCCTTGCCTCTTTTTTAGCTTTTCCAGAAGCGACTGCCAGAGCAAAGCCCGAGAATTAGCCGGAAGAAATTTGTTTCCGCGCAACGCCAGGATTATTGAGATTTTTAATCATCATCTCCAAAAGGCCCCGCAGGATATTTCTAAACTGCGCTCCACGGTTATCTTAAGGGAAACGCTGCCGCAGGGAATAGCCTTCCATCACGCCGGACTGCTGCCAGTGATTAAAGAAGCCATTGAAGATTTATTCAGCCAAGCTTTGATTAAGGTTTTATACGCCACGGAAACTTTCGCCGTGGGAATCAATATGCCTGCCAAAACTGTGTGCTTTAACAGCTTAAGAAAATATGATGGAATTAATTTTAGATATTTAAATACCAAAGAATATTTTCAAATTGCCGGGCGCGCCGGAAGAAGAGGCATTGACACTGTTGGCTATGTAGTCAGCATGATTTACCGCCCCACCTTTTCTTATCAGGAATACCAAAGAATCACTTCTAAAGATACCGAGCCGATTAAATCCCAATTTCGCCTGTCGGTCAATAGCGTTCTGAATCTAGTTGGGCAGCATAGCGCAGAAGAAATTGAGAAAATACTCCGGCTAAGCTTTTATTCCTACCAAAAATTTGGCGACAACTATGACAAAATTCCCACCAAGGTATTATTATCCAGATATTACAGCATCCTTAGAAAATTAAAAAAGTTTAGTTACATTCAAAATTACCAGTTAACTGAAAAAGGAGATTTTTCGGCGCGGATTTTTGCCGACGAAATAACCTTAGGAGAAATCTTTGCTACTAACTTGCAGCAGCAGTTGAATGAATATCAGACTCTTCTAATTCTCGGCGCGCTGGTATACGAGCCCAGGGCAACTCATAAATTCGAGCCCGGATTTAATACTGAGGACTTAAAAAACCTGAAGAGCAAGCTCCGGCGCAACGAATATCTGGCCAGAGAGAAGAAATTTGAGAACTTAGACCTGATTACGGCTTTAATTTACCCCTTATATCAAGGAAAAGGATTTTTTGACCTATTGGAATTAAGCAATTTATTGGAAGGCGACTTGATTCGGCTCTTTGCCCAGATTAATGACCGGATTGGGCAAATAAAAAAGGCTACCGCCAATCGCCAATTATTAAATAAAATGGGCAACTGCCAGGGAATTATTGACCGGGCGCTGGAAGGAATTTATTTAGTAGGGTAATAATTTAAGACCATCTCCGATTACAGTTTTACAGTTTTTTAGTCTTAATCTCGTCAGCAATCATCGCGGCAAAGCTCTCAATTTCGACTCCAAATTTCTGCTCGCCGCTTCTCGTCCGCACCGCCAGAGTATTAGTCTGCACTTCCTTATCGCCAATAGTAACAATATAATTAACTTTAGCCAGCTGCGCTTCTCGAACTTTTCGGCCCATGGTCATTGCCCGGGAATCCAGACTTGCGCGCGCATTTAAGTCAGATAATTTTTTCTCCACTTGATAGGCTAACTCTAAACTACGGTCGGTAATGGTTAGTATCCTTACTTGTTCCGGACTCAGCCACAACGGAAAAGCTCCCGCGAAATGCTCAATTAAAATGCTCATAAACCGCTCAATGGATCCGCAAATTGCCCGGTGGATAACTACCGGCCGTTCTTTCAGGCTGCGCTCATTCATGAAAGACAGATCAAATCTTTCCGGAAGATTAAAATCGCACTGGATGGTGGATAACTGCCATTCCCTTCCCAGAGCATCTTTAAACAGAAAATCTAGTTTGGGGCCGTAAAAAGCGGCTTCTCCCTCAATACGCCTAAAGGGCAAATCATTTTCTTCTGCAGCTTCCAATAAAGCTTGTTCGGCGACCTGCCAGACTTCATCCGTTCCCAGATACTGGGATTTATCTTTCCCCCGCACCGATAACGAAACCCAGTAATCTTCCATTCCTAAAATTTTATAGAATCTTCTAATGATTTCCACGATAGTCGCTACTTCCTGCTTGATTTGCGCTACCCGGCAAAACAAATGCCCATCATCCTGGGTAATGGCCCGAACCCGGCTTAATCCATGAAGTTGCCCGGTTTTCTCATCCCGATAAATAGTTGCCGGCTCAAAAAAACGGATGGGCATATCCCGGTAACTCCAGGAAAAATGATCAAAAATCTGCATATGATGGGGGCAATTCATCGGCTTCATGACAAATTGCTCCGTCTTTCCTTTTACATGAAACAACTCATCGCCAAATTTATCCCAGTGCCCGCTGGTTTTATACAGCAGATCTTTGGCGATGTGCGGCGTCCAGACCCATTGATAGCCTTTGCCATGGTGCAAATCCCAGAGAAAATTGATAATTTCATTGCGGATAATTGCTCCTTTAGGAGCTAATAGCGGCAATCCGGCTCCGACTAAATCGGAAACTACAAATAATTGCTGTTGTCGGCCAATAGTTATGTGAGAACGCTGTTCTGCCTGGTCTAATTGTTGCAAATATCCGGTTAATTGTTCTTCAGAAGCAAAACCGGCAGCGTAAATCCTGGTTAATTGTTGATTATTTTGATTGCCTTTCCAGTAAGCGCTGGCCAGATTCATCAATTTAAACGCCTTAACTTTCGAAGTAGAATCAGCAAACGGCTGCTGGCAGAGCGGAACTACCGCTGTTTCTTCCAAAGAATAGACTGGTTTCTCCTGGCCAAGATCATTAAGAATTTTTCTTTGCCACTCGTCTTTAAGATTATCCCGGCTGGACAGCTTGATTTCTAAATCAGCCTTAATGATTTTCTGGACCTGCCTGGCGATTCTTTCTAAATCCTCTACTCGCAATTTAACTTGAGAAAAATCAACATATATCTGTTGATTGGACAGCCCCATTTCCCCGATTTGAGCTGATTTAAACAAATCCTTCACGGCCTTGGCTAAAATAAATCCCAACGTGAAAGCAATTCTTTGCTCCGGAGTTAATGATTCCCGCGAATAACGAAAGGGCTCGTCGGTAAATTCTCTCTTTAGATTTGCTGTTTCAGAAGACCCTCCGGTCAATTCCCGGCTTAATTCGGACAAGGGATGCCCCTTGCAGGCCAGAGTAAAAGATTTGTACCAGCCAAAGGGCGCCCTGGTTACAGAATACTTATCAGCCAATAATTCTCGGGCTTCCTTCAATACTTGTTCGGCCACTTTAGGATTAGCCAGTTGGGAACTCAAATGAGCATAGGGATATAACACGATATTCCGGGTATTCACCTGCTGGGCGATATTTTTTATTTCCTGAACATACTGATTAATAATGCCCTGAGGATCCCGCTCGTCATTTTTCTCTACCGCCGTTAAGACCACCAGGCACTCTTCAACTCTTTGTTTTCCTTCAGGGATATTTTCTTCCGCGCCCTGGAAAGCCTTTTTTTTAGCTTCAAATTCAATAAAATCCGCATGAATCGTAATTATTTTCATTTTCTCTAAACGATAAAGTCTTTCAATTTAAATATTCATCGGCACATAGGCACAGTTCGATTTTTCAGTGATGTACAAAATCACTCACTTTTTTAGTTTTCTTTAGAGTTGATTTAATATAAGTTTCCACCGACGACAAAGAGATAAAATCATAACCTAAGATCTTTCCAAAATAGTCTTAAAAACACGAAAATCACTCACTTTTCGGATTGTGCCGGCACATAGTATGTATTAAGAGCTTATCCCGGCCGTGGGACAGAAAAACCTTATTTTACCATTTGTTGAAGAAAAACAGTTGCTTTTTCATCATTATCCATTGATTATGTAATGGCCAAAAGAAAAATATACTTTTTGGTCTTCTTTCATACATCAAGCAAGGAGCAAATGGAACCTTTGCTTCCACCATCAAAGAAGCATCCGTTAGGATGTCATAACCCCCGTGTTGAAGTTGATGGCGCAAATCGCCATGATGTTAAACTTGCTCGACCTACAGCCGAGAATATTCAGATCAAGAAGCCAAGGGTTACAAAGAAGAGAAAACAGCATCTTTGTCTTGAATATATCTCATTAGCTTTAAATCAAGCTTCTTCCAGCCATTTCCTTGGGTTGCTTAATTTCCATGACTTTTAAAATTGTTGGGGCAATATCCGCTAAACCGCCATGATAAAGTTTTTTATCAACGTTAACGGCAATAAACGGAACTTTGTTTAAGGTATGCGAGGTTAGATATTTTTCACCCATATCTTCGCAGTTGCCATGATCGCCAGTAATAAATATCATGCCGGTAAACTGTTTAATTATTCTGCCAATCTCTCTGTCAACAGCCTCCGCGGCTTTTTTAGCTGCAGAAAGATTTCCGCTATGCCCAACCATGTCGGCATTAGCCAGGTTAACGACGAAAAAATCATAGCGATCTTTATTTTTCAGCAAAGCCGCAGTTATTNGNTTTNCTTTCATTTCNGGCGTTTTATCATAGGCAATCACTCTTCGGCTGGGAANATGAATTCTTTTTTCATTAGGAAAAATGCATTCGCACAAGCCATTAAAAAAATAAGTGACATGAGCCCACTTTTCTGTTTCAGCAATCCGCAATTGCGATAATCCTTGTTTAGACAGAGTTTCACCGAGAGTATTTTTAGGAATTATCGGCGGAAAAGCCACGGGAATCCTTACCAGTGAATCATATTGAGTCAGCGAAACAAAATCTAAGCCGGTAATTTTCTTCCGCTGGAATTCTTTAAATTTCCCCCAGACAAATGCCCGAGTTAATTCCCGCGCCCGGTCAGAGCGAAAATTGAAAAAAATTACCGTATCATTCTCATCAACAACGCATTTATCTAGCAGGATAATTGGCTTGATAAATTCATCGCTCTCGCCGCGGCGGTAAGCTTCCTTTAAGGCTTTAAGCGGATCGCTGGCTTTTCTGCCTTTACAGTTAACCATGGCATCATAAGCTTTATGCTCGCGATTCCAGCGGTTATCCCGATCCAGAGCATAATACCTGCCCATTATCGTAGCCAATTGGCCAACCTTTAACTGGCCCATTTTTGCCAGGAGCTGTTTAAGATATTTCTCTGCTGATTTTGGCGGGGTGTCCCGCCCATCCAAGAAAGCATGAACATACACCTCCTTTACCGCCAACTTTTTGGCTAATTCCAGCAGGGCAAACAAATGCCCGATATGAGAATGCACGCCAGCATCGCTTAACAGGCCCATTAAATGAACTTTCTGTACCTTTTTTTGGGCGCGCTGCAAGCAATTAATCAAAACTCTATTCTTAAAAAAAGAGTGATCATTAATGGCCCGATTTATTCTGGTTAAATCACTGTCAATTATTCTTCCAGCGCCAATAGTTAAATGGCCGACTTCCGAATTGCCCATAAATCCAGGCGGCAAGCCTACAGCCGGGCCGGAAGCCTTTAATTCAGTGTGAGGGCAAGTTTTGTATAAATAATCCAGATTGGGCGTTTTAGCTAATTTTATGGCATTATTCTCTGTTGTTTTTCTAACACCCCATCCATCCAGAATCAACAGCAGCACTTTCGGCATGTGAAAATGAATATTTTACACTAAATAAAGATTTCTGATGGTCCGGCTCTGTCCAGAATAACCTCTTTTTGTAACTCTGGNGGGGTTACAATTAGAAAACCTTAAATATTAGGAGATATCATCATTTAATTATGAAAATGATTATGCCTAAATTACTCTTAACCACTCTTTTAGCTGGCTGCGCCTCTTCATCAACTCCAGAGGCTTACAGGAAGACAACGGAACCAGCGCCCTCGGATAAAGTTCTGCTAGAAGCAGAAGCTTTCCAAAAATTACGGGAATTTGCCCAGACCAGCTTGGAAGAAGAGTTTTTTGTTTATTCCGTCCCGTCAGGCCAAACCTATAAATTAGGGCAACAAAACACCTCGGCAAAAGTTGGCGTTGATTTAACTAAGACAGTTCTAACTATCCTTAAAGATTTACAGCAGCAAGCCTATCTTGGAGAGCTAGCCGCGGAAAATCGTTATCTACTGGTCCATAACCACCCCCATAAATCAACTGACCGTTGCAAGGAATTTAAAGTTTTAAATCAATCGCCGCAGCGTTCCCAGAAATCGCAGCAATTGGAGAAAATCTTATGCTCAGAACTGGGAGGGGGCTTTCTAACCCTGCCCAGCGCTAACTGGTATGATCCTCTGGATCAAACGAAGGATGCGGATATTGAAACGATTTTAACCTTTCATGCCCTCTGGAAAGAAATACCCAGCTTGTCGGTAACTTTTACTCATCGAGTCCTAGGCGAGGCCGGATATCTTGATCTTCAAGTTAACGGGCCTATAGATGATATTGATGTCTATATTTTAGCCGCTAAATATCGGGGCTGGTTTGCTAAGGTAAGAGACAACTTTACCGAAGAACAGGGAAAAACAAAAGAAGCAGCTAAATTGTACTTTGATCAAAAAGCGCAGGAATTATCTGAAAAAACCGCTCATCGGTTAAGCCTGACTTTCAACTGGTATGATTAATGGAGACAATATTCAGGGTCGATATAAATAAATTATCGGGAAATTTGCCTGAAGCACCAACCTTGGTTCAATTACGCGAAAAAAAGGTGCAGAAAACCTAGTTGGTTCTTCATTAGTTAGTCAAAGAAATCAAAATGGCAAAGATTTCTACTTCTATAAAGATGGAAGCGTTTTAGTTCATAATTCTAAAGAAGGTTTTTATCACTTTATCACTCAAGAAGGCAGGGATAGATTATCTTCAACTGATAGAAGAGTTTTAGAAGACGTGGTATATGAAAGAGCAAATCCAGCAGGATATGAGAAACTTGGTTCAGGCAATTTTAGTGGTTCTTATTCTTTACCTATGGCAGAAGGTGTTGCTATGAAAGTAACAGATGCCGCAAGATTCGTTGCTAAAGAATTATCAGATGTATTTTCAAACGCTTATGATGATTTAATTTCTGGATATAAAATAGGCAGGGTTAGTGGAGGTAAAAAAATTGTTCAGCATGTTGATTGATCCAATTGCTGAAGTTTCATATATCCGACCAATTAGAAACAGTCCAAGAAATAAACTTAATTTTCCAGAAATTTTCTTAAGCCTTGACAACTTCCACTACCTCGAAGGTAGTTAATAGAAGAGGTGCTCTTTCTAGCAAAGGCATTTCTTCCAAATACAATTCCGTAGCTTCTTTTAAATTAGCTAAAGCTTCTTTAATAGTACATCCCTGACTAACTGTGCCAATCTCAGGACATTTAGCTATATCTGTTTCTTCCTCTTTTTGAATTATTGCAGTAAAAGTTTTCATGAAATTGTAAGTATTGCTTTATATATAAATTTAGGCAGGTTAATATCTGACTGATTCCTTAGTTAGTTATAATCTTAAATAAATAGTTTTTATCAGCCAAAGGATTACACTATCAAAATTTATAAACCATTTAGACCTCTAAAGACTAGTCGGTATAAAGTTTTTATTTGCAAATTGATATTTTTCCAACGTATTATCTAGTCTAATTTCTTATCCTTTAACATTCCCTATCGGCTTCAACGCCACTACCGGTTTGGTAATGCCAGCTTCATTTAAAGTGTCAACCACCGTGTCAATATCTTTGTAAGCTTTGCCAGCTTCTTCCGCCAATCCTTTCATCGTAACTGCATGAACATAAATGCCCTGCCTTTCCAAGGATTTCTGCAGTTCCTCGCCGCGAATTTCCCGCATGGCCGCCGCCCGGCTCATCGTTCTTCCTGATCCGTGCGCCGTAGAAGCAAAGGTTTCATCGGCCTTATCTGTGCCAACCAATAAATAAGATCCGGTTTCCATTGAGCCGCCTAAAATAACCGGCTGCCCGAATTTTCGATAGGCTTTAGGCAAATCTTTTGACCGAGACGGGCCAAAAGCTCTCGTTGAACCTTTACGATGAACCAGCAAAGTTTTTTTCTTTCCATCAATTACATATTCCTCCAGTTTGGCAATGTTATGCGCCACATCATAAACGAGATTCATTTCCATTTCTTTAGCTGTTTTGCCGAACACTTTTTCAAACGTTTTCCTGATTTGGGAAGTTATAACCTGCCTGTTGGCAAAAGCCATGTTAGCCGCGCAGGCCATAGCTTTATAATAATCCTGCCCTTCAGGCGAGTTAAACGGCGCGCAGGCTAATTCTTTATCTCTAATTTCAATGCCATATTTAGGCATGATCTCCAAAAATACTTTTAAGTAATCAGTTCCAATTTGATGGCCAAAACCGCGGGAGCCGCAATGAACCATAATTACAATCTGCCCAATTTTAGCAATGCCCATGGCTTTAGCTGCTTCCAAATCATAAATATTCCCCTCTCTTACTTCCTGAATTTCCAGATAATGATTTCCTGAGCCCAACGTTCCCAGTTGGTCAAACCCGCGTTTAACAGCGCGGTCGGAAACTTTACTGGGATCCGCCCAGGCGATTTTACCCTGGTCTTCGATATGTTCGATATCTTCCGGCCAGGCATAGCCGTTTTTCACACACCATTGGGCGCCATCAGCCATCACTTTTTTGAATTCCTCTTTAGAAATTTTCACAAAACCTTGGCAGCCAACGCCAGCCGGAACGGCTTTATACAACTCATCAACGAGCTGCTTAATTTTTGGCTTAACTTCATTTATAGTTAAATTAGTAGTAATTAAGCGCATCCCGCAATTGATATCAAAACCTACGCCGCCTGGAGAAATTATTCCGCCTTGCTCCGGATCGAAAGCGGCTACACCGCCAATGGGGAAACCATACCCCCAGTGGCCATCGGGCATGCAGTAAGCATACTTTTGAATTCCCGGAAGAGTGGCTAAATTAGTTAGCTGATCAAATACACCCGCATCCATTGCCTGCATTAATTCTGTATTGGCGATAATTCTAGCTGGAACTAGCATTCCCTCTTTATAAGTAACCGGCAATTCCCAGGTAACGGAATCAATTTGTTTAATCTCTTTAGGCGGTCCGGCCGGTTTATTTTCCATGTGGTAAATCTTCGAGAATCTCTATTTAAATCTTTCTTGAATTTATTTTATATGAATTCCAACAACAAAAAGTTTATTGATTATTAACATCCAATAGTTATAATCCAAAAAACTCATAATTTTAAAGACCAAAAAGATCTTTTAAGAATTAGAATGGCCAATTAGAATGACTAGAACCATTTTTTCTATAATTAAATGCGGGCTGCGCAGCTTAATTTATTCATCAATCACTGCCGGCGCCTTAGCTGCGGTCTTTGCTTATGGAGGATATCAGCCGCAGAAAATAGAAACAGAAAACAAGCAGAACCGGCCCTTGGAGCAAACCATTACGGTAATGTCCGCTAACATTGCCGCCTGCCGCGGACGTCCGTTTAGTTTTTGGGACTTGTTTCCTAATCCGGTAACTACCTGGCGGCATGGCGGCATCTCTTATAATGGTTGTAAAAAGTTAGAGCAATTAATTAATGAATATAACATTTCCCTTGCCGGGCTGCAGGAAATTGAACAAAATGACGTTCGCGAGGAACACCAACCCCAGCTGTTTTCAAATTATACTCGGCTAATAAATTATTCCTTTGCCTCCAATATCACCCATTACTTTATGGCGCGATGGTTTCTGGCCGATGGCAATGCCGTGCTTAGCCAGCCGTCAATTGAAACCAGCCGATGGATTCCCTTAGAACCGGAAAAGCCCTTTAGCTGGGGAACTATCTTTGATTATTTAGTCGGCACCGAGGGGATTCAACATGCGACGGTTAAATATCGCCAGCAGATCATTAACATCATTAATGTCCATTTAAGCAACCATGAATTTACGGAACGAAAATTGTCTACAGGAAGAATTCAGCGGGAACGGGAAATGGAATTTCGCCAGATATTTGAATATGCAGCCAAAATCACCAGGCAAGGACCAACAATCATTTTTGGAGACTGGAATTCTGTTCCTCCATCACTAAGAACCAAGGAATTTCTCCACGCTGAAAGCAAGTACCTGGGAGAATATACCTGGGAAGCTGCTGCTGAAATTATCGCCCGAGAAGGACTGGTGCTGGAGCATGGCGGAGTATTAGTAAACAACAACATTGCTGGAAGCTACCATGGCGAAGTTCCTACCAGTAAATTAGGCCTGCCCTGCGGCAAAAAAGATATAGGAGAAAGAATTGATATGATTTTTACTTTGTATGATCCCCTCAGAAATAAAATTATTCCCAGATTATTATCTACAACCGTTCTTAATGAGTATTTAGTTTCAGATCATTACCCAGTTATTGCTGAGATTAGATTTGAAGAAAATTAGAACAGCAAAACAAAGTAGGCATCCAAGAGAATATTATCAAAATCATAGAAAGCCGGACTTAATTATCTACCATTCCCCCCCACTCCACTACCGTAAAACCAATTCTTTGAGGGGTATTAATGATTGGTTCTTGAATATTTATTTTCTGTTCAAGGGGTTTAAAGTAAAAATTAAGCCTGATTAATGTATCTGGTTCTGGACTAATCAATAATTCCATATTTTGTTTCAGGAAATCTTCTTCTAATATTTTAACTTCATAATAGTTAGTTTTTGGCAATCTTTCTAACCAATATTCCTTGAATTGATTTTTCTCTTTTTCATTTAATCCAAATTTTATTAAATTAATATCAAACCATTTGCTTAAATCGTTATAACTAACAACCCACCCCGTTTTGGGAAGTTTTAATGAATTTAAATCAGCTTCATAGAACAGATAATCATATTGATGGTTAATTAATCCATCTTTTTCTGCAAAAACGGACCACCCGGAACCATATTTAGGGATTGTTTCGGTTATTTTACCATCAATGTTTAATTTTACTGAAATGATAGAATCTTCCAGAGGATAAAGATATACTGCTGGTTTTTCAAACCGAACCCTTGAAGATGCAAATATGAACAAGCCGCCAGCCAAAACAATTAGAATTCCTAAAACAATCAGAACCCACAGTAATATTTTGTTCATGATTTTATTAATTCTTACTTTTATAAAAATGTTGCGATAGCTTCAGGTAGAATTGAGTCCCATCTAAATTTTGCTGTGTTGCATAATTCAGGCGTAGCTGTGGCTACGCCTCGCCATATCGCTTCATCTTCTGATAACCCCAAAATTTAATTTTTGCTTCCTGAATAATT
>C687J35174_10004831_pt1 | contig 17956 bp, 13 predicted proteins | sample RifCSPhighO2_01_FD_35174 | JGI IMG/M metagenome (IMG submission 35174) | reverse complement strand
GAGAGTTCATATCGACGGTCTCGTTCGGCACCTCGATGTCGGCTCATCGCATCCTGGAGGGGCAGTACCTTCCAAGGGTCGGGCTGTTCGCCCGTTAAAGCGGTACGCGAGCTGGGTTCAGAACGTCGTAAGACAGTTCGGACTCTATCCGGTGCAGGCGTTTGGATTCTTGAGAGGATTCTGCCACAGTACGAGAGGACCTGGCAGAGGAAATCCCTGGTGTACCAGTTGTGGTAAAACTGCAACGCTGGGTAGCTATATTTCTTCGTGATAAATACTGAAAGCATATAAAGTATGAAGCACACCTCAAGATTAGGAATCCCTATAGTTTTCCCGCAGAATACGGGATTGATAGACGCATGATGTAAGCTCCGCAAGGAGTTTAGTCTATGCGCACTAATAACGATTTTTTTGTCCCACAAATCAGGAGTTTATTTCAGTAATGTCTTCTATGAAGAAGAAACATATTTTTATTTCTTTTTGCATTATTTTTTTATTCTTTTTGAGCTTTCTCTCATTGAATAGATATCGTGTTATCATTTCTCCTTTAAAGGAGTATAAAATTATTGGCGTAAAAATAAAAAACAAATCTTTTACGCTTTTTATCGCTGACAGTGAAGAAAAAAAGAATAAAGGACTATCTCAACTTTCGAAAATAAAAGATACCGAAGGCATGCTTTTTACCTTTTCCAAACCCGATTACTACTTTTTCTGGATGAAAGATATGCAGTTTTCGCTTGATTTCATCTTCATGAACGGAAATACTGTTGTAGCAGTTTTAAACAATGTAGAACCGGGCACATATCCGCAGGCATTTTCTTCTCCGTATTTGTTTGATAAAGCAATTGAGCTCTCGGCTGGACAAGTGAAGCGCTTGGATTTGCAGGTCGGAGAAATCATCTCATTTAAATCTTTGTAAGGAGTTCAAAAACAGGTCCAAGAGTATCTATTTTTTGTATCTCTTCACGGCTCATCCATCTGAAATCGTGCGCTTCTTCATTGAGAACTATTGTTTTATTTTGTGCTTTGCACACGTAGCTTAAAAATACACCGTGCCAATTTTTGTCAATTTTGTGAAATATGTGGGGGATGAAACGTTGAATGTCCACGAGTATTCCCAGTTCCTCCTGCATTTCGCGAACGACTGCTTGTTCCGGATGCTCTCCAAACTCCACTCTCCCACCCGGTAACTGCCACCTACCATGAATGCGAGGATTTGGGTCATTTCGCTTCGTCAACAGAAACCGATCACCATCTTGTATAATTGCCAGCACTACTATTTGTGGCTTTTGTTTTTTCATGGTTTCTTTTTACCCCAAGGTGTTATATTCATTGCACCTCCGAGGTGAAAAGCTATCAGGTACTTTTTAAAATGTGCGCTCGGCGCGAATCGAACGCGCAACCTATTCCTTAGAAGGGAATTGCTCTATCCGTTAAGCTACGAGCGCGATATTCGTCGTTAGTCTTTTGTCAATTGTCATTAGACCTAGGTTGATTCAAGACTAAATACTCAAGACGAACGTCTAACGACTGTTTTGAGCCTGCTGTCAGATTCGAACTGACGACCTGCTGTTTACAAAACAGCTGCTCTAGCCACTGAGCTAAGCAGGCAAAACAGCTACGACTCTTATCTTATATTGTATCAAATTGATAAAGGTCTCACGACACATGACGCAAGACTAACGACTTATGTGTGCCGCGGGAGGGAGTCGAACCCTCACAGCCGGTAAAGGCTACAGAATTTTAAGTCCTGCGTGTCTGCCAGTTCCACCACCGCGGCGGCTTACACACATTAGAATTATATCATTTCTTCCGTATCGTATATACATACGGATAGTACATGAAATGAGCGGGAAGGTCCTGGACGATGTTTTTTTGAAATTCTATATATATCTTTCGCCTATCATCGACATTCAGAGTTTTTCGCCCATCCTCAAGTAGTTTATCGACTCTGACGTTTTTATAGTTGGTGATATTTCCTGTCCTTTGGGTGGAGTGCCAGAAGTAATACTGATCTGGATCAGGCGGTGGATTCCATACCGTCAAAAGCAGATCAAAGTCTTGTGGAAGGTACGAAAGCACTTTAAGATTAATTGTGAGTCCCGCCCCCTCCAGATTTTTCTTTATCTGCTCCGCTACCTCAAGATAATCGTAAAACGTATAAAAGTTGAGTTCTGTACGTTTTTCATCACTTGAGTCTTTTTTGAAAAAATCTTTTGTTTTGAGAGGATTTGGTGTATATGATTTAAGATCCTTAAAATACGCCCATGAAAAGGGTGGTATTGGCCCTTTTGCCCGTTCTCCATACTCCTCAAAATAGGGCACTGACCACACAATGGCCTCACGAGTCTCCTTTGACGAAAGTACATCTTTTTTTGTATCAAAAAAAAGAGTCATCATTTGTCGATAATTTACCTCTTTTGTGATGGTTGTGTTTTTCCATGGCGAAAATTGTTCTACAATTTTTACCTTTGGCGTGCGTATAAAATTTACACTGCCTTTTTTGTACGCATTGATAAGCTTGTTTTCCGTATCATAAAAGTGATAACTCCGTTTCGGAAAGGTCTTTTTTTGTGGGTAAAGTTGTACGTTTACCAAATGGCCTTCCTGAAGTTTATATTCGCCAAACGTGTATAATCCCGCAACACCAATTTTTTCATCTTTAATAAGCGGCTTGGTCAGATATATTGGAAAAATAGAAAGCGGCTGTTTTAATCTAAATTCTATCGTCGTCTCGTCGATGACTTTTGTTTCTATCCCTTTAAAATTGAGATTGATATCATAAGCAGTGAATTTTTCTCCGTCTGACCAGCGAATATCTGACTTGAGGCGAAGGCGATAGATTTTATTACCATCAAGGATTTCATATGAGGAAATAAGAACAGGCGTGATTTCCCCTTTGTCACTTAACGATAGAAGGGGATTGGATATTGCCTCCTGTATTTCTCCCGGTAAATTGGTGAGATCATAGGTTCCAACCACTCCTATTTTTTCAACTTTTGAAAAAATGAATGAGTTCACCAATGGAAAAAAACTGGCAAATAGGATAACAAGAAAGAAACCAATGACGAAGTTTAAAAAGAGAAGTTTAAAGTTTTTTTTGAGAAAAGAGAATATCAACCAATAGTAATATCGTATCTTTTTATACATACACTCATAGTAAAAGTTTTGCTACAGAAACAATGAATAAGATAACTATAAAAATAACGGTCAGCCACAAAGTCCATTTTTCGATTCCACGTCTTGTTTGAAAGAGTTCACCTCCTCCTCCCCACGCGCTCCCAAGGCCTGCACCTCTTCCTTGAATGAGTATGAGCAATACAATAAAAATGCTCAAAACGCTTCCGATAATCAGCAATGCGTCTTTCATGTCAAAAGTTCTAGTATATTGATAATGAATGCGTACAATATTGATGAAATGATAAGTGTCGTAAGATAATTCATGGATAGTTTTGGGATCGTGAATGAGTACAGTTGTAATCCCTGAAAGACCCAGGGCTTGACTATAACAAAATTGAAATAGCTAATAACATAATGAAAAAGTATGATGTATGCCGCAATCGATACAAGGCCGACGGTGATAATATTGAGTGGTAAGAGCACCAATTTCAAAAACGGTGTGGCAAGGTAATATACAATAGCCAAAGAGACCGTTGTGATAACAAAAGATATAAGTTCTTGTTTCACTATAAATCCTTTTATGAGCAATGATACGATAAACAAACTTATGGCCGAAAAGACAATCATTCGAGTTATTTTTTTCATAGATTCTTCCTTACTTTAATTATACCACGTTTTTAGATGGGAATTAGTTTCTTTTTTCGCATCAAAAGGTGATATTTTTTGGCGAAACGATGTGACTCGTTACGCAGCCGTATAAGCTCTCTAAAGAAAAGGGAATCTTTTTGAGTGGAAAAAAAATCCTTATGTCTATTTGGATAGACGATTCTATCTGGATTTTTTGCAAAACCAATAAGCGGAATGTCAAGATGCAAACTGTGCAACACTTCGCCTGCGGCACGAACTTGTGGGGCGCCACCATCGACAACGATCAGATGGGGAAACTCCCATTCAGCTCTTTTGAAACGCCTTGAAAGCACTTCCTTGAGCATATGAATGTCTGAAATTCGTGAAACAGTCTTTATTTTAAATCGCCTGTATTGATTTTTTTGAGGGATACCATTGATGAAAGTAACCATAGAACCCACTGCTTCTTTACCAAAAAGATTGGAAATATCAAAGCATTCAATTTTTATGTGTTGTCTGTCAATCATGTTTTTATCAAATGCCTTTTTTAGGAAATGTGCAGTCTCTTCAAAAAGTTTTTTTTGGTTTTTCTCAATGTTTTCGTATATATCTACATCATCAAACGACTTCTCTGAAAACAATTCATGGAGGAAAAATAGCTTATCGCGCATCATGATGCCTGCTTCATAATCCTCGCGTTTTTTATATGCGTTCATCTTTTTTTCCAACTCTTTTTGCACATTTTCTCCTTTTCCTTTCAGGATAGTAATGACGCGCCGGATATTTGCACGGTAAATCTTTTTGGACAAACCACGTTCTGCATCTCTTTTTTGTTCTACGCTGTTGGGGCATGGACTACAAAGACCTATTTTTGAATAAAAGCATGGATATTTGCTTATCTTTTTTTGTGTGCAAAAGGGAGAAATTTTGCGAAGTTCTCGTATGAGTTTTTCTACTTTTCTCGATGAGCCAAAAGGGCCAAAATAGAGTGATTCTCCATCGTTTTCTTTTCGTGTAGAAAATATTTTTGGGTATTGTTCATGTATGGTGATTTTGATATAGAGGTAAGATTTATTATCCTTCCAAACGACATTATACTTTGGTTCGTATTTTTTAATTAGTTTTGCCTCAAGAAGCAGCGCTTCAAAATCAGACATCATGGGGATGACACGAATATGGTCGGTATTTTGGAAGATGAGCTTTTCTTTTGGATTTACCTTTTTTTGATAAAAATGGGATATGATGCGTGATTTTAAGTGGGTTGCTTTGCCAATATATATCGGAGTATTTCTATGCATAAAAAGATAGACCCCGGGCTGATGTGGAATTGTAGCCAGATGATCTCTTTTGATCACAATCGACGTTTCCATGGAGGATTTACCACGATATAGATAACAACGATAAAGACAATGCCTGCAAAAATACCCACTATTCTATATAGTATCTTCAGCCAAGACAGCGCGATAAGGATGCTTTTTGTATGGACAGGTTTTCCGTTGAGTCTGACGGTAAGTGTATCTTGAGTATCGGCAGATACGGACGAGGAAGTATAGGTGATATTCTTCTCTATTGTTTGAAAGGGAGCAAGAAGTGGTATGGTCATTTTTTGCGGTGAAAAGGAAATAAGTGATGAAGACATTTCAAGAGTGGCATTTTTGATGAACACGTTCCCCATGTTTTTAATGAAAAGTTTTGCCTGATATGTTTGTTTATGTGAAATTTCTTTTTTGATTGTTGTTTCGACCGAAACAGTCGAGTTTTCAGTCGGGAGTGTTGCCGCGGGCTCGATATCTATATCACGAGACTTTTCATCTATTTTGTACATCCCAGCAGCCAAAGGATAGCTGTCATCTTTGCCGTGAATGGCAAAAACAATGTGATTTAAGTCGAAGTCATTAAAATAGTCAATCCCTGATGTGTTTTCCCACGTTGGGTCAACAGGAACCCAGATATTTTTGGCTGTATCGTAATATTCAGGCCATGCGTGAAGAATATCCGCTACCAAAGACAGCGGCTGAAGATACGGATCATGGGAAAAACCATAGCCGTTCATTTCCCGAGCAAAATACCCCTTCGTGCGCATGATGCCAATAAATAAGTCAGTAAACTCCATACACACGGCTTTTGTAGGTTCGATAAGGACCCGTGAGGCGCCAAGGCGTTTTGATGTAGGTTCGTTGACCTTACTATAATCATAGGTCAACTTTTTGACGACATATGAATATATCTCCTGTGGGTTGGCAAGCTCTGCTATCTCGCTCTCCGCAGCGCTTGAAGTTATATTCCAATACGTATGCGGGGATAAAAGGTACGATTTTTGCGTGTTGATCGTGTCGCGCACAATGTCAATCATATCTTCTTGCGGTTTTGTGAAAATAGCAAGTGCGCCTTCTATTTTTATATCTTTACTTTCCTTTATGTTGAGTGTATAGCGCGCAAGGTAATTGCCGTCCTCATCTAGGGCGATTTTCTCGGGTATTGGCCGTACCGCATTGATAAAAACTTTTTGGTACAGTGTCTCCGGAGGAAAGGCAATATCGTAGTAAACGCGGCGAAGTTCATCATTTTTGAGATGATAGGTGAAATTGAAGTCGTAGTATTGAGAATCTCCAAAGACTGCATATACTGTTTTAGTTTTTACACTGTTCCATTTAATGCTATTTCCATCTATGGACGTTGGTTTTGGTTTGGCTATGGATATATCTTTGTTAAAGCTTTCCGGCAGATTAACAGAAATTGAGTAGTCTACTTCTTCTACGTTATTCATGGTTGGCAAGATAATCTCGCGCATTACGCCTGCAGTTTTGAATAAATTTTTCTGCAAGAAAGTAATATAGAATTTATTTTGAAGGTTTTTTCCGATAACTGGTTCGGAAAAAGTGAGTAAGATTTTGAGTGTCAGACCTACAGTGGAGACCTTTGTTTCAATTGCGTCTCCTGCTTCATCATATGCTTTTACATTTTCTATTGAGAAGGTCGCAGGGAATGAAAGCGTAAATTCCCTTACATATACATCTGATTGGAGGTTGGCGATGCTTATATCCAGTTTTACATCACTATCTCCGTTGGATTTCAAAAAATATGCTGTATTATAAGTCGTTTTATATTTTTGAGCGTATGTGCTGTGGGGCACGATGATGAAGAAAAATAAGACTATGCTCAAAAATACCCTCAATTTAGCGTTCATGTTTTGCTAAAAATTTACCTGTGTAGGAATTGCTAATCGTCTTTATTTTTTGGACCGGTCCTTGGTATACGATACTACCTCCTTTTTCACCGCCTTCTGAGCCTAAATCAATGATATACTCACAATTTCTGATGACCTCTATGTTATGCTCAATGATAATGACCGTATTTCCCCGCTCAATTAACTTATATAACGTGGTGAGAAGTTTTTCAACGTCATACAAGTGAAGGCCGGTTGTCGGTTCATCAAGAATATATACTGTTCGTCCTGTGTCTTTTCGTGAGAGTTCAAACGCGAGCTTGACTCTTTGTGCCTCCCCACCGGATAGAGTGGGCGCAGATTGGCCAAACGTGATATATCCAAGACCGACGTCTTGCAACGTTTTCAGCTTATTATAAATCGCAGGATGATTTTTGAAAAAATCGAGCGCTTCAACAACGGTAAAATTGAGTATGTCATAGATATTTTTTCCTTTATAGGTTATTTCAAGGGTTTGCGAATTATATCTTTTGCCCATACAAATATCGCAAGTGACATACACATCGGGGAGAAATTGCATTTCGATTTTGATACTTCCCGCACCCATGCATTTTTCACACCTTCCACCCTTTACATTGAAAGAAAATCTTCCCTTTTTATATCCTTTGCTTCGTGCATCAATGGTTTGCGCAAAAAGGTCTCGTATGTGGTCAAAAATACCAAGATATGTGGCGGGGTTTGAGCGAGGTGTTCTTCCGATTGCCGATTGATCGACAAGGTACACTTTGTCTATATATTGTTGTCCGTGAAGTTCCCCGTAGGGTGCGGGCAAGACGTGGTGAGTCCCATACAACCCGTGAGAGAGCGCAGGATATAGAGTTTCAACAACAAGGGTAGACTTTCCCGAACCTGAAACACCTGACACACAGATGAGCGTATTGAGCGGAAAACGTGCAGTGATATTTTTCAAATTGTATTGTTTGCAACCTGTGATCATAATATGTTCCCGGTCTTGGAAAGTTTTTGAAGAGGATTTTCTCGTCATGGGTGGTATTGTCCGCGTGCCCGTCACATACTGAGCGGTGAGTGATTGTGAGGCATTCTTCAAACTATCCACATCTCCCTCATATATCACACGTCCTCCCTGCTGTCCTGCAAAGGGGCCAAAATCAACAATATGATCAGCGGACATAATGGTTTCCAAATCATGTTCAACAACAATGATACTATTGCCCAAGTCGCGAAGTTTTTTGAGGTTCATAATAAGCGCGTGCACATCTTTGGGATGAAGGCCAATAGACGGCTCATCAAGAACATACAGCACTCCCGTTAAGCCGCTGCCTATTTGTGAGGCAAGTCTGATCCGCTGCGCTTCTCCTCCAGACAGTGTCCGCGCCCCACGATTGAGGGTGAGATACGACAATCCTACATTGTAGAGAAACGCAAGTCGTGATCGTATTTCTGTCAGAATCGTATGTGCGACTTCTTTTTCATAGGGATTGAGATTTTGCTCCACAGAATTAATTTCATCAATAATGTGTGAGATCGACAAATCGCAGAGTTCAAAAATATTCTTGTTATTGACTTTAATACTCAATACTTCTGGTTTGAGTCTTTTTCCTTGACATGAGGTGCACGTTTCCTCAAACATATATTTCTGGATTTCTTGCCGCGCGTATTCTGATTCACTTTCAAAATATCTTCGTTCAAGCTCTCTGATTACCCCTCCAAACTTTTCAACGATCATTGTTTCTTTCCCAAATCTATTGGTTCCATAAACGTTGTATGAAGTATGCGTTCCAAAAAGTAATTTTTTGATCGCTTCTTCTTCAAGTTCTCCGATGGGTATTTTTGGATCAATATGTTCTTTTTGGAGAAATGTCTGAAAAAGGCGGGCATACCAGGTGGTATGATAAAAAACAGAAGCAAACGGTATAATTCCTCCCTCGTTGATAGACAAATTCTTGTTCAGTACTAAATCTGGGTCAATTGCAGTGATAAATCCAAGACCCTTGCATCTTTCACACGCTCCAATGGGGGAATTGAAAGAAAACATGCGCGGTTCAATTTCTGGCAGTGAAATATTGCAGTTTGGACAAGAAAATTTCTCAGAAAAAATGGATGTAATTTTTTCTCTTATTATCGCTACAAGACCGTCTGAAAGATTGAGCGCAGTTTCAACATCAGTAAATATTCGCGACTTCAGCTGACTCATAAATACAGGATTTTTACTATTTTTATAATCCAAACTGATCGTATCAATAATAACCTCAATTGTATGTGTATTAGTTTTCAGAAGCACAAGGTCCTCTTTGAGCGAATGTTTTTTATCATCAACAATAATGTTATTAAAACCTTTTGCGCGCAAATTGGCAAATAATCCGGTAAATTCGCCTTTGCGTTTGCGCACAACAGGAGCAGTGATCAAAAAATGCACTGGCTTTATCTTATCTTCATGAAACCATGTGTGAAGTGAGGCAATTATACGCAGCGCTATGTCTTCCGCCGATAATTTTGAGATTTCCCGCTCACATTGTGGGCAAAAGGGATGACCAATTCGCGCAAAAAGCAATCGCATATAATCATAAATTTCTGTGATAGTGCCTACTGTTGACCTCGGATTATGCGTCACGGACTTTTGATCAATCGCAACAGCAGGTGATAATCCTTCAATACTTTCAACGTCTGGCTTACTCATAATCCCTAAAAATTGTCGCGCGTATGACGAGAGCGATTCAACATATCTTCGCTGTCCTTCAGCATAAATTGTGTCAAACGCAAGAGATGATTTACCCGATCCTGATACTCCGGTGAAAACAACAAGTTTGTTTTTTGGAATATCAAGAGATATATTTTTCAGATTATGTTCACGTGCCCCTCGAATACGTAAGATATCCATAGGTTTTTAAGTGAGTGATTTAATTTTCTCTCTCATAGCTATTGCTGCTTCAAATTTCAAATCATTAGCGTACCTTTTCATCTCTTTTCGAAGCGTGTTGATGAGTCTTTTTTTATCAAATGGGGTCAGTGAGTCGCTTTTAATATCTGAAAAAGGGTCAGATGAGATAGCCTCTTTTACTACTTCCTCACTGATGATCGGTGCTTGTATAGGCTTTATGATGTTTGAAGGAGTGATGCCGTGGGTTTTGTTATAGGCAATTTGATATTCTCGTCGTCTATCAACTTCACTTACTGCCTCTTTGATTGATCTTGTCATCACATCGGCATACAGAATGACTTCTCCCCGTGTGTTTCGCGCGGCTCTCCCCATGATTTGGATAAGAGATGTCTTGCTGCGCAGAAACCCCTCACGATCCGCATCCAAAATAGCAACGAGCGATACTTCAGGCAAGTCAAGCCCTTCTCGAAGGAGATTGATCCCTACCAGTGCGTCGTAATCGTTTTTGCGCAGTTTATGCAGTATGTCCGTTCGTTCAAGTGTCTTTATATCAGAGTGAAGATACTGGACTCTCACGTGTTTTTCGGTCAGGTAATGAGTGAGATCTTCTGCTGTCCGTTTTGTGAGTGTTGTGACAAGAACACGCTCCTTTTTTTCAACTCTTTTTTTTATTTCACTGATCAAATCGAGAACTTCACCGCGTGCGGGTTTGATCACTATGTGGGGATCAACGATGCCAGTTGGACGGACGAGCTGTTGGACTATACCAGGTGGTATTTTACTCGTTTTTGACTTGCGCATTTCCCAGTCGTTTGGTGTCGCTGAAATGTACACAAGACGTGGAACTTGGCGCAAAAACTCTTCAAATTTTAAGGGACGATTGTCAAGAGCGCTCTTCAAACGAAATCCATATTCAATAAGTGTTTTTTTGCGCTGATAGTCTCCGTTATACATTCCTCGTATTTGTGGGATCGTCATGTGCGACTCATCTATATAGACGGTCCAATCATTACCGTACGTTTCATTAAAATAATTGATCAATGTATAGGGAGGATCTCCTATTTTCCTTTCCTCAAAGTAACGCGAGTAATTTTCAATCCCATTCACATATCCAACTTCTTTGATCATCTCGAGATCAAACGTGACTTTTTTGTAGAGCCTTTCTGCCTCAATGATTTTTCCTCTCTTTTGCAGATTTTTATATTCTATTTCAAGATCTTTTCGAATTTGTGCTTCAGCCTTTTTGACTATTTCTTGGTCTGTCATGTAATGTTTTGCAGGATATATAACAATCTTTTGTATAGGTCTTTGCGTATGCTCCTCACCTGTTATGGGGTTGAATTGTGTAATTGCAGTGATATGTTCATTTTCAAGTTCAACCCTGATTCCTACTTCTTCATAGGCAGGATAAATATCTATTACGCCACCGCGTTGCCTGAATGTACCTCTTTTAAAATCGAATTCACTCCTCTCGTAGTGAAGCTGCGCAAGTCTTCGAAAAATCTCCGTCCGGTTAATATATTCTCCTTTTTTTAACTCAAGTATGAATTTGCCATATTCGTGAGGAGAACCAATATTGTAAATACATGAAACAGACGCAACAACGATCACATCTTTCCTCGTCAAAATATTGGTGGTTGAGGCAAGGCGCAATTTATCAATCAACTGATTGATTTGAGCTTCTTTCTCAATATACGTGTCGGTATGAGGAATGTATGCTTCTGGCTGATAATAATCATAATACGAGACAAAGTAGGAAACAGCATTTGTGGGGAAAAATTCTCGCATTTCTTGGTATAGTTGGCCTGCAAGCGTTTTGTTGTGCGAAATGATGAGAGCGGGCGCTGCAAGCTCTTCTATCGTACGAGCCACGGTAAATGTTTTTCCCGACCCGGTGACACCCAAAAGCACTTGGTTTTTAAGACCTGTCCGAATTCCTGTCACAAGCCCCGCGATTGCTTTTTGCTGCTCCTGTATTGGTGAAAAAGATGAAGTAAGTTTAAACATACGCCAAATCTATAAGTGTACCATTTTTTCCTCAAAAATACTATACTTATCCAAATATATGTTTTATATAGTAGGAACACCCATTGGAAACATGCAAGATGCAAGTATGCGTATGGTGAAAGCCTTGGTGCATGTAGATATTATTCTTGTTGAGGACGCTCAAAGCTTTGATAGTTTCTATAAAAACATACAGGAACTTTTTAATCTTCACCCACAAAAATCGCAGAAAATCATTCATTTCCACAAAGAAAATGAATTTGAACTGTTGCCTCAGGTTTTAAATCTCCTACAGGAAGACAAAAATATTGCTCTTGTTTCAGAGTCAGGCATGCCAACAGTCTGCGATCCCGGATCGTTACTTTTAACTTGCGCAGTTAAAGAGAATATCTCCTACACGGTCATACCCGGCCCAACTGCGTTTGTAAACGCATGTGTACTTTCGGGTTTTTCGACAAAAAATCTTCTTTTTTTAGGTTTTCTTCCCAAGAAACAATTTCAATTACTTCAATTAATTAACAAATTAAAGTCTATGGGTAAAATGTTAATCGATCTGACCGTCGTATTTTATGAGTCGCCGCATCGAATTAATCACACATTAACAATAATTGATGAGGTTTTACCAAACAATGAAATTTGTATTTGTCGCGAGATGACGAAGAAATTTGAAGAAGTCATACGCGGAAAAGCACATGAATTACTCAATTATACATATAAAGGTGAACTTGCCGTTGTTATAAGAGCATCTTAGTATTCCTCAAGTGTTGAGGTATCACCGATGGGGAGGCCGAGTTCTTTGGCCTTGAGGATGCGGCGCATGATTTTGCCCGAGCGTGTTTTGGGAAGTTTATCAATAAAATCAATTTCTCGAGGATACGCATGGCCAGCGAGATTTTTCTTCACGTGCACCATGAGTTCTTCTTTCAACTTCTCACTCTGCTTTATTTCAGGTTTTAACACGACAAAAGCTTTGATAATCTGTCCGCGCAGGGGGTCTGGTTTGCCAATGACACCAGCCTCAACTACCGCAGGATGGCTTACAAGCGCTGACTCGACTTCAAATGGCCCCACACGCTCGCCTGATGTTTTGATCACATCGTCTGCCCGTCCGACAAACCACAGATAACCATCAGCGTCCTTGTAGGCGAGATCACCAGTGATATAGTATTTTTTCAAAAAATACGATTTATATTTTTCTGGCCTTCTCCAAATTTCCTTCATCATGGAAGACCAACCTGGCTCAAGAGCAAGGTTGCCAATTTTGTTTTCGGCGAGCTCATGGCCTTCATCATCTACGATATGTGCTTTAATACCAGGAAATGGTTTGCCCATAGAGCCGGGCTTTATGGGAAGGCCGGGATAGTTTGCGACCACTATGCCCCCTGTCTCTGTCTGCCAATAGTTATCATGAAAGGGGAGATGAAATGCTTTAAGACCCCAAAAAATTGGTTCGGGGTTCAAAGGCTCTCCAACACTTGCCAGATAGCGCAAATGCGAGAAATCGTATTTTTTGATCAAGTCCAGTCCCTGTGCAGCAAGCATGCGGATCGCAGTCGGGGCAGTGTACCAAATAGTCACTTCGTAATCCTGAAGGATTTGATACCACTTTTGAGGAGAAAACCTTCCCTCATAAACTATAGATGTAGCTCCATTTGCCCATGAACCCAATATACCGTATGCTATGCCCGTTACCCAGCCAGGGTCTGCAGTACACCAATATACGTCATCTTCCTGGATGTCAAGCGCCCACTGTGCGGTAAGGTACTGGTGAATGATTGCGCGATGCGCATGGACAATACCCTTTGGCTTACCTGTTGTTCCTGATGTATAGAGCATAAACGCATTATCTTCGCTATGCGTGTGGGAAACCTTGTATGTTTTTTCCATTTTTGCAATTTCTTGTGTAAAATTATCATTAACCAGTACTATTTTTTCGAGTTTATCAAGGTCTTTTCGCACTGACTGTACTCTTTTTGCCATCTCTTCTGTCGTGATGAGTACCTTTGCGCCAGATTGGGAAAGTCTGTCAAAAAGGGCTTGTGGACCAAAAGCAGAAAAAAGCGTCCCTGCTACAGCACCGATTTTCAAAATGGCAATGAAGGAAAAATATAGTTCAGGAATACGGGGAAGGAAAAGAAATACACGATCTCCTTTTTCAATACCGAGATGTCGAAGGTAATGGGCAATTTGGTTTGAGATTTCCTCTATGTCTGCAAATGTGTATTTTTTCTTTTCTCCTTCCTCACTTTCCCATAATAATGCAAGCTTGTTCTTGCGTGAAGAAAGAGTGTTTCTGGTAATGGCGTTATAAGCAGCATTAATTGTATCTTTATCAAACCACGTAAGTTCTTGTGTGTATGTCTTGTAAGAGAAGGAGGAAACGACGCGATCATAGTCTTGAAGGTTGGGATTTTTTTTAACATATTTTTTTCCCTCTATGATTTTATCGCTTTTCATTTATCGATAATAGTAGGTGAAAAATGCTGATTTGTCAATTGATTTTTCCCTCCGACTTTGCAATAATGTGTTTGACATGTACGATCTTATCAGTATTGGAGACATCACCATCGATCTTTTTTTTAAAGGAGTATCTCTGACGACAAAACAAAACAGATTTTATCTGGCCATCGGTGGCAAATACCATGCTGATCATTTTTATGAATCATTGGGTGGAGGAAGTGCAAATGTCGCTGCCGGTTGTTCTCATTTTGGCGTCAGTGCTGCAGTTATCGGTAAAATAGGTGAAAATTCCTTTAAACAACTTATCATCCAAAAATTAATCAGAAAGGGCGTTTCATCTGAATTTTTGCTGCATGAAAAAGAATATATAAATATTTCCTGCATATTTTTGGCGCAAAAAGGAGAGCGGACGATTGTGCATTATACAACACCGTATGTTTCTTTCTCGCTTACCGAAGCGATAAAACAAATCGCAAAACCCAAAATAGTATACATGGGAAATCTACCAGGTGTTTCAATAGAGGATCGAAAACGTATCGCTGCATTTTTTAAAAGAAATAGGGCGCTCCTTTGCCTTAATTTCGGGGTAACTGATTGCGCGCTACCTATCTCACGCATCAGACGATTGCTCACGTTCGCCGACATCTTGATACTAAACACGCATGAGTTTGGAAAGCTCGTCAAAAAGCCGCGAGAAAAAATAGATTTCACCAAGAATTGCGCAACACTTCTTCGTTTCAATGACAAATTACTCGTGCTTACGGATGGAGAACGGGGGAGTTTTGCTTATTTCCAAAAAAAAGTATATCACCAAAAGGCAGTAACTCCTCAAAAAATAGTAGATACAACAGGAGCTGGAGATGCATTTACCAGTGGTTTCCTATCCGCATACTTGAAGGAAAAATTGGTTGAAAAGGCGCTGCTGCGGGGAGCAGAATATGCGAGCCGCATCATCGGGAAAATCGGCGCACAGTAAGACATTATACTTCCTCAAGCAAATCTCTTCCCATCATTTCAGTAGGCTTTGGAAGACCCATGAGGTTTAAAATTGTTGGTACAACATCGGCGAGAATTCCGATATGGAGTTTTTTCGGTTTGCCTTGGAGCTTGTTTGAGACCGCAATAAAAGGCACGAGGTTTGCAGTATGTTCGGTCATCATCTCGCCAGTTTTTGTATTAATTTTTTCCTCGATATTTCCATGGTCAGCAGTGATAAGAAGTTGATAATCAAGTCCCAGTGACGCATTGACTATTCTCCCTACAACCTCATCAATGACTTTTACTGCTTTGATCGAAGCCTTCAAATCTCCTGTGTGTCCTACCATATCTGCATTGGGGAAATTTACCAGAATGAATTTGTATTTCATGAGAGACATTTTCTTGATGAGGATGTCAGTGATTTCATATGCGCTCATTTCTGGTTTCAGATCATATGTGGGTACTTTTGGAGAAGGAACAATAAGTCTTTCCTCATACGGGAATTGAACCTCACGTCCACCGTTGAAATAATACGTCACAAAGCGTTCTTTTTCACTTTCAGTCAAACGCAGTTGATATAAAGAATTATCCGATAACACCCGCCCGAGCGGCATATGCACCATACGACTGGGAAAAGCAATAATTGCCGGAAGATCTTTTTCATACTCTGTCATAGTGATGAAGTAAAGATTTTTGATTTTTTCACCTCTTTTAAAGGGAGGCGCCAGTATTTTTTCCTCCACTTCGTGTTTTTTATAGTATTCTGTGGCATAGGGATCATAAAACGTCTTATTTGCATTTGCTTCAAAATTATCCAGCACAAAGGCTTTCGTCAATTGCCGGGGCCTATCAATTCTAAAATTGAAGAAAATCACTGCATCACCTTCTTGAATAAGTGCGATGGGTTCTCCATTTTTTGTGATATTTATCGGCTCAATAAATTCGTCAGTAATACCTCGTTTATATGAACTGTCAAAAACATCTCGCCACGACTGCGCTTTTTTTTCAGCACCTTTTGTCAAACATATATATGCTTTTTCTGTTCTGTCCCAGCGTTTGTCCCGATCCATTGCATAATATCTTCCCATCACTGTCGCAATTTCACCTAGTTCCAATTGATCCAATTTTTTTTCAAGACCATCGATATAACTTGCGGCCATCTTTGGCGGCGAGTCTCGACCATCGGTTATCGCATGGACAAATACGTGCCTGAAGTTATTTCGCTTACAAAAATGCAAAAGAGCTGACAGATGATCAACACTGGCATGTACCGACCCTTCACCGACAAGTCCGATAAGATGTAGCTTTCCTCCTGTTTTTGATAGGTGGATAAGTGCTTCAAGAAAGGCGACATTTTCGTAAAATGTTCCATCGGCAATTGCCATATTAATGCGCAGTAAACTTTGGTATATGACTCGCCCTGCACCGAGATTGAGATGACCTACTTCTGTGTTGCCGACTTCGCCCTGTGGTAATCCTACTGACATTCCAGATGCTTTAAGATATGTATAGGGATATGAACACAGGAGACTGTGAATATGATGAGGGTTTGCAAGATATATAGCATTTCCTGGTCCGGGTGGAGCGATACCAAAGCCATCAAGGACAATCAAAACAACGGGGTTCATAAAGGTTGTTGCTGCTTTAATTCTTCCTCAATTGCAAGTAGTCTGTTGTATTTCGCGACACGTTCTCCCCTCACAGGAGGCCCAAATTTGATAAAATCAGATTGTATTCCCACTGCAATATCTGCAATGAAGTCATCGTTTGTTTCGCCTAAGCGCTGTGAAAATATGATTTTTAAAGAGCCTTGTTTTGCCAGATTGATAACTTCAAAAAGTTCGGTAATAGTTGATGTTTGATTGAGCTTGAGTAAAAGGCCAGAGCAACAATTTTCCTTAATTGCTCGAAGAACTCGCTCTTTACTGCCCGCGAGAAAATCGTCCCCTATAATATATGTGTCGCTGCCTGTTTTTTGCGTGATTTTTTTCCAACCCAAAAAATCTTCCTGTTCAATTGGATCCTCAAGTGTGAGTATTTTAAATGTTTTGTTGAGTTCAACAAGATAATCAATATATTCGTCAATTCTCAATGGTTTTGGTTTATCTTTAATATAATATTTTCCATCTTTATAAAAATATGAAGCGGCGAGATCGAGTCCAAGAAAAATATCAACACCCATCATGAGTTTTCGGTCGGTGACTATCTCTTTGAGAAGATCAAGTGCACCGTGATTGGTCAGAAGATTTGGCGTAAAACCACCTTCTTCGGACACAGAAATACCTGCATTGCGATACTCGAGTGTTTTTTTGACTTCATGATACATTTCTGCACCCATTTGTAGAGCTTTGGAAAAAGGAATAGAGGTAAGGGGAATAATCTGAAATTCTTGAAATTCTAGATTTTTTACACCGTGTTTTCCACCATTTATCATGTTGAAAATGGGGTTTGGAATTTTTTGTATATCAAACGGATTATTGAATAATTTATTGAAAAATTGATTAACATATTTGTACAAAGGGAGACGAGCATCTGCCGCTGCGCTTTTCAGCATCAGTTGGGAAACCGTCAGGAGTGAATTGACGCCAAACTGTGTTTTGGTGGGTGAGGGATCAACTTTCATAAGCCAGTAATCAACATCTATTTGCCGATCGCAAGAAACTCCTACAAGTTTCGGACCAATAAGATCGTTGATGAAGGAA
>C687J35174_10004823_pt1 | contig 17969 bp, 21 predicted proteins | sample RifCSPhighO2_01_FD_35174 | JGI IMG/M metagenome (IMG submission 35174) | reverse complement strand
TTGCCTATGGCTAGTGGGGTTGCCGGCGATTCGTTTTGCCGGGGAAGCCACTGCTGATGCCTACAACCGCGAGCTGCAGGTCGAGGGGCTGGGCGCTGCCTGGGCGCTGCCGGGCCTGGAACTGCTGATGGATGAGCCAGAACGCAAGCGTGAGCTGTGGCAAGCCATGCGCCGCGTGCGTCAGCGCTGGTTGGCTGCCAATTGAAGACATCTTTCCCGGCCGCTTGGCTGGGTTTCTACCGTTTGCCGAGTCAACCTGAATGAGTGATGCAATCAGCTTCCGGCCGATGACAGCGGCGGACATCGATGCGGTGCTGAAAATCGAATACGCCGCCTTCAGCCACCCTTGGACGCGCGGCATCTTTACCGACAGCCTGACCGCTTACAACTGCTGGGTGATGTTTGAAGGCCAGCAGCAGGTCGGTCACGGCGTGATCCAGATCATCATGGACGAGGCACACCTGCTCAATATCACCGTCAAGGCGGAAAGCCAGGGGCGTGGTCTGGGTTTGAAACTGCTCGAACACCTGATGCAGGAGGCCCAGAAGCAGGGGGCCAATGACTGTTTTCTGGAGGTGCGCGCGAGTAATCAGGTGGCCTACCGCCTGTATGAGCGCTACGGCTTTAACGAGGTTGGCCGGCGTCGCGATTACTACCCAGCCGTCGGTGGCCGTGAGGATGCCTTGGTGATGGTCTGCCCGCTGTTTGACTAGATCCCCGCTCNGCCATGCACTGACACGATTGGCTACCGCCAGCGGCGCTATTCGCCGCTGACCTGGCGCTGGGCTTGTCGCATACTCCCGGCAGCCGCGTATATCGCCCATTGCCCTAAGGATCTGTCATGCGCCTGTCTGCTTCGTTGCTTGCAGTGTTCTGCTTATTCGCCACCGCTCAGGCCACCAGTGCCGAGCGCAGTTTTACCATCCTGCACACCAACGACTGGCAATCACGCCTGCTCGGTTTTGGCCCGAACAACGAATATTCCCCCGCGACCACCGGCGATGACGATACCGTCGGCGGCGTCGCGCGCCTGGCCACCTTGCTGGATCAGCGCCGCGCTGCTGCTGGCGAGCAACCGGTGCTGTTGCTCGATGGCGGCGACTTCAGCATGGGCACGCTGTTTCACACCGTGACCCGCGAAACCGGTGGNGAGCTGCGCCTGATGACCGAGCTGGGCTATGACGCAGCGACCCTGGGCAACCACGAATTCGATTTTCGTCCGGCCGGGTTGGCCGCGATGATCAGCTCGGCGCACAAGATCAAGGGCGATGCGCTGATGCCGCTGCTGTCGAGCAACCTCGGCTTTGACCCNGCGCGCAAGGAAGACGACAGCCTGCAGNTCCATTACGANGCCGGGCGCATTGCGCCNTACAAGCTGATCGACAAGGGCGGCATTCGTTTTGGCCTGTTCGGCCTGCTCGGTAACAACGCNGTGGCAGTCAGCCCGATGATCAAACCGGCGGTNTTTGCCGATCCGGTCGCGACTGCCCAAGCCATGGTCGCCAAGCTGCGCGAGGAGGGTGCCGAGGTGGTNATTCTGCTTTCGCACATGGGTGTGGTGCAGCAGGAAGACGGCAGCTGGCGCGGTGAAGAGGTCGAGCTGGTCGAGCAGGTGCCGGGCATCGATATCGTCGTTGGCGGTCACTCGCACACGGCTCTGGCGCAGCCTGTGCTGGTCAATGGGCGCACGCCTGTGATGCAGGCCGGCTCCGAGATTCAGCACCTGGGTGAATTGCGTATGCGTTTGCCGGCTGACGGCAAACCGCAGGTGGTCGATTACCAGCTGCACCCGATCAATGACCAGATTGCCGGCAGCGCTGCGGTGACTGCAAAGGTTGAGGATTTCAAGCAGGTGGTCAGTGCGCAGATGCTCGCGCCCAAGGGGTACACCTTCGACCAGCCGCTGGCCAAGGTCGACAAAACCCTGACCCGCGCCCATGACGATCCGATTCTCGGCAATCTGGTCACCGACGCGCTGCGCCACGCGACGGGCAGTGATGTGTCTTTTACTGGCAACGGCACAATCCGTGACAACCTGATCAAGGGCCGGTATGGCGTGCAGGCGGTGTCTGACCTGTTTCGCATCGCTCCGCTGGGCGTTGGTGAGCTGGATGATGCGCCGGGTTATCCGCTGATCAAGGTGTATGTCAGCGGGCAGGAGCTGAAGAACCTGCTTGAAGTGCTGCTGCTGGCCTATCAGGTGCGCGAAAGCAAAAGCTATTACCCGCGCGTGTCCGGCCTGCGCTTCAGCTACAACCCCTGGCGTGTGCCGTTTGATCGGGTCAGCCGGATTGAACTGGGCGACCCGATCAAGGGTTACACGCCGCTGGACCTGGCTGATCAGCGGCTCTACAGCATCGGTGCCACCAGCTATGTCGGCAGCTTTACCTGGCTGGTCAGCGACTTGACCAAGGGCCTGCTCAGCGTGCAGCCCAAAGATGCCGAGGGCCGGCCGCTGGCGGCAATCAAGGACGCGATCATTGATGCCGATCCGCAGCAGCCTGGTGTGCAGGAATATAAAGAGTGGCAGGGCTTGCTCGACCATATTCGCAGCCTGCCCGATCTGGACGGTGACGGGCTCGCCGATATCCCGACCCAGGGTGCGGCCGCCGAGCAACGCATGCTGCGTGTGCCCAGTCTGCAGCCAGCCGAGCTGTACCGTTATGCCGGGCTGCTGCAGTGGGGCGTGAGCCTGGTGCTGTTGGCGGGCGTGCTGCTGATTCTCTGGTTGTTGCGTCGCCGCCGCGCTTGAGCAGACTTGTTGCCGCCCGTTCGCTGTGACGGCAGCCACTCGCGCTTGTCAAAAGCCGGTGGCGCTCCTATGGTGCGCATCGACGAATCCGGGAGTGACTCATGAGCGATTTACAGCACCTCTTCGACAACAACGCGCGTTGGGCCGAAGCGATCAAGGAAGAAGATCCCGAGTTCTTCGCCAAACTGGCCCAGCAGCAGGTGCCCGAGTACCTTTGGATCGGCTGCTCCGATGCGCGGGTACCGGCTAACGAGATTGTCGGCCTGCTGCCGGGCGATCTGTTCGTGCATCGCAACGTCGCCAACGTGGTGCTGCACACCGACCTCAACTGCCTGTCGGTGATCCAGTACGCGGTCGATGTGCTCAAGGTCAAACATATCCTGGTTACCGGGCACTACGGTTGTGGCGGCGTNCGCGCATCNATGCAGGACACCCAGTTTGGCCTGATCGACGGTTGGCTGCGCAGCATTCGCGACCTNTACTACGAGCACCGCGAACACCTGGCGCAGTTGCCCAGCGAAGAGGAGCAGGTCGATCGCCTCTGTGAGCTCAACGTGATCCAGCAGGTGGCCAACGTCAGCCACACCACCATCGTGCAGAACGCCTGGCATCGTGGGCAGCCGCTGGCGGTGCATGGCTGCATCTACGGCATCAAGGACGGCCGCTGGAAGAACCTCAACGTCACTGTCAGCGGCATGGAGCAGCTGCCGCCGCAATACCGCCTGCGCCCGCTCGGTCAGCGCTGAGGTATGTCGTCTTCCGTGCGTATCGCGCTGGCCGGCCTGCTGCTGGCGACGCTGTGTTGGTCCGGCAATGCCCTGGTGGCGCGAGCGTTTGCCGGTGAGATTCCACCGTTTGCCTTGTCATTCTGGCGCTGGAGCCTGGCGCTGGTGCTGCTGTTGCCTTTCGTGGCCAAGCCGCTCTGGCAACACCGCGCGGCACTGCGTGCGGCCAGCTGGCGCTTGCTGGTGCTCGCCGGTGTCGGTATCGCCGGGTACAACAGCCTGCTGTATGCCGCTGCGCAAACCACCGCTGCGATCAATATCACCCTGGTCAACACCTGTCTGCCACTGATGACCTTTATCGGCGCGGGCCTGCTGCTTGGCGAGTGGCCGCATCGGCGCGCGTGGTGGGGCATGGCCGTGGCCGCAAGCGGGTTGCTGGTGCTGATCAGCAAAGGCAGCTGGGCCAGCCTCAGCGGCCTGGCCTTCAATAAAGGCGATCTGATTATGCTGCTGGCGGTGGCTGACTGGGCGCTCTATTCATTGCTGCTGCGGCGTTGGGCCAGCTACCTGCTGCCGATCCCAGCGCTGGCCCTGCTAGGCGTATTGATGCTGCTGGGCGTACCGCTGATTCTGCCGCTCTACCTCTACGAGCTGGCACAGGGCACACACTTCAGCGTGACACCACACAACCTGGCTGCCATCGGCTACACCGCGATCTTTGCCTCACTACTTGCTTACCTCGCCTGGAACCACGCTATCCGCATTCTCGGTGCAGCCAAAGCCGCACTCTCCAACTACTTGATGCCAGTGTTTACTGCACTACTGGGTTGGGTGCTGCTAGGGGAGGGGCTGCAAAGCTACCACTGGATCGGCGCCGCGTTGATCTTCGCTGGTCTGTTGCTGGGCACGCAGGTGCTCGCAAAAAATCGCTGAGTGATCACGTAGAGGTTCTCAGGCAAGCAAATGCGCGCGTTTGCTAGAACTGTGGTGGCTGCGAGGCAAAGACAGACACTGGACGTTTTAATTGTCGGGATGCCCGAGCACCAAGATACGAGCCGCTAGACGTACGTCGCTTCTACGCAAGATGAATATCAGCAAGGGCGGGGGAGAGTAGTTGGAATGTAGTCTGCCCGGAAAACAAAAAAGGGCTTACCTTTCGGTAAACCCTTGTTTTGTTTGGTGGCTACGCAGGGACTTGAACCCCGGACCCCAGCATTATGAATCACCACCGCCAGCCCTCTCTAAGCCATTGAAGCCCATAGAACGCGGCTTGCAGCAGCCCTGGCACCTGACCTCAACAGAGCTTTACAGAAAAAACGGCTGATGTAGTCAGCTCCGATTTCGAAGACGATGGCTAGATATTTTCTACGAAGACAGTGCATGGCGTGGCCCTCCTATAGCGAAAGGCTTACACGCATTGGCTGCAATGTCCTCTGTCTGGTCTTCGCTCTTGAGCCTAATCTACACACATCAACTGAAGCGCAGGACGCGCTCAGGATCATGGATGATCGACCATTGCCTAGGAGGCTTCTGACAGGATGTCAGGATGGTCTTGAAGAAACCCGCTTCGGCGGGTTTTTTGTTGCCTTCACGAAAGTGAATATCAAGATGATGATGCGCTATTCATATTTTCCCCTGATCACTTTGCTGCGGCGTTTACCTTCTCTCCGTTGGCGTTACTCAGCGCGACCATTTGATGCGTCTAAGATAAGATCGGGAAAATTACTAAAGGCTAGGAGGGCTGTATGGGGCTTGAGGATCGTGAGTGGCGTCGTGAAGAACTTCGCCAGCAAGGGCATAAAGCATCCTGGGATAATTTCAGAGCAGGTGGCCCACCGCCTCAGCCACCTAAGCAGCAACCTTCTGATGTAGAGCGCATTGAGCGTCCTGTTAAGTATCGGACTCAACCTTCTTACGTCCATCTTCAAGCCCAAGAGATTCTTGATGCTCGATCTGGCGGATCTTCTTACTTTTGGCCTGTCACGGTTTGTGTTTCGGTCGTCACTGCCGCTCTAGGCTATGCGTATTTCTGGCTCTAGACCTGGCGCAAGAAATGGATACTTGTGGGATGCCCCGAATATAAAAAAGGGCTTAGCTTTCGCTAAACCCTTGTTTTGTTTGGTGGTTACACAGGTGCTTGAACCCCGCTCTCTGCATTATGAATCACCCCAGCCTAGCCTCTCTAAGCCAGTGAATCCCATAAAGCGGGGCCTTCGACAGCCCATGCACCTTACCTAAACAGAGCTTTTCAGAAAAGCATGCTGATGTAGTCATAAGTTTAGTTTTCCTCTGGCTCTCTTTGGTGCATGATCCATAAACCCTAGTGGCCATGTGCCAATGGATCAGTTGGAGTCAGGGATGGCCCGTCTTAAAAATATCTCCCATCTTGAAGATTTTTTCTTCATCGCCATTTTTTTGCCTTCTTCGATCTTCCATTACACATACCCTCTAGAGGGGGCGTTAGGCTGGGCTTTTAAATCCTGCGAAAGAACTATTAGCTGAGTCAATACTCGACTTCAAATTCGAGATTTTTTGTTTTTTTTATTATTGGAGGTCGTAAATGGAGTTGGGGAATCTAGTAATTGATCGAATAATCATTCATCAGATTTATCGTCGTGATGAGGATGGGAATAAAGTTACTGCCACTCGGAGTCACGATTATACGCGGTTCGATAGTACAGCTATGGAGGCATTTAAATCTCGTGTGCGTGATGCATTGGGTGAAGGCTCTAAAGCTGTTCAAATGGAAATCGTAAGCCAGGAGCCGGAAGACCTTTCTTCCATTATTGATCAGATGGTTGACTTGTCCCCTGTGGATTTTGCTGTTTCGTCCTATGAAATAGCCAAGAAATTGACTGATGCTCAGAAAAGTAAAGCTATACCTGGGGGTATTGTTGTTGTTTTTTTAGGGCGGCAAGGGCATCCAGCAAAGAAATTCCTAGGTATTATTAAAGCTGAAATACATAGCGCATATGAAAAGGAGGTGAATCAACAAACTAATGAGATATCTTTAAAATTTGTAGAGGAGGTTCTTCTCACTCCGGGGACTAAGTTATATAAAACTGCAGGTTTCTTTGAAAAGAATAATGCTGGTACTGGTACTGATGATCTTAATGATAAATGGGCTGTAATGGTTTCGGATTACCAGATAAACCAAGCAGATGGCAAAGCTGCTGCGAAATATTTTTATGCAGATTTTCTTGGATGTGGCTATCCTCAGACTAGTGCTAGAACCACTAAGCAATTCTATGAAGCTACGAGTGATTTTATTTCTTTAATGGATATTGGCCCTTCTGAAAAGAATGATTTGCTTAATGCGCTAACCACTTATCTGAAAGTTGACACTTCGTCGTCTATCAGCTCCTTAGATTTTGCTTCAAGGTATTTTGATGATATAGATACTCAAGATGCTTTTACTTCATACATGGAAGATGAAGGTATTCCCACTACAGCTTTTACTAAGGATATTGCTCATATTGAGGGAAAATTAAAGTTTAGGAAAATTAGCTTTGGGGGTAATGTGAGAATAATTGCTCCGTCGCAAGCATTTAAGGACTTAGTGGTTATCGAGCCAATAGATGGTGGGCTAGATGAGTCTGGTAGTCCAGTAGAGTGGACTAAAGTTATTATTAAAAATAAGGTTGTTCAGCAGGAATGAACGAGTCTGATTTCAGGCAGCAGTGGGAAGGCGACAAGCCCCTATATTGTGCTTGGGGAGAGTTCATTGTCGAAACAGTAAAAGGTGCTTTGATTGGTAAAGGCAAGGATGTAGATGTCTTTCTCAAGGCGCCAGCAAAGTTTCGACTCAAAGATGATAATTCTCTTGTTGATAAGGCCTTTTTTCGTGGTAAGGCATACTCTGATCCCTATCATGATATTGAAGATAAAGTTGGGGTTAGGTTTGTTGTTTTGCTTCTTGACGATATAAGCGAACTTTGCCATATAATTGAAAGTTCGGATTGTTGGGATTTTGATGCTTGCAAGCACTTTGATGAGGACAGGAAAAAAGCTCCTCTGCTTTTTGCCTATCAATCCGTCCATTATATTCTTCGTCCCAAGAAAGAGTTTTTATATAAAGATACGGTTGTTCCAGTCAATGTCCCTTGTGAAGTCCAGATAAGGACACTTTTGCAGCACGCACATGCTGAGCTTACACATGATGCTATATACAAGGCTAAGAGAGCTGTTCAGCCCGACGTTCATCGAATTGTCGCAAAGAGCATGGCTCTTATTGAAACTACGGATGATTTTTTTTCTCAAGCAACCCGTCGCATAAATTATGGTCCCTTGCAAGAGCACAAGATTTTAGAACGTCTGGATTCTATCTATAATAGTTTTACTGGACTTACGCCTCATACCCAAAAGTCTTCTCTTGTTATATGGGATTCTTTTGAGGGGCTTATTGATGATGGTTTGGTTGATAATATACAAAGGGTAATAACTAAGTATAGTGGTTTGGCGGCTGTGATTAGTTGTAGATATAGCGAAAATGTTTTTTTCCAGCAAAGCACTGTTCTTTTTATTTACTGGATGTTGTGGCGGAAAAAACAACGTCTTCTAGCTGAGTGGCCATTCTCTAAAGAATTGTTGGAAACTATTGCTAATGATATTGGCGTGAGTCTTTCTATTGATTAGTAATGGTTTTAAATAGTTGCCAGTTTTTCTCTAAACCTATTACTGCACGCCTTCACCACGTCACCACTTCACCAAGGTAGGTTAAGTCTCAGGTTGCCTGTAATCAGGTGTGCCACTATAACCCAGCCGATCGTAGTGAGTATGCTGATGACGCAGTAGGCCGCCACAATACCTATCGCTATCTGTTTCCAGAGGCCTGAGAATTTTTCAGGCTCCTTCCTGTATCTGGTTGGTCTCTCTCGCTCTGCCCTGATTTCTTCTGAGTCATCATTCATCAAAACTGTCCTTCTCCGGTCTATGGGCGTACCAACGCCTAGCCACTTCCTTTGTGATTGCTATCCCACGTTTGGATTGGTCAAGTTTCGGTTTGCCTCGTCGTAATCAGGGCTAGTTTGACCGCATTCAGGCGCGATCTCACCGCTTGCTAACCACAGCGCGTATTGAGGGAATAGCTTAACCACGGCTTCTATCTCGGCATCTGAAAGCCTTGCCTTCCCGCTTCTGATATTTCCCCACCGGTATCGGTCGATCCCGGTTTCCTTTTCGAACCAAACGCTGGTTCGCTTACTGTCGAAAAGGCTTATAAGACGGTCTTTTATCATACCTAAATGATCTACTTAGTAGCTTGTACTCAGTAACCAATACGGCATAATTGTGCCGTGGTTAGTAAATACTACTTAGTTATAGTTCGATCAATTATAGGTTAAAACCATGGAACAGTCTGGTGTAGTGGGGCTCAACATCGAAGGGAACCCGGAGCGAGTTACCGATTTCCGTGACGCGCCGTTTTGCTCGCAACAGGTTCTGGTCGACATGCTCGGCACAGAGCTGATCACACCTGATGTTGTGCGTGGCTGGGTAGAGTCCGCCACCGTACCCACCATCAAGATTGGCCGCCGCCGTGTAATCAACCTCCACCGCATCCGCCGCGACCTCGACCGGGGCAAAACCGTGTTCTGCGCCGGGGATTACGCAGATGAGTAGGGCAGACCAGCAATTCAAGCTGCGCATGCCTGCAGCTCTCCGCGCGCAGATTGAGCAAGCCGCCAAAGAGGCGCGCCGCTCCCTGAATGCTGAAATCGTCCTTCGCCTTGAGGCGAGCTTTCCCCAGGTAAAGCAGGAGGTTTCCCAGTGATCTACGTCAGCTCCGGTTACCCAGGCGAGGGCATGAGCTATGACGCCATTCAGCTACAGCAACCAGCAGCACGCCGAGAACTGCGACTGCTCTGTCTGCTGGTCAAAGGCCGAGATGGCCAAGCCCGATCCTTGCCCGTCCATACCCTGCGACCAATGCCGCCACGCGTCTGCCCGACCCGTTCGCACACTCAAGATGCGCCTCGTCGCTGGTGCCTGGACGCCCTTGCTGTCCCAGTGGGAAATCACCCCGGCCTTTACCTGCGAGAAACACACGCCAAGCGACCGACCGCCCAAGTATTGGAGCGTTGTGGAAAACATCGGCAAGCCGGTGCCTTTCGTGCCGCTGCACGAACCTTTCCAGCTAGTGGGGTGAGTGCATGACTCTCTTTGACGATTGGCCTGCCTGGGTTGCCTTCGTAACCATTATTGCCGCTTACGCCATGGGTAATTTAATGGGCCGCTTAAATTCCGCTACGGCCTCGCGTAGCTCTTCCGATCCTCGTTTGGCCTACACCCGCGCTGAACTCCACGGCTTCACCTGCGGCCTACTCGCTGCAATTGTCGTCATGCATATCAAGGCAGACCCACCCAGTAGATCGCCGCCTGTGTCCGGGACTGGTTCACCAGTCGCGGGCGCAGGTGGCGAAACGGGATGACAAGGGCGCGGCCCTTGGTGTCCACCGCATAACAGTTCAACGCATCCCCCGGCTTTAAACCCCGGCAAGCCGAAACAACCCAGCAGATTCGAACTTTGAAAGTTCACCTGCTCGGGATCGCTCGGCCTGCAGAAAGGCAAAACCGCGCACTAACGCGCAACTGAAAAGAGGAAATACCGATGGCTCGTTCAACTATGGAAGTTGCATTTCTCGGCACCCAAATGACCCAGGTGGAGGACACCAAATACGCCAAGGTCTTCTACGGCGATGAACCGGACGGCAAGACCGAGCACGGCCTGTCCATCATCGGCATGGCGATCTCCGAAGACGCCGCCGACGAAGTGTTTAACGCCGGCTCCCAGTTCGAACCCCTGCAACTGGTGCGCATCACCTTCGACGTTGCCCGTGGTGGCCAGAACAAGGGCAAGAATCTCGCCCTGCACATCGAAGCGGTAGACAAGCCAACCGCCCGCGCTGCGGCCCCACAAGCCAACGGCCAGCAACAAGCCAAACCAGCGGCCCAGGCTGCTGACCCGGCCAAGTCCTAAGCAGGCCGGCTCCCGTGGTGTGGATGTTCTGCAATCACTGCCGCAAGACCTCGCCGGCTGCTAGCTGGCGTGTGATCTGCGCGTGTCCGCACTGCCGGAGCCCCCTGTGAACTTTCTGGCCTGCGAGGGCGAATGGGTGGCCGGCCCAGGTGGTGAACCCATCTGCGCCGGTCAACTGCTCAACCTCACAAGCGAGGAAATGCAGGGCCTGTATGGCACTGCACTCAGTTGGGATCAGGTCAGCGAGCTGCAGGGCGAAACCATCGTGCTGTTTGCCCTGGTGTTCGGCTTCCTGGTTCTGAAAAAAGTCCTGAAATAGCGAGGTAACAACCATGAAAAACAAACTGCAAAACCTGAAACGCTCCCTCGGCGCTGCCGCTGCCCTGGGTGTCCTGGCCACTCAACAAGCCTATGCCGCTGTGCCGCCTGAGGCCACTGCAGCACTGGATACCGCTGGCACCGACGTCGGCACCATCGGTTGGGCTGTCTTCGGCGTACTGGTCGCCGCTGCTGCCTTCAAGTACATGCGCCGCGCTCTGTAATCGCTGCGCGCTTCACCCAAGTCCCGCTACGGCGGGACTTACTTTTCAGGGCCACTCAATGAACTACGAACTCTACGTCCTGCTGGTCACCGTGGTGGCGCTGTACCTCGTATTTTTCGGGCGGGTCTGACCATGAAACTACGCTTGCTGTTTTGCCTGCTGCCGCTCCTTTCCTGCTCACTGGCTCATGCTGCTAATCAACGCCCGTACAAGCTCACCGTAGGCGATGAACTCTATGCCCCTGATCCCTTTCAGGCGTGCTCTCTGATTTCTCTGTCGGCCATTGATCCTCGTACGTTTCCGTTTTCGCAGCCCGGCTGGACAGCTTCAAGGCTCACTGATTCTGTTGAGCTCAACGGCCCTAACAACAATTGCATCTATGAGTTTTCCCACCCTTCAAGCGGATCAAAAAAGACAGGCTCCGGTCAAGTCGGTGGCATAACCGTCGCCGCTGTCCTGCAGCCTGTCTGTGAAGCTGACAGCAGCGAATCTCGCTCTTTCCCTATCGGTCGTGAAGAACGCGCCATTGGTGATGCCTCGTTCACCAGCTTCGGCAATAACGCACCTTCTACGCTCTGCCTTTCCGGCTGTAATGCCACCCGATCAGCTGAGCAATCCCAAGACCTGTTTGCAGTGCCAGACCCTGCCTCAAATCTGCATGACCTGATCTACGCCAATGTTGATTACACCCTAGACGGTGCCACTTGCTCGTCCGCGTCCAACCCCGCCCCGCCGGAAATCCCGCCGCCGCCTGAGCCTACAGACCCCACCGATCCAACCGATCCGACTGACCCGACCGACCCCGGCGACGGCGGCACCGATCCGGGTGATGGTGGCACCCCAGGCGATGGCGGCACCAACCCTGGCGACGGTGGCACTAATCCAGGGGATGGCGGCACCAACCCTGGCAACGGGGGTACGAACCCAGGCAACGGCGGCACCAACCCAGGTGGCGGCGACAGTGACGGCGGTAGCGCCTCCGGTCTTGCCTGCGACCAACCCTTGGCCTGCTCCGGCGATGCCATTCAATGCGCCATTCTCGACACGCAAAAGCGCGCCCGCTGCGATGCCCTAGCCGCAGGCAACTTCCCCGCACAAGAAGGCGACATCAGCGGTTTTATCAACGGCAAAGGCGACAGCGCCAAGCTCGACGAAGGCGACGGTGAAATTGATGTGTCCGGCCTGTTCAGCGGCCCCACTGATCCGCGCTTTCTGCCTGCAACCTGCCCAGCAGCCAAAACCGTCACCCTTACCAGCCAGGGCGGCCGCACCTTCGAATTTACCTATGAGCCGCTGTGCCAGTTCGCCACCGACCTTGGCTACCTGATCGTCATAGCGGCCTCACTGTTCTACGCCATCTACGTTGGCCGCGCCTCGGGAGGTGAGTGATATGCCTGCATTTCTATGGGTTGCCCAGTTCCTTTGGATGATCGCCGGCCCGCTGGTGATGACCGTCCTTCGGGCCATCGGTTTTGGCTTCGTGACCTACTTCGGCTTCAACGCGCTGATCAACGCCGCCCGCGATTACATGATCACCAATATGGGCAACTCGGGGATCGTGATTCAGCAGATTCTCGGGCTGGCCAAGATCGACATAGCGATAAACATCATGCTGTCCGCCGTGTTCACCCGCTTCATCATCGCGGGCATCAACAAGGCCCAGGATCGCAAACGCAATCAGGTCTGGCGCAAGCCGGGCGGCACTTCCATCGAAGCGTAAGGAGGCGCGCCCATGCTCTATATCCGCACCGGCAAACCCGGCCACGGCAAGACCCTCAACACCATCAAGGAAGTGGATCAGAAGGCCCATGCAGAAGGCCGCACCGTCTATTTCCACAACATCAACGGCCTGCAGCCAGAGCAGCTCAAAGCGTCGTGGTACAAGTTCGATGATCCCGAAAAGTGGTTTGAACTGCCCAACGACTCAATCATTGTCGTGGACGAAGCCCAAGGCTGGTTTGGTGGTCGTGATCCTCGGGCGCGTCCGCCTGAACACATCACCCGCTTTGAAACCATGCGCCATAGCGGCCACGAAGTGCACTTGATCACCCAGGACCCGCGCTATCTGGATGTGCACCTGCGCCGCCTGTGCAATGGTCATATCCACTACTGGCGCGTCTTCAAATCACAGCAACTGCTGCGCTTTGAATCCGATGCGGTGATTGAAAAAGTAGAAGTGAAATCCAGCTTCAAGGATGCCGAAAAAACCACGGTACGCCTCGATAAGAAGTTTTTCAGCGTCTACACCAGCAGCAACGCCCAGCACCATTTCCAGACCAAGCTACCGACCAAATTCATCTTGGCCGTTCTGGTCATCGCCGGTGCGGTTTTCATGGTTTACCGCGCCTACGAACGCTACGAAGCCGGCAAACAGACCGAGCAAGCTGCCGCCCAAGCCCAGGCCGAAACCAGCGCTCCGACCGGCGTAGTCGATCAAGTGAAAAGCTCGGTCGGCTCACTCATAAACCCGGTCAACAACAAACCCGGCAAGAAGGCTTTGAGCCTGGATGAATACCTAGCCGCCCGTGTCCCTCGCATACCGGACGTTCCCAGCTCGGCCCCCATCTATGACGAACTGACCAAGCCGCAAAGCTACCCGCGGCTGTCCTGCGTCATGAGTTCGGACGAGGGCTATATCGACCGCAACGCCAAGCGCTACCGGGTCGTCAGAACGCAAGAGAAAGCCTTTATCTGCGAGTGCTTCACCCAGCAAGGCAGCTGGCACAAAACCACGTTCGCCTACTGCAAGAACACGGTAGAGCGCGGTGTATTTGATCCGGCCCGCCCTGACCCCGGTGCGCGCCCCGATCTGCAGCAGGCCAACAACCAACCCCAGCAACAGCAGCAACAACCCCAGGAAGCCCCCAAAGGCGTCACCGTGACCCGTATTCCCTACGAGAAAGGCCGATTCCTATGGTGATCACTCAGCGCCTTCGCTTGGCGCATTTGAGCGCATGCGCGAGGTACGAGCGCCGCGCCAAATGCGCGCGCTGACGTCCCTGTAGCACGTCAGATAAACCCAGAAGTTAAAACAGACTAAACCAGAGTAAAGGGTAAAAAATGGCTAAGCCAAAAGACTTCGCAAGGCTCGACATTGAAACCGGATTGGAGAACCCATCCAGCCGGTTATTTGTTGACCCTGGCCAGATGGGTTTCATCGACCTGTCAGGCGTTCGCCTGCTTCGGTGTGGCGTCGATACCGTGCGCCAGTTGTACCGGGGCATGATTCGCCCGGAAATCATGGCGCTATTCGACAACCCCGGCACCCTGGTTAATTTCGCCGGTCAGCGCTGGCACTCAGGGCGAGTCGGTAAAGACTCCGGGTATCAGTACAAGCTGCAGAATGCAGACCTCGGCATCATCCTCTTGGTGAAGAACTTCAACGCCAAGCTGGACAACATCGGCCCACACCTGAAAATCGAAGTGTCGCCCCATGCAATCGACAGCCTGTCGCCTGAGCGCCTGCAGGCTCGTTTAGATTTCTATGCTTCCCAGCTGCTGACCCATGTTGAAATTAACCAATGCGCCGTGCACCTCGCCCTTGATCTGCAGGGCTGGACGCCACCGCCTGAGCTGGTCACTCAAATGCACTGCCGCGCCAGAGCTACTCGTGATATTTCGGGTATCAATGAGATCCAATGGGCACTTGAGTCAGCCACCTACGGTAAGGGCCAGTCCTACATCTTCGGATCAGCATCAGGCGTTCAGCTCGGTATCTACAACAAGACCCTGCAGGCCAAGGCCACCGACAAGCTCGACTATTGGGAAAGCGTCTGGAAGCGTCGCGACAGCTTCGACGATCAAGACCCGGACAACTACGACCCTGAGCAACCTGTCTGGCGTGTAGAGCTGCGTTATCACCATTCGGTCATCCAACAATTTGCTAGCGGTTCCCTGGACGTCCGCACCGGCCAACCAATCGACACGCGCTCATTTGAAGCCTTTGCCGGTCATCTGGATGGTCTTTGGCGCTACGGCCTACGTCAGTTCAAATTGCTGTGCCGTCCTGGGTACTTCGCCCCGATCTGGACGCTGATCCGTGAAGACGTGCGGGTAGACCTGCCTGTTGATTCGCTGCTTGATGACACTGAGTACAAGCGCTACTACAAGACCTCTCGCGGCTTCTCTGGCAAGAACGTCGAACTCTTCCTGGGTAACTTCGTCAGCTTGCTGGCAAGGGAGCGGGTGGGGGCAAAAAAGGCGTTTGACCGGCTGAAAAACTGGGAATGCTGGCCGGTCATTCGCGACCACTACGCCGCCAAGGATATGAGTGAATACGACATCTACAAGCACATCAAAAATCTGCTGGAAGAACGCAACGTCCGGTGGGGTAGGGCGGTATGACGGTACGCAAGGATGGCAAAACGTGGACGGCTGATTTTTACGAAAATGGCCGTTCTGGACGGCGCATCAGGAAGTACGGGTTTCTAACCAAGTCTGCCGCCCAGCGCTATGAGTCGGACTACTTCGCCACCTTCAACCAAACCGGCCGGCCGCTAGATGATCGTCTGTCTGACTTGGTGAATGTTTGGTATGACCTGCACGGCTGCTCGCTCAAGGATGAGAAGGCCCGGCTTTCCAGAACTAAAGCCATAGTCGAGCGCCTTGGTAATCCGCAGGCTTCTGAGTTTGATTCACTCGCATGGGCGCGCTATCGGCAAGCCCGTTTGAAAGATGCCTCACCGCATACGGTCAACCATGAGCAGCGCTACCTGTCGGCGGTGTTCTCTGAGCTTATCCGCCTTGGTGCTTGGTCAGGCAAGAACCCGCTCGCCAATATCCGCCAGATCAAGACCGACCAAACCGAGTTGTCGTTTCTCACCCTGGAGCAGATCAACCAACTGCTGGAAGAGTGCCGCAGATCCAGCAACAACCACACATACCCGGTTGCTCTGATCTGTTTGGCCACTGGTGCGCGCTGGGATGAAGCCGAAAGCCTAGGCCGAGCTGCCATCTTCGGTGGTAAGGCACATTTTCACCGTACCAAGAACCGCCAGTCTCGCTCCGTGCCGATACCCAAGCAAGTGGAGGAGGCCGCTCTCAAGGTGGCCATGCCTGGGACTGGCCGGCTGTTTGTTTCCTGCAGGGCGGCTTTCCGTGGTGCCTATGAGCGCTGCGGATTTGATACGCCAGGGCAGCTAACTCACATACTTCGTCACACCTTCGCCAGCCATTACATGATGGCCGGCGGTGACATTCTCAGTCTGCAGCGAATCCTCGGCCACTCCTCGATCACAATGACCATGCGCTATGCGCATCTGTCACCTGATCATCTGGAGTCGGCTTTGAGGCTTTCTCCCTTGCTCCAATCCGGCCACAACATTAAAACGGTTTGACGTTTTGGTCAGACTGGTTGATATTAACGCTTAACGTTAAGGGTTAAAAGTGATCCTGAATTTCAGATGTGCAGAAACCCAGGCGCTATTCGAAACGGGTGATTCGCGTCGCTGGAAAAATATTCTGAGCGTTGCAACCCGAAAACTGACGATGCTTCACGCCGCCACTGAGCTTCGAGACTTGCGTTCTCCACCGGGCAACCGCCTTGAAGCTTTGCAGGGCAACCGAGCGGGCCAGTACAGCATCAGGATCAATGATCAGTTCCGCATTTGTTTCGAATGGTCAGACGCGGGACCAACCAATGTTGAAATAGTCGATTACCACTGAGGAGGTCGCACCATGGCAATTAACGGAATGCGCCCCATCCATCCGGGCGAGATCCTGCGGGAAGAGTTCTTGGAGCCGTTGAACATTTCGCCGGCTGCTCTGGCTCGTGCTCTTCATGTGTCTGCGCCGACGGTAAATGAGATTGTGCGAGAGCGGCGCGGAGTGACTGCGGATATGGCTATTCGCCTTGGGCGCTACTTCGATACATCGGCACAGTTCTGGATGAACCTGCAGACTGAATATGCTTTGGCGACAACCTACGCTGAGGCCGGTGACGCAATTGAACACGATATAGAGCCGCTGAGAGCAGCAGGCTAATCAAAAAGGAGTTAAGCAATGCCTACAGGGGATGTAGAGGTACGCAATTGGATATCAGGTCTTAGGGCGTCATTAGCGAGCCATTACAGCTCCTTGCAGCCCTCCCAGAAAGCTTATGTGAATGCGTTCCTTTTGTTTGGTCTTTACCTGGCTATTAAGCCTTTTGGTTGGGAGATTGACCGAGGCTTGCTGTTTCTCGCGCTGTTTTCTTGGGGGATGGCGCTAACGTCCGATCTCCTGAGTTTCTATGGCCGCCTTGCAGACTCTACCTTAGGCAAACTGCTGCTCTTGGTTGTCGTGGGTGGCGGGGCAAACGTTGCTATTGCTATGTCTGCTCAGGTGGTGAATGACGTCACTGGTATAGACCCTGGAAAGTTCGTTCACACAATCGCGTTTATCTCCATTTTTATGGCGATTGTGCTAATCCATCTGGCCTTGAGCGTTTCTTTCGTTGTGGGTCTAGGGTTCGTCTTTATCTACCTGTTGCTTCATTGGACTAAGGATGAGAACGCTCTAGCCGTCCTATTTCCTTGGTATAGCTCCGACGACAGTCTCCCTTACAAGCGATTAACTATCACGGTGCGCGTTGTAAGTTTTATGGTCGTCTGCGGCCTTGCCTATTCCTGGGCTGCAGATGGTCAGAAAGGCTACAGGGCTTTTGTCGATGACAAGGCGCGCTGGTTTTTATACAGCTTTGAGATGTACGGAAATGCGCCATGCCCGTTGCTTGAGGGGCAGCGCGTAGCCTTTTTAGGCGATGGTCAGGTGCTGATGGGCGATAAAGGCGGGGAAGGTATTTCGCTCCAAACGCAGCAATGCGTTTCGGGTCAGTAGTCGGGATGTAGTCTGTTTGTAGTCTGCCCGGAAAACAAAAAAGGGCTTAGCTTTCGCTAAACCCTTGTTTTGTTTGGTGGCTACGCAGGGACTTGAACCCCGGACCCCAGCATTATGAATGCTATGCTCTAACCAGCTGAGCTACGTAGCCGAGTGGC
>C687J35174_10004814_pt1 | contig 17992 bp, 24 predicted proteins | sample RifCSPhighO2_01_FD_35174 | JGI IMG/M metagenome (IMG submission 35174) | reverse complement strand
CGACGACTTGGCGGTGTCAGACCCGCCGTTCTCAAGGAGGCCCACGCCTATGGCCACGTCCTCCGGCACGCCGTTTTGCGCCGCCTTTTGCTTGATAGTCTTCTCATGCTTCTCTATTACGGCAAGTGAGGCTGGATAAGCTTTGCGCGAGCTTACGAAAGCGATCTTCTGCTCGATTGTTTTATGAATCTCCTCGGCATGGGCCACCTTGCCAAAGAATACTTCGGTAAGCACTACTTGCGCGCGCTTAGTAATGACCTCTCCGGCAATAACGTTCGCCGCCATGGGTAAAACAGCCGCGGGCTTCATCGGGAACTGGAAGATCCCAAACAAAAAAGCCCCCGGCACTATGATCCCTAGAAACTGGTAGAACTTCTCGGCGAACGTTGTAATTTTATTCATTGATTATTGGCTAGATGATAATTTAGACAAAAGAAATACCCCGATTCGAGGTAATGGAGCTGCCGCGTTTCTGTATTATCTGCGTGAACCTATTGGATTTGTTACCACAAAATAATAGCAGTAACCGACCCTTGAAATCAACCTAAAAATCATGTGAAAAGCGAAGCCGGCGCGTTAGCGCCGGCCCTTCTTCTGCAAAAGCCAGCCAGTGAGAAACTGGCTGTGGGGCGAGTATCCCGCCCGCAATATCAGCTCTTTCGGCTTCATGCCGTTTTCTTGTAGTCTGGTGAGAATGCGGACCGCGTTATTGCGGTCCGAGATACTTTTGAGGCCGTCTTCGTGCTCCCGTACAAATTCAACGGCCGTCGCCATGTCTGCTTCTGCCATATCACCTCCAGGGCTTGTTCTCTCCCAAGTTAATCACATTTTGCTTATCTCGTCAATGACTTGGAAACTTGATTCTAAGTTATGGGTTCAGGCGCTTCACATCTCTTGGCAAGAAAGTGGCTTCACGGACATTGGGTAGGTCAAGGATCTTCATTATAAAGCGACCGGGACCGATGCCGGCGCCGCCGTGTGGCGGACAGCCATAGCGGAAGAAGCTTAAGTAGTCTTTGAGCGGTTCAAGATCCATCTCTTTCTCTTGCGCCTGTCTCTCGAGAATCTCCGGCCGGTGCTCACGCTGGGCAAGAGTAGTTACTTCCAGGCCTTTGTATAGGAGATCAGCCCGGCGGCTTCTGTCAGATCCTTCCTCAAGACGCATATGATAAAACGCGGATTTAGATTTGTGGTACTCGGTAATGAAGACAAATTCGTGATCATATTCCTTCAATACATATTCAGAAATTGCCCGTTCCTCTTCCGGCGAGAGGTCATGCTCTTCGGGAGACTCGATACCAAGACCAGCCAAAATCTTTTTTACTTCCAACATGGTAATTCTCGGGAAGGGCCGTTTTGGCACTTTAATATTTAAATCTTTAAATATCTTAAGCAGTCTCTCAAACCCAGAGACGATCATTCCCTCTTCCGCATCCATGACATCATGATGGCTATCAATGTATGAGATCTCGAAGTCCCAGCCGGTAAACTCTGTCATGTGCCGGGTAGTGAATGACTCTTCGGCCCGAAAGACAGGCGAGGTCATAAAAACTTTTTCAAACCCTGCCGCCATAGCCATCTGCTTATAGAATTGCGGAGACTGGGCAAGATAAGCTTTCCTATCGAAGTACTTCACCTCAAATACTTGGGCACCGGATTCCGATGGTGTGGACATAAAAGCCGGCGGATAAAGTTGGATAAAGCCGTTCTCGTCCCAATACTTTCTCCAGCCTTTCTCGAACTCTGTCCAGACTCTAAATATTTTTGCCTTCTCGGGCTTTCTCAAATCTATCCAACGGTAGTCGAAGCGAATAGGAGCTTCGGTCTCTTCAGAACCTTTAAGCACTATTGGGATCGGTAGCTCCGGATCCGCTTGAGACAAAACTTCGATCTTGTCTGGATGCATTTCGCTTCCGCCTGGGGCTTGAGGAGCCTCCTTCATCTCCCCCGTACATCGTATGACGCTTTCCAACGTAAAATTTTTGGCCTTCTCGAATTCTGGGTTATCTGCCGTGACGACGACTTGTGTTAGACCTTTAAGATTTCTGACCACAATGAAAATTATTTTCGACTGGACCCTCAATGCATGTATAAATCCCTGAATCATGTTTAGAAATTAGGTCAATTAGAAATTAGTATAATTGGAGGCCGACTAGCTTTCTAACTTCCTCCATCTTCTTCTCTGCCCGCTCTCGGGCGACTTTGCCGCCTTCCTTTAACACTTCTAGCACCGCTTGCTTATCTTCCTCAAGTGCCTGGCGGCGTTCGCGCATTGGTGTTAATTTCTCTTTGATATTCTTGATAAGAATTTCTTTCGATTCTTTGTAGCCGATTTTGCCCGCTTCGTAGCGGTCGCGGAGTTCGGCGAATTCCGGTCCCTCGGTGAAAAGTTTGTGGAGGGCAAAGACATTGTCCTTCTCCGGATCCTTCGGCTCATCTGGCGATTTCGAATCCGTCAAGATGCTCATCACTACTTTCTCAATCTCCTCGTCGCTTGCAAAAAGCGGTATGGTGTTGCCGTAGCTCTTACTCATCTTCCTGCCGTCAATGCCGGGCACGGTCGCTACTCTATCTAAGATTAAAACATCCGGCAATTTGAATGTCTCTCCGAATGCATTATTGAATTTCTGCGCCGTATCACGAGCAATCTCGACATGCTGTTTCTGGTCCTGGCCCACAGGCACGACATCTGTATCTTGAATCAGAATATCCGCCGCCATAAGTATGGGGTAATCGAATAGGCCCACGCTCGGTTCCTTCTTGTTGGCGATGGCATCTTTATAAGCATGCGCTCTCTCGAGGTAAGGCACGGTGGTAAGGCAGTTGAAGATCCACGCCAGCTCGGCCACCTGCGGCACGTCGGATTGTTTGTAAATGGTGACATTCTTTGGATCGAGACCGATGGCCATGTAGTCGAGGAGCACGCCAGCTGTGTTCTCCTCAAGTTCTTCCCTATTCTGAACTGTCGTAAGAGCGTGGAGGTCGGCGATGAAGATGAAATTCTCGTACTGGTCCTGAAGTTCCACAAACTGCTTCATGGCGCCGAAATAATTGCCGATATGCGGCCTCCCTGTGGGCTTGACCCCCGACAAGAGTATCTTTTTTGCCATAAAACTATGTTAACAGGAAAATGATGTGTTTGAAACCCCGGTTTAAATTGTCCTTTCCCTATACAGACTAATTCTCACGAATATGTCCATAAAGAAATCAAAGGTGACTCATGATCTGTTTAGCCAGTGCCGGCATATCTTTCGGGAGTCGATAAAATACTTCTAAACTCCTCTGTTCTCTATCGATGAGATCGACTGCAGACAGAGTGCTTAAATGTCTTGAGGTAGATTTGAATGAAAGGTTGATATGCTCGGCGATATCGCCTACATTCGCCTCTTTTTCTTTAGACAAATACTCCAAGATCGCCAAGCGGCGTTTGTTTGCTACTGCTTTCAATAATTTCTCAAGGTTTCTTCTATTCATATTAACTTACTTATCCTTAGTGGACTAATTCGTATGAATTAGTCCATATAGAAATAATACCATGATCATCCTATGTCTCCGTCTTTGATTATAACCCCTGTTTCTTCAATTCCTCAATGAGTTTCTTTTGGTCTTTGGAGAGTTTGTCTGGGATGTCTATGAGGGTGCGGACATATAAATCACCACGTTTATTCAAATCCATGGGCACACCCTTGCCCTTTACGCGCAGGATCGTGCCGTGCTTGGTGCCAGAGGGAACTTTCAAAGTAATCTCGCCGTCGAGGGTGCCGATCTTCCTCTCCGAACCGAGCATAGCCTCCGTCATCTTGACCGAGAGATCCATAATAAGGTTGTATCCCTCTTTCCTCAAATACGAATGTCTCCTCACATGCACTTTCACATACAAATCGCCTGGAAGACCGCCTTCCAGAGTCTCGCCCATGCCTGAGAGACGGATCATCTGGCCGTCTTCAATGCCAGGAGGCACCGAGATCGAAACTTCTTTCTGCTTCACCACCTTGGAATTGATTAAGACTTTCCTCTGCGCGCCGAAAATCGCTTCTTGGAAAGAAAGTTCTATATCTACCGCAATATCTCTACCGCGACGCACTCTTCTACCGCCGAAAATTGAGGAAAGTATATCGCCCAAATCGCCTACGTCGAACCCTTGTTGACTGAATCCGGAAAAATCAAACCCGAAATCGTTCGGATTGAATCCACCCTGAAAGCCACCAGCTCCCGGCCCAGCAGAGCCGAACTGATCGTATTGCGCACGCTTCTTCTTATCCGAAAGCACAGCATAAGCTTCGTTGGCTTCTTTGAACTTGGCCTCGTCGCCGCCGCTTTTGTCCGGGTGATAGGCGTGCGCCAATTTTCTAAACGCCTTTTTTATTTCGTCCTCCGATGCGTTCCTATTTACTCCTAGAATTTTGTAGTAGTCTTTCATCCCAATGGGACCCCTTTGGGGTTATTTCGTTTCAGCATCCTTGATGTCAGGGTTTTCCGGCGGAGTTTGGTCTTTGGATTCTGTGCTTTGTGCTTTATTCAGATACTCCCCTATTTTCGAGAGCTCGCTCGAGAGTGCTTCAGTCGCTGTCTTGATCGATTCAAGAGTGCCAGAATCTTTTTCTTTCTTCAGTGCGTCAATCTTCCCTTGCACGGCAGTCTTAATGTCCTCCGGAATATTCGATGCGTCCTTGAGAGACTTCTCGGCCGTGTAGATGAGCTGTTCGGCGGTGTTCTTAGCGTCCACGAGTTCCTTCTTCTTTTGATCTTCGGCGGCATTGGCCTCGGCGTCCTTTTGCATCTTCTCAATATCTTCCTTGGAGAGTCCAGAGCTTGCTTCAATCCTTATCGATTGTTCCTTATTGGTCGTCTTGTCCTTGGCCTTGACGTTCAATATGCCGTTGGCGTCGATGTCAAACGTGACTTCGACCTGCGGAAGTCCGCGCGGCGACGGCGGTATGCCATCGAGGATGAAGCGGCCGAGCGACTTATTGTCGGAGGCCATGGCCCGTTCGCCCTGGACTATGTGGATCTCGACGGAGGTCTGATTGTCAGCCGCGGTGGAGAAGATCTGCGAGCGCGCCGCGGGAATGGTAGTATTTTTCTCAATTAATTTTGTAGCGACGCCGCCCATAGTCTCGATACCGAGAGAAAGCGGGATAACGTCGAGGAGCAATACGTCTTTGACGTCGCCGGCAAGAATGCCTCCCTGGATCGCGGCGCCCAAGGCTACCACTTCGTCCGGGTTAATGGACTTGTTAGGCTCTTTGCCGAAGAAACCTTTCACCGCCTCGGCGATGGCGGGCATCCTCGTCTGGCCGCCGACGAGAATTACTTCGTCAATCTCGCCAACTTTGAACGGAGATGCTTCCATGGCTCTCTTGGTGATAGTCATGGCGCGGTCCACAAACTCTCTCGCAAGTTCTTCAAGTTTAGCCCGTGAAATCTTCATCAAGAGATGCCTCGGGCCTGATGCATCGGAAGTGACGAATGGAATATTGATTTCCGTTTCAGTAGCGGTACTAAGCTCGATCTTCGCCTTCTCTGCCGCTTCGTCGAGGCGCTGAAGAGCGAGCGCGTCGCTACGGACATCAATTCCTGATTCTTTCTTGAACTCATCCGCAATGTAATTTAAAACTTTCTGGTCAATGTCTTTGCCTCCAAGATGACTGTCGCCGTCGGTCGATTTCACCTCCACCACATCGTCGCCAACTTCGAGAATCGAGATGTCGAATGTGCCTCCGCCGAAGTCGAAGACTGCGATCTTCTCATTCTTCTTTTTATTGAATCCATACGCGAGGGCGGCGGCGGTCGGCTCATTGATAATGCGCTTCACATCGAGTCCGGCAATCTGGCCAGCATCTTTCGTCGCTTGTCTTTGTGAGTCGTTAAAATAGGCCGGCACGGTAATGATCGCTTCTGTCACCTTCTCGCCCAATCGCGCTTCGGTATCTGATTTTAATTTTTGCAATATCATTGCAGAAATTTCCTCCGGGCGAAGATCCTTATCCGACATCTTCACCATTACTCCGCCATCGGCTCCTTCTTTGACCTCATACGGCACGGTTTGCTTGTCTTTCTGCACGGCAGGATCGGCAAAAGTGTGGCCGATGAAGCGCTTGATGCCAAAAATAGTGTTCTTGGGATTCGTTACTGCTTGTCGCTTGGCCAAGAGTCCAACGAGGCGCTCGCCAGTTTTAGAAATTGCGACGATCGAAGGGGTGGTGCGAGCGCCTTCGGAATTCTCAAGAATTTTAGGCGCACCCGCCTCCATTACCGCCACGGCGGAAAAAGTGGTTCCAAGATCGATTCCAATTATTTTTGCCATAGTTTGTAATTAATTTTCAATTTTTAATTTTGCAATTTTCAATGAATTTTCAATGAAAATTAAATTGTAAATTGTTAATTATCCGTCCATTCCCCTATCCGCACCTTAGCTGGACGGATGATTTTCCCATGTAGTATATAACCTTTTTGCGCAACTTCAAGAATCTTGTGGTTGTCCTCTTTTTTATCCGTCTTAATCATGCCAATAGCTTCGTGGAACTCCGGGTTGAACTGCTCCCCTATCGGATCTGACTCCACAAGACCCCGCTTGCCCAATATCTGCATCATGAGCCTGTAAATCTGCTCATTCTTCCCAAGTGTGAGCGCATCAAGAACCGGGATGAGATCCTCTATAACTTCCAAACTTACAAACTTAGCAAACTCCTTCCTCACCTCCTCGTCCCTCTTCCGTATATTGACAAAATCGGCCTGCGCTCTCTGCCAGCCGTCGAGATACTCCTTAGCCTTCCCTTCGGCCTCTTTGAGCTTCTCCTTCAGATTTTTGACCTTCTCGCTCATGTGCTCTTCCTCAACAACAGAATCATCCACGTCGTCTTGAGACAATTCGAAATCCTTTTCCTGCTCATCCATCCCATTAGAAATTTTACCCATAATAATTTGATTTTTCTTTTATTCCCGTTTAATTTCTAACGGGACAAGTAGCAGAATGTAATTTACATCAATAAATAGACAAAATCAATAGCTGACTTGACAAAATAGCAGTTTGTGTGTACGGTAGAAACAGGAGGCTAGAATGAGCAAAATGAGCAAAGAGATGATTTCCTTCTTGGGATTGATAGCCATGATCATGATGTGGGGGGTGATGAACCAAAGGGTGACGGAAGACTCCGAAAGGAGGATGGCGAATTTGACCATCAGGGTCACGATCGAGGCGAACTTCCCCAACGTCTCTCGGTTGGAGAAGGACAGACTTTTCGAGGAGTATCGGCAGAAATTCCTCGAGGGGAAATGACAATCTCACATCGGATTGTGCGCTGAGGGCGGCCAACGGCCGCCCTTTTCTTTCGATCATTTTAAAACCTTTTTTTCGAGATAATTCACTTTATTAGAAAGAGTTGCGTAGTGTTTCTTCATGATAAGGTGATCATTCTCTATTTCCTGAAATCTGGATTCCAGTTCATTTACAGTTTTCGATAACGCTATTGCCATATCATCTATCTGGGCAGCAATCTCTTTCTTAATTTTTCCAAAATTAGTTTTCATGAACTAATTCTCGGTCAATTTGACGACGCCATTTTCCAATTCTTGCCACAACAGCCCTTAATTCTGCCATACTTCTTTTCAAATTTTCTTTATTCCTTTTTTCCCTAGCCAACTGGGCTTTAGTTTTTTTAAATGGATTTACTTTCATAGATAAGTATTATCCCTCAATACATAACAACGTACAAACTGGATAAACTGTGCACAACTATCTCTTCGACCACTGTGGCGCTTTTCTTGCTTTCTTCAGGCCGAACTTGCGGCGCTCTTTGGCGCGGGGGTCGCGCTTCAAGAATCCTTTGACCTTGAGTTTGGTGCGAAGCTCTACGTCGTGTATCAAAAGGGCACGGGCAATGCCGTGGCGGAGCGCTTCTGCTTGGGCGGAGATACCACCTCCAACGAGCTTGGCCGAGACGAAGAAGTTTGCCGGCACGTCGGCAAACACTTTCATAATGGAGTTCCTCAATTCCTTGGTTGGGAAATATTTTTCAAATTCTTTGCCATTAGCAGTGATGACCGACTTCGAAGCGGGTGTAATCCTCACGCGGGCAACCGCCGTCTTCCTCCTCCCTACTGCCTCCATGTATTTTTCTGCTTTCGTAGCCATTTGTTTCTTGTTTCTTACTCCTTAATTTTCAAATTCTTCATCATGCGCGGACGGAGCTTGTTCTTCGGCAGCATGCCATAGACAGCGCGACGGAGCACCTCCTTCTTGCCCTTCTTCTCGACCACGTGCGCCATGCTCTCAAGCGTCAATCCGCCCGGGTAGCCGGAATAGCGCGGATAGCTTTTAGTTTTCAGCTTCTTGGCTTCCAAACTCATGGCTCCGGCATTCTCCACTTCGACCTCGACGGCGGGAATCTTGTTTCTTGCGAAGTCAGTTCTATTTTTCCCCATCAGAAGCACCGCTACTTCGGTAGCTACTCGTCCAGGCACTTTTCCTTTTGCATCTAAGGTATATTTCATACGAATTCTATGACTGCTTGCGGGGCGCCGTCTGACTTCCTATGGATCATCTTGGTTATGCGGGTGTATCCGCCGGCTCGCTCTTTGTAAGTCAGAGCAAGGTCAACAAAGATCTTCCTGGCCGCCTGAACTCCTACTCGGGATTCCAAAAGCCTTCTCGATGCAGGGGTCTGCTTCTTGCCTAAAGTTACGAGCTTCTCCATGAGAGGGCGCAGTTCTTTAGCCTTGGCCTCAGTTGTCTTAATCTTCCCTTTAAGCGCGAGCGAATACGCGAGCGATTTCATCAGAGCTACTCTCTGATTTTTCTCTCGGCCAAATTTTCTGTGTCCTCCGTGATACGCCATTACTTTAATGTAATTCCAAACTCCCCCAGAGCTTTCCTGATTTCCTGAATACCCTTGGCGCCTAGGCCCTCGATTTCCAGAAGATCTTTCTCTTTTTTCCTCGCCAGACCGCCGACGGTACGAATGTTGGCATCTGCAAGAGCATGTTGAGTACGAGCGGAGATGTCAAGAGACTCGACTCTGGTCTTCAACACTTCGGGATCAACTTCTGATTTAGGAACAGACTGGGTTACCACTTTTGGCGTTTCTTCCTCCGCTGGCACCTCTTCCTTGAAGCCGACAATGGCCTTGAGCTGGTTGATCATAGTTTCTATCGAGGCGGTAAGAGCGGCGGTCGGGGTAATAGTGCCGTCGGTCTCGATGAATAGACGGAGTTTGTTGAAGTCGGTCCTATCACCCACGCGCATATTCTCCACTTCGTAGCTTGCGCGGCGAATGGGGGTAAAGATACCATCGAGGGCAATAGAGCCGATTTCCACGCGCGATTTGTCGATCATCTCTTTTGGCATGAAGCCAAGACCTTTCTCGGCCCGAATCTCCATCTCAAGCAAGGCGGCTTTATTCGTAAGAGTGGCGATGACGATATCCGGCGTCAAAATCTCGATCTGACCTGGTACATCGAGATCTGCGGCTGTTATAGTTTTCGATTCTGAACCTGTCAGAGTCGATCCCTTGACTTTAAGCGAAAGCATTTGCGGTTCATCGGTAGCGAAGCGCATGCGGATCTTCTTTAAGTTTAGAAGAATAGTTATGACGTCTTCTTTGACGCCTTCTAAGGTTGAGAACTCGTGTTGTACGCCAGTAATCTTGACGGAAGTAATGGCCACACCGGGAAGCGAAGAGAGGATGATGCGGCGAAGACTATTACCCAAAGTGTGACCATAACCAGGATAGAGACCTTCAATCTCGAAGATACCGCTCTCCCCTTCTTCAGACACGATTCTCGGCTTCGAAGGCAGGTGTATTGTGTAATCGGCCATAATATTATGAAAAAGTTAGGTAATAATTATAACACTATCTATTATAGAATTCAATTGCTACTCCCAAGTCGAACAATTGTTCGCCCGGCACATAGACGGGATCGCCTATTATCTCGGCCATCCGCGTTTCGGGATCAACCTTGATCCAGACGGGCATGCTTAGCGAGCGCATGCGCTCGCTAACTTCCGAGAACAGAGCACTTTCGCGAGAACCCTCGCGCAGAGAAAGTTTGTCGCCTATCTTCACTCCGATTGAGGGAATGGTAACGCGACGCCCGTTCACCAGAGTGTGGCCGTGCCCGGCGACTTGCCGAGCGGCGGAGCGTGTCTTGGCTAAACCGGCTCGATAAAGAGCGTTGTCGAGGCGAGTCTCAAGCAGGACGAAGAGCTTCTCTACCGGCTTCCCGGCACGAAGAGCCTTGTTGACGTAAATACGGAACTGGCTCTCGGTAAGGCCGTAGCTGTAGCGCGTCTTCTGCTTCTCAAGCATAGCCAGGCCGTATTCGCTCTTCGGCCTGCCGCGCCCTCTGTCGGCCTTATCCTTACGCGCGAGGGAAAGAGTGTACTTCGGGCTCTGCGTCTTTTCGAATACCGGAGCGCCGAGGCGGCGGGCAATTTTGTATTTCGGTCCAATTTTCATATTTTTAAATATTTAAATATTGAAATATTTTAATTGCGCCTGGGTTTAGGGGGTTTGGGACCGTTATGGGGCACCGGGGTCATGTCCCGGATAGTGGTAAGATTGATGCCTTTGGAAATAAATCCTCTAATGGCGGACTCGCGTCCGGAACCGACGCCCTTGACCACCACCTTCACCTCTTTCACGCCAAGCGTTGCAGCTACAGCGGCAAGAGTCTCGCCAACTTTGGCCGCGGCAAAGGGCGTGCCTTTCTTAGCTCCCTTGAAGCCAAGCGCACCGCTTGAAGACCAGGCTATGGTGCTGCCTTTTGGATCAGTAAGCACGAGCTTAGTGTTGTTGTAAGTCGATTCGACACAAAGAATACCAGCGTCAATTCGCCTCTTGGAACTTTTGACAGCCACAGTCGCCGCCTCGGGCGCAATTGCCGGAGTTTCGATCTTCTCTTCTGCTGTAACAATTTTCTTTTTTCCCATTCTGTTATATTCGTATCATTCGATCATATTTGCGGAGATTCGCGTTATTTTTTCTCGGCAATCTTCCTGCCCGTGCCCATGGTCTTCCTGCCCCTGTACGGACGAGTGGTGCGGGAATTCGACTTTGTGCGCTGGCCCCTGGTTGGGAGTCCTCGTTGATGGCGGATACCTCGATAGGCCTTGATGTCCTTGAGGCGTTTGACATTAGCCCCCACTTCGCGCTTAAGATCACCTTCGAGAACAAACTTCTCGATAATCGAGCGGATTTTGTTCTCTTGTTCGACTGTCGCCTCTTTGGCACGAGTGGCGTAAGGAACTTTCGCTTGGTCAAGAATATGCTGGGCGCGCGAACGACCTATTCCATATAAGGTCGTTAGGCCGATTTCAAGACGCTTTTCCTCTGGTATCGTGATTCCTAGCAATCGCATTGTTGTTTGTCGTTGGTTGTCGGTTACCCCTGTCTTTGCTTATGGCGAGGATTGGCTTTGCAGACGACGTAAACGTAGCCCCTCCTGCGGACTATCTGACACTTCGAGCATAATTTTCTCACCGCCGCCTTAACTTTCATGACAAGGTAGCATTCTAACCCAAGCTGAATTTTATGTCTAGTCCTTGTTTATTACAAACGTTTGGTTATCCGGGCTTTGCCGCCATAGGGGTCCATTTCCATAATCACTTTGTCCCCTACCAAGACGCGAATTCTGTGCAAGCGCATTTTGCCCGAGAGGTAGGCTAGGATGTTCTCGCCTCCCTCGTCCAAAGTTACCCGGAACATGATATTGGGAAGCGATTCCGTCACTACTCCCGTCTTCTCTATCGCTTGATTATTTGAAGCCATTTTTACTCCGCGGAGACCTTAGTGATCCTGATTTTTGTCACCTCGTTCGGCAGAGAATTTTTCCAGAAAGGCCTCACCGTAACGTTGGCGGAGGCGATGGTTAGATAGTTTTTGAGAACACTTTGCACTTCGCTTTTGTGCTTACCGGCAAGGTCCGCCTTTAGCGCCACTTCGTCCGTTAGCCAGACTGCCAATGCATTGCCTTTGATTTTGAAACTGACCTCACCCGAGGAAAGAAGGTCGGAAGGCGGCACTGAGCCGAAGGTAATTTCGAGAGAAGAATAATTTGGAATCTCAATTGCCTCGATTGCTCCGGTACCGAGCTTCTTTTGCGAAAGGAAGCGGGAGAGGTCGCTTCGCTTGAACATTACCCCATAGAGATTGCCCCGCATATTGAGCGTGATGTTCGCACCAGAACCCGCGCTTTGCGGCAAATCCTCGAAGCTGAAGGTTGAGAGCGAGCGGAAAAGAATGAAGTCTTTCGGCACCTCTGCCTCCGCTTCGGTGTAAAGTTCTTCTCTCAAAGCGGCCTGGAGCTCAGCCTTGGCCTTGGCGAGATCTTCGGGCTTCACCACCTTCTCTTTGCCCACGAAACCGCTGGCAAGAGGCGTCTTGGAGCGAGCATACACCGCCTCAAACTGGGAACTTCCCTTGAGTCCGGGTACAGTAAAGTCGGTTGGAGCGCTGTTGTATTCAGGCCCCGGCGCATCGGCATAAATTATGGCCTCGACGGAACCTTTGGCCGGCACGGTAATCGCTTTGTCGATGCGATAAACTTTCCCAGCGGCAGATTCGAAGCGTGTAGTGGCGATGAGACGCTGGGATGCTGAAGAAGTGTTGTAAACGACAATCGTGCCGGAGGCTTTGCGGCTCACATCCTGTTCGGAGCCGGCCGGAGCCGTGATGCCTTTATCGCGCGAGAGTTTGACTACGCTGTAGAAAGGTCCGCTCGAACCGGACTTGTGCGCGATATAAACATCGTTTTCGAAAGCAAGCACAGTGGACTTCGGTGCGTAGCTTAAAGTGGCGCCGTTAAAAATCGAGAGAATGATAAAAACAAGAACAGCAGCAGTAATAATGCCAACTAGCCAAATCTTCTTCCTGAAAGACCGTCTGTGACGCGAGATGGGAGTACGCACCGGCGGCAGCGACTCTTCTGAAATTTTTGTATCTTGTATCTTGTTTCTTATATCTTTCCTACCTGTTTCTTTCCTGCGACTTTCTGGAATGGGGATGTCTCGTATACTCCTTCTCCTGTCCGGCACCACTATGTCCTCGATTTTTTTCGGCATAGAACTATTCTAACACAGCTTTGATACGACGCACGCCGGCGGAAGAGGATTCTTCGTTGGTAATGCGGAATTTCCCAAGGATCCCGGTATTTTCCACATGCGGTCCGCCGCAGAATTCTTTCGAATAAGCCGTATCAAGCGTCTCGCCTATGTAATAGACGGAAACTTCGTCGGGATACTTCTGGTCGAAGAAGTGCCGCGCGCCAGTCTTTATCGCCTCCTCTTTTTGCAACACCGAATGTTGCACAGGCAGGCTTGCTGTGATTTTTTCATTCACGATCTCCTCTACCCTCTTCTTCTCTTCATCTCTCATCTTTCTGGGGAAAGAGAAATCGAAACGCAATCTCTCCGGCGTAATATTGCTGCCCTTCTGCATTACTTCGTCGCCGAGCACGTCATGGAGCGCCTGGTGGAGAAGGTGTGTGGCGGTGTGAAGCTTCACCTCCGCCTCCCCATGCCCCGCGAGCCCACCCTTGAACTTCTGCTCTGAACCCGCTTTTGAAATTTCCTGGTGGCGCCTGAATTTTTCATTAAATTCATTTTCATCGAAATTCACGCCCAGGTCTTTAATCAATTCGATGGGAAAACCATAGGAAGTGACGAGAATAAATGGATCTTCGCCCGCTTTGAGCTGCTTCAAACCTTCTTCCAATGTCTTTTCAAACTTATTTATCTCATCAGTAATAATCTCGAGAGTCATTGGAGAGAATTCATATAAATTTTTATAGCTTGAATGTCCCATGACAATATTCGCAACAGATTTCAAAACATCTAGAGGCTCCCCAATTTCGGGAAGTTTTTTGGCGTACACATATGCTCTGCGCAAAAGGCGTCTTAATACATAGCCCTTGTCTGTATTTGACGGCAATATACCGTCTGCAATAAGAAATGCTGATGCCCTGACATGATCTGCAACAATTCTCGAAGAACTGTCATAAACGGGACGCAACAGTAAAATTAAAGAAGCAAAAACATCCAAACTGAAGATATCGGATTTATTGTTTGCTGCAGCGGTAATTCGTTCCAAACCTCCGCCGAAATCTATGTTTTTTCTGGGCAATAATTCAAATTTCGCCTCTGCAACCTTTTTGTAAGTCATAAATACATTATTTCCAATCTCTAGATACCTGCCGCAATCGCAATTGGGGTGGCAATATTCACCGTACTTAGGATCATGCTTTATGTCAGAAAATTCATAAAACATTTCAGAATCCGGGCCGCCCGGCTCCCCTACCGGCATATTGTCAGGAGTGCCTGATCTGCTCCACCAATTCTTTTTTGAATCGTAATAGAAAATTCTTCCTCCTCTCATCCCCATTTTTGACCCATTTTCTTCACTTCCCATTTCTACCACTTCGGCATCCACACCTCTAGCAGCGAAGATTTTTTTCCAAAGATCCACTGATTCTGTATCTTTAGGTAGATTGTTTTTCTCATCCCCACCAAAAACAGTTACATATAATTTACCTGGGTCAATTTTAATTTCATCAAAGAGAAATTCTGAAATCCATTTCAACTGATCTTTTCGAAAATAATCCCCAAAACTCCAGTTCCCAAGCATCTCAAAGAAGGTGGTATGTCTATTATCCCCTACTTCATCTATATCTTCCGCGCGAAAACATTTTTGAGAATCGACGATACGAGTCCCCAAGGGATGTTTTTCCCCTAGAAGATACGGAACCATCGGCTGCATGCCAGAACCTGTAAAAAGAGTAGTTGGATCGTTTTCGGGAATAAGAGAAGACGACGGCACTACGGCATGCCCCTTTTTTTTAAAAAATTCCAGAAATTTCTGTCTGATATCTGCAGAATTCATGATAAGAATATACCACAAAAACTATCTCACACATTCTTCTCACATAATCCATACGATAAGATTACGCCATGGCTTAATCTTATCGTAGTTTAAATATCTCACGAAGATATTTGTCATTTTCAAACTCCTCAACAATCATATATAGAATATTCTTTCCCACCCGTAAATCCGTCTTCAACAAACCGATTACATCCTCGCAATCATAAGGGAAAATCCACACGCTATCCTGGATTCTTTCGAATCCGGCCCGGCGGAAAATCGAAGCGATATAGTCGCGGATTTTCTTTTTCTTATGGGGAATATCGTAAATGAAGACACGCCACTTGCCATCCCATTTTTGTGGCTTTCTAAGTTTATAGTTTGCAAATACCCATCGACTGAGAAGTTTTCTGCCTGCCGGAGTCAGTTCATAGTGTTTTCCGTTAAATTTTAGAAGTCCTTTCCTTTTTAAAACGCCCGCGGCCGATGAAATATATTCTTTCTGTCTCCGTTTTGGAATAAGCCCGATTTTGTCCATTGCTACCAGAACATTGGGGGCAAGCATTCCAATCGCCAATACTCCAGCAGCTGCAACGCTATAAAGAACTACCTTTTGTAGATTCGCCGATCTGGTACGTCTACGCGATTTTTGTTCCAAATCTCCCATACGATAAGATTACGCCATGGCTTAATTATAACGTATTATAATTTTTTATTTTATATGAACCTTGAAGTCTATTTATAACGTAAATTGCCCGTTCTTATAGATTACCTTTTGTTTACCGCCAGGCAAATATGCTGTAACTGTGCGCGGAGCAGTCGAGATGATATCGGTATGGACAGATGAATCATTATAGCCCAGGCGCTGCCACTCAATCTTCTTCACTTTAGCCGGGTTTCCGGCATAACAGTCGTGGTAGGCACTGCCAAGAGCGAGGTGGGTGTTGCCGTGCGGCCCACCGACATTCTCGTCGAAGAGCGTGTTGGCCATAAACTTGGTAATACGTGAGAAGCGTTTGTCTGTAAGGGAATACTCCCCGACCTTATCGGCATTCTTGGTCGCGATCATAGCCTTGAGCACCTTCTCATTCTTCCTGGCTTTACTCTTTACCACTCTGCCGTTTTTGAACTCAAGTTCGATACCTTCTATCAGATTGCCGTAAACGTAGAGCGGCTGATTGAATTTAATCCAGCCTTCAGTGCCTCGCCAGTCGGGCGAGGTAAAGATTTCGAAACTTGGAATATTCCGGCCGGTGCCGCCAGCCCACGCCTTCTTCTCGCCGATTTTGATCCAGAGATCGGCGTCTGGGCCTTTGACATGCAACTTTTCGATTTTTAACTTATTGAGTTTGTTTTTATATTTTTCTACCTGCGCGGCGACCTTCTTCCATTCCTTGATCGGATCCGCTTTGTCTAGAAAACAGGCCTTGATAATCTGATTCCAATATTCCTTCTCGCTCATGCGCGCTTCCTTGGCCATGCCCTTAGTGCCGTAGAGTCCGAGGGTCCAGGTATATTTGCCTTTATTTTCTTTTTCATCTGCCCATTCGCTGCCCGGTTTCCAGGCAAGACCTCTTTTCATAATCTTTTTCGGATCGACATCTTTGAGAGATTTTGGATCCACTTTGGCCAAGATGTGGACTGAATGATCCATCTGATCTACTTGGCCTCTAATTAGCTTGTCCGGAAAAAAGACCAATTGTTCTTCCGAAGATTCATCATAAAATTCCCGATCCAATTTCGCACCCGGCTCGCTGTCCGGAGCATAACGGCCGATCGAGTGTCCGCCGGCGCGGCGGATCGCACGGATAAGTTCTATGTAAAGTGGTTTTGACACTTCCGAGCCGTAAACCAGAATGGTGTCCCCTTTCTTAATCCCCTTGCCGCCGCCCAATGCGAAATTAATAAGTACATCGGCATACTTTTCTAAAATCTTCTTCGGTGGCGTGTAAGCCTTTTTCATAGAAGAAATATATCATATATTAAAAAGGAGGGCGGCGCTTGAAGCGCCGCCCATTTTGCCGATAACTAGAACGGCAAAGGATAGACCCGGGGAATCAACGGAAGCGGACACCATTTCAACGTCGCGCCGCAGGCGTTGCACTTCACCGTCTGACCCTCAGAAACCAACTGATGGAAGGGATGGGGACAGACGATTCTCTCACGACAATCCCCACAAACCGCGATTTCCCGGACACCGGACGGCCGAAGGTTTTCATACGGATGGTGGCATTCTGCCATAGTTCCTCCTCCTGACCGCGCTTCCAACAATCTACTTTTACTATCCCACATCCTCTACAAACTTGCAAGCATTTTAAAGTCTTCTTTAAGAGTGTCGAGTAAATACTGGTTATATATGGCGGCGGCTGGGTGATACAAAGGTAACACCTTTGTATTTTTGCCTTCAATCTTTGTATCAAAAATTTGCCCATGAATTTTTGAAATACTATCGAGTTCGAGCTCGAGTCCGTAACGATTCATCACGTATTGCATAGAAAATCGGCCAAGCGTGGCAATCACTTCAGGTTTAATAATTTTTATCTGTCTATCGAGAAACGGCACGTAGCAAGCAATCTCGTCCGGCAAGGGATCACGGTTTTTGGGCGGGCGGTCTTTGACGATATTGGTGACGTAAACGTCTTTCCTCTCGATGTTGATACTTTGTAAAAGCGCATCAAGCACTTTCCCGGCCCGGCCGCAGAATGGCCGACCGGTTTTGGCTTCATTTTCTCCCGGCGCTTCGCCTATAAACATTATTTTTGCCTCATGATTACCTTCGCCTATAACAGGGAAATAATTATTTTCTTTCCGGTATGCGTAAAGCGGCGACTCCGCGAGATTAAGAACCTCGTCTTTTATCTTTTTCAGCTCTCTCTCTTTTTCTTCCATCTGCTGCTATCTACTACTTACTATTTACTATCCTGTGTTCGATAAACCAGAATAGCGTGAAGACGACAAGCGTGGCAGCTGTCGCAAAAACAGCGAGTAGAATGAATCCGTAGCCCACCGCCATGCCGATGCCCGCGACCACCCAGAGACCCGCCGCAGTAGTAAGTCCCTGCAGAGTGGAATCCTTGAAAACGATTACCCCGCCGCAGAGAAAGCCGATGCCCATAACTATGGCCGCCGCAATGCGC
>C687J35174_10004804_pt1 | contig 18023 bp, 14 predicted proteins | sample RifCSPhighO2_01_FD_35174 | JGI IMG/M metagenome (IMG submission 35174) | reverse complement strand
GTCCAAAAACCGATGGTCCACCACTGAACGGTTTCAGTCTGCCGCACCACCCAGATCGCACTTCCCGCGCAGGCTGTCATCAATACGTATTCCCACAGCACCGTCTTGCGGTGCCCCCATCCAGTCTGTACCAGCTGCTGATAATAATGGGTCTTGTGCGCCCGCCACACTTTCTCCCCCTGCAGCAGCCGCCGCAACAGTGTTATCGTCGCATCGACGATAAAGGGGGAAAATACCAGAATGGCGGCCCAGAATGGGAAAATCCGCTCATGTACCGCCCACAGCGACATCGATGCCGCCAGAAATCCGAGCGTAGAGGAACCGGTATCTCCCATAAAGATTCGTGCGGGCGGAAAATTAAACACAAGAAACCCCATGGCCGCGGCCGCGACGATCAGGCTGAGGACAGAAAAGAGCGTGCTCCCGGCGGATAATCCCAGCACGGCAAACGCACTGAAACCGAAAACCGTCATGCCGCCGGCAAATCCGTCCATGCCGTCCATAAAGTTATAGAGGTTCAGCATCCATACGACAAACAGCAGCGTAACGATGACACCAATCCAGTATGGCAACGACAGAACCAGTCCAGGCAATTCCATGTGACTAATGGCGAAACCGCCGAACGTTATGAGTGTTGCTGCCAATATGTGGACGATAATGCGGAAGGCGGATGGCAGCGTGTAGCGGTCATCAAGGTAAGAGATAGCTGCAACGATTGCCCCTGTTCCTCCCATCCATCCATAGAAAGCATCCCCTGGCTGACCAAGCCAATAAATGGCGGTGGCGCCACACGCATAGACCGCCGCCAGGATCGCCAGTCCACCGCTGCGCGGGGTTGGCTGCGTGTGCAAGGAACGATCGTTGGGCTGATCCAGGATATGAAAGCGCGACGCCGGATCACAGAAGCGCTGCGTCAGCAACAATGAAATAAGAAAGGCCGCCACTGCCAACAAAATGCTCATGGCCTTTCGGTCCCTTTATATTCATCCACCATTTCACGCAGCCCGTCCTCCAGAAACCGCGTGGGCCGATAACCAAACTCGGTCTCGATCTTCCGATTACTGTACCAGGCTGACCCTGTCAATTTATTCAAAATATCGGAATCAAAGATGAGCCCTCTGCCACGAATTTTTCCGATTACATCGCCTATTCTTGCCGCCACGCGCAACAGACCGACAGGGATCGTCCATCGCGGCGCCGGACGTCCCAGCGCCTGGTGGATGGCAACATAAATTTGATGGGTGGAATAGACCCGACCGTCGGTGACCATATAGGTCTGCCCGTGTGCGGCAGGGTTTTCCGCGGCAAGCAACAGGGCCTGAATGACATCATCGACGTGCACCATGGAACGCTTGTTTCCTGTCTCCGGCAACGGCGGGAACCGGCCGCGGTCGATAGCCGCGATCATGCGCCATATATTGCCCCGGTTATCACGGCCATATACCAGCGGGAGGCGCAGGTTGCAGACCTGCAAGCCATGCTTCTTGCCTGCTTCCAGCACCAGCCTTTCAGCCTCCAGCTTGGCCCGGCCATAAGGCGTAACAGGGCACGCTGGGCTTGATTCATCGAGACAGGATGGACCGCCCTCGCCCATGGCCTTGACGCTGCTCACGAAGATAAACCGTTTCACTCCAGAGCGCGCAGCCGCTTCCAGGAAATGCCGCGTCCCTTCCACGGTCACGCGCCAATGCAGATCCTCGCCGCTGCCCGGCCCGGGCTCTTCGCCGCAACTGGCGAGATGAAAAACGGTGTGCACGCCCATGCACGCATCCGTCAAGGAATCCGCTTGGCCGAGATCGCCGGGGCGGGCCGTCACCGCCGCTTGCGGCCACGGGCCGACCCTGACGACATCGCGCACCAGCGCGTAAACCGTCGTTTTCCGATCGAGCAGCGCCGTAACGAGCCGACGGCCGATAAAACCCGTGGCGCCGGCGATCAGCACAGGCTTGACATCAAGATAGGGCGACATGGTTTTAACAGGTCATCGAAAGAGTCGGCGACAAGGCCTCCTCTCCCCTTGCGGGAGGTGAGGCGGAGTTGAAGCTCCCCCGATTTCGTGGACACCTCGTTAAGGGGGACAATAGCGAAATCGGGGAAGGTTCACAGTCTCATGGAAAGCTCGTCCAAGGCAAAATCTCAATGCCCGATCGCACATACCGGTTATTGCCGGCATACACGAGACGTGGATCGACCGCGATCTTACCGGCTAATTCAATCCACCGGCGCAATCCGGCCAGATGCTCGTCGGCGATGGTCTGCCCCGATTTGATCTCCATAGGCGACACCCGGTCGCCTTCCTCGCAAAGGATATCCACTTCGTTGCCCGCGCGATCTCTCCAGAAATACACATTCGCCGGCAGCGCCTGATTGTACCTCTGCTTCAACAACTCGCTGACTACCCAAGTCTCGAACAAGGCGCCTCGCATGCTGTGCGTCGCAAGCTGCTCCGCCGCTTGTATCCCCAACAGCCAGGCCGCAAGTCCCGAGTCGTAAAAGTAGAGTTTCGGGGTCTTGACCAGACGTTTGTTGAGGTTGCGGTAGTACGGCTGCAGCAGAAAGACAATGTAACTCGCCTCCAGCACCGATACCCAGGCCTTCGCGGTGTTATGGGTAATCCCGCAATCGCTGGCCAGCCCGGACAGGTTCAGGAGCTGCCCCGTCCGCGCGGCGCACATCCGGATAAACCGCTGAAAGACGCCGAGCTCGCGCACATTGATCAACTGCCGCACGTCGCGCTCAAGGTAAGTCAGCGCGTAGTTCGCATACCACAAGGAGGGGTCGTGCCTCTTGTCGTAGAGCGGCGGATACAAGCCCCGAAAGAGCAGGAGTTCGATCTTGCGCGGCGCGCGCCGTGCCCACTTCAACTCCGCCAGCGAGAACGGCAAAAGATGCAGTAAACCGATCCGCCCCGCCAGGCTTTGGCTGATCTTCGCCAGCAGTCCGAACTGCTGAGAACCGGTAAGGACGAACAGCCCTGCACGCCGCCGCTCGTCCACGATGCGCTGAAGGTAAGAAAAAATCTCCGGGCAACGCTGAACCTCGTCGAGCACCGCCCCCTCGGGATAATTCCCCAGAAATCCCCGTGGATCGCTTGTGGCGAATTCCCGCTGGTCGGGATCTTCGAGCGAAACGTAGGGCTTGTTCGCAAACGCCGATCGTGCCAGCGTTGTCTTGCCTGACTGTCGCGGTCCGGTTATGGCGACAACCGGATACCCTTTCGCCAGCCGTGCCAGCGTTTTTGCCGCAGCGCGTGGGATCATGCCGACTACCCTATCCGGCCTTTGGCTGATTGTCAATTTAATTGACAATCAGCCTAATTACGGGATTACCGACAAGGTAAAAAAACGCCTCTGTCGAAAAACGAGTGGGTAGTCGCCCGAGCCGACGGGTCACCGTGACATACTCCCTCCCCCTCGACGGGGGGCGAGGCGGAAACAGGAAAAGGTCCGGTGGGTGAGCGACGAGGAAGCGAGTCGCGAACGCCCGGCCAGGGATGGCCGGGCCGGGTGAGAACCAAAGGTTCGAACGCCCAATACAGGGATGTATTGGGCCGGTACCCCAGCGAAGCAGGACTGCGTAGCGCCGGGGCGAGCGGAGCAGGAAAGCGCCACGCTGAAGTTTTCCCCGCCGAACGGGCGCACACGATTCTCGTGCGCCCCGGGCGGGAATAACCGGGGTGGGGGTGGCGGACGACATCGCCCATGAATATGCGCGCCGGCGGGAAATTAAAAACCAGGAATCCCGCGGATGCGGAAGCAATGATCAGGTTAACTACAAGAAACAGGTTCTGACCTGCCATCCAACCCATAACAGCGAAGGTCCCAAATCCGAACATTGCCATGCCGCCGGCAAACCCGTCCATGCCGTCCATGAAGTTGTAAAGATTAGCCATCCAAACCACAAACAGCAGAGAAAACGACGTACCGACCGCATAGGGCCAGCTCCAGGTCGCGCCGGGCATCTCAAAGCTTTGCAAAAAAAATCCACTGTAAAGAATCACGGCTGCGGCAGTCGCATGGGCAACAAGACGATAGAGGGGCTGAATGGAATAGCGGTCATCGAGAAAAGATACTGTACCCACTATAAGAATGCCCGAAGCAATCCCTGCGAGACCGCGAGCAGGATAGAACAAAAACGCCGTTGCTCCGAAAACGATAATCGCGGTGAGGATGGCCATGCCGCCACCGCGTGGCACAGGCCGGACATGAAGAGACCGGTCACTGGGATGGTCCAATACATAGACGATGGAGTCAGGGTTACAGAATTGGCGCGTAAACCAGACCGATACAACGAACGCCGCGACGGCAAGGGCGGCAATAACCAGGGGATTCATCCGTTCCTTCTAAGCTCCGCCACCATCTCAGGCAGCGAATCTTTCAGGGTATAAGCAGGCCGGTAATTCAGTTCCCGGCTGATTTTCTCCGAACTGTACCAAGCCGAACCCGTCAGTTTGTCTAACGCATCCGTGTCCAGCAAAAAACGCCGGCCAGTTACGCTTTGAATAGCGGTTCCGACACGGGCAACCATGCGCAACAAAGAAAACGGCATAACCCAGCGCGGCACGAGACGCTGCAAGGCGTCGCACGTCCACTCGTATATTTGACGAGTTGAATAGACTTGACCATCCGTCACGATATATATCTTATCGGCAGCGACGGGGTTTGTGGCGGCAAGCAACGCCGCCTGAACCACATCGCGCACATCTACCATAGAACGTTTGTTTCCTGTCTCCGGCAGCGGCGGGAAACGGCCACGCGCAACGGCCTGAATCATCCGCGGCAGATTGCCCTTACAGCCTGGCCCATACACCATCGGCAATCGAAGAACGGTTGACGATAGGCCTTGTCGGTTCGCCTCGAGCACAAGTTGTTCCGCCTCATGCTTGGCCTTTCCGTAAGCGGTGACAGGCTGACTCTCCGTCATCTCATCAAGGCAAGCTTCGCAACCTTCGCCCATCGCCTTCACACTGCTGAAAAACAAAAACCGGCTCACACCAGCTGTGATCGCTTGATCAACAAGCGCGCTCGTCCCCTCTACCGTTGTCCGCCAACCGAGTCTCTCATTGTCGTTGGCGAGGCGATCGATTGCATGTGCATCGCCGGCAAGGTGAAAAACAACACGGAACCCGCAGCAAACATCATCGAGGGTTTCGGGTCGGGTCAGGTCTCCCGCCACTGTTTTGCACTTCATTCCGGCCGGTGACGGGTGCCGGCTTAGAATCGTAACGTCGGCGCCTCGTTGCATCAGAGCGTCAACCAGATACCGTCCGATAAACCCGCTGCCGCCAGTCACCAGCACGCGGGACCGCAGGAGATCGGTGTTCATTTATTGCGATGCTTCATACCGCTCACGGCGAAAGAATTGTGGAACCCGTGACAGGATTTTCCTGGCGATGAAAAACGGAGTGACATTGAGCGAATGCTTGCGGCAGGCACGGTAAGCCTCGATATTTCCTTCAAGAATATGCATCAACTCACGAGATGCACCACCGCTGCGCATACGAACGAGCACCCTGGGAATATAGGCGGATTTGATCTTGCGCACCGCCAGAAAACGCATGGTCAGCTCAAAGTCGGACTGGCGACGGTAAGCCAGATCATAGCCGCCGTATTTCTCGTAAACCCGCTTCTTCGCATAGAACGTCGGATGGGCCGGCATCCAGCCTTTCTCGAAAAGACTGTCTTGATATGCCTGCGATTTCCAATACCGCACAACCTTGCCGGCATTCAATCTGTCTATATAAATTAGGTCGCCATATGCCGCATCGACATTTTTTCCTTCGATCGTGTCAGCGATTTCCGTGAGCACATGATGATCGGCATAGGTATCGTCAGCATTGAGAAAACCGACGATATCGCCGCTTGCCAGGGCCAGTCCTTTGTTCATCGCATCGTACATACCGCGGTCGGGTTCCGATTTTACGACGGCAATCTTGTCCATGTGTTTTCTGATGAGGTCCACCGTTCCGTCCGTCGAGCCACCATCAATAATAATATGTTCCACGAGTGGATAGGCCTGCGAAGCAACGGAAAGGATAGTATCCTCGATTGTCGCCGCGCCATTGCGGACAACCGTAATAACCGAAATTTTCATCGATTTGTCGTATCAAATACGATCATTCGGACCGAATATGGGGCAGGTGTACGATACCGGCGCCCAGAAGTATATTCGCGAGCAACAGATCCTGAGGATGGTCGATATTGACGTCGTAAGGCCATTCGATTTCAACGCCAGCGGATGGCTCCGCGAATACATCCGCCCCCGTCAACAGCGCACTCGCACGACAGGCAATCAAATTCCCAAACACGTAAAGAGGGGGCTTGTTCTGTTTGGCGGACACCTTTTTCCTCTGCTCGAAGATAAATCGCACCCATCCATCCTTCATTTCGCGCTGATTCCACGCATGATGCGTATGCGGCGGCTTCGCCACGGTCTGCCCGGATACGGCCCCGGCGTCACTCGCCATCCTGTCATACAGTCTTGTAATGTCCTGGGGACGCATGAAAGGACTGGTTGGTTCGACTATGAAAATCAGATCAGGGAGCTGATCGGCGTTCCTTGCCAGAAATTCCACCAATACCGCCTTGGTAGACACCTCATCCCCGCAGAGATCGAGGGGACGATTATCATGCTCAATTCCATGAAAAGCCGCGCGTTCAGCTATACGTGGATGTTCTGTAGAACATACGATTCTTTCTAAACAACCGCTGCTTTTTGCAGCAAGAACGCAGTAATCAAGCAACGGCCGCCCGCCGAGATTGGCCATATTTTTCAACGGAATGGATTTCGAGCCACCCCGCGCCGGTATGAATGCCCACGCATGAACTGAAGGCCGACCTGGAATATCAAGCGCCATATTATCGTATTGACCGGTTTTAGTAGGTCATCCGCTTCACGAGAAGCTTCTGGTCCAGGGAAACGTCTCGAAGAACGTTCACAATTCGTTCGCCGGCGTGGCCGTCTCCATATGGCTGAAGACAATCGCGCATTGTTTTTCTGTACTCCTGATCATGCAGCGCCTGATGCAGTGCACGTGCGATTTCATCACGATCATGCGGAACGTGAATAACATTATTTGAATGCATTCTGTTTTCCTGTCTTCTTCCTATGTTGATCGTAGGCAGGCGAAACGAAGGTGCCTCGATTATCCCGGCAGAGCTGTTGCCGACCAGCACGGATGAAGTCGCCAGCAACCCCCAGAACATGGGTGCGTCGAGGTTTCTGTGTACCCTGCACTGCCCGCCAATAGCCACATCATCGATGGCACGGACGATCCCTTCGTAACCCACATCGGAACACGGATAAATGATGACAGTTTGCAATCCAGTTGCCATAACTGGCGTAAGCGTCTCCACCATTTGCTGATATGCCGCCTCCGGCTGAGTCGTTTCGGGGTGCTGAAGGACAACGATCACCGGCTGGCTGAGATCGAGATGTAGTGCAGCAGCCACCTCGGCGGCTGGAAGAAATTCTCCCGCAGCGATCAGGTCCAGATGATTATCGCCCACGACATGTACGCGCCAAGACTCCTCCCCCATGCGGATGATTCTTTCAGCGCTGGCCGACGTGGACGGAAAGTGCAGGTGGGCCAACTTCGTGACGGCGTGACGCATCTGTTCATCCACGGAACCGGACACATCGCCTCCCTGAATGTGCGCGATCGGAATGCCCAGAGTCGTGGCTGCCATGGCCGTCGCCAGAACCTCGCCGCGGTCGCCATAAAGCACACAACAATCGGATCGCAGCTTATCAAGTGTCTCCGCCATTCTTGACGCGCAAATCCCCAGCGCCCTGGCCCGCGCCAATGGCGTGCTGTCATGCTGCTCCAGCTCCACGGCCGCGGCAACCCTGAATTCTCGCGTGACTTCAATTATCGTCCACCCAAATCGTTCGTCCAGGTGCTGATCAGTGACGACCAGCTGCAGTTCAAAAAAAGGATTGTCGCGCAACAGCCGCAGCATGGGCTTCATGGCGCCAAAGCCGCCGCGCTTTCCAGTCAACACGAACATCTTGCGAACCGATGTGCTATTCATCCGGCGAAAGGCACATTTGGGCTGAGGATACAGTCAATGATCCGCTTGACGGCATGGCCGTCGAGAATACCGTATCGTTCATCATTTTTATGATGAACAGAATCACGCGCATGTGTATTCACATCGGCGATCAATGCCGAAAGCGTGCCGTGAAGCTGGTAACGATCTGCAACATACGCGACGCCAGGAAGCCCTTCGTATATATGATCCTTTTCCGGATAGTGGTCTGCCACCACCACCGGGACAGCACAAAGCGCCGCCCAGGAAATCGTAGAAGACGAGAGACCGGTGAGATAAATATCCACGGCAGGAAGCACGGCAGAAAGTCGCTCATCCAGTATTCTGAGAGGCGCGAATTTTTCTTCAAGATGCAAATAACGGGTGCGTTCCTGCGAAGGATGAAGCGAAAGCAGCACATTGCATTCCTGCGTCACGGCGCTCTCACAGAGAAACCCGCTCTCCTGCCAGTGCCAATCCCAGCTTTTCATCCCCATCTCCGCCCAGTTGGGCAGACAGACAACAATAATCGGCTTGCCTGAATCAAGGCCGTATTTTTTGGCAAGTTTGTCGCGTGTTTCGTTTTTCTCAAGCAAACTGCCGTATATATCGTCATAATCCGGATGTCCCGTGACAATTATCTTGTCAGGCCTCACGCCCATTTTTTCATATCGGTTTTTAATATCCTTGCTGTCAACCAGAATGCGGGTGCTCCAACCGCCGCCAAGCACCCAGGGGTTCTCGGGTAACGCTCCCTGCCCTGCATAAGCCAGCGTTGTGGGGACGCTGAAGAATGAAATATCCTCCCCTGAAAGCGGATCATGGCGCCACTGATTTGGAAATAGACGCTTGAATTTTGCATTATGCGTCACAAAATGAAAGGGGTTTTGTCTCCTGGCGATAAACAATCCTTCGACAGTTGCTGAAAATGCCGTGGGTGGAATGATGGATGGAATTCCTCTCAGCCTGGCCGCCTTGAGCAGAGGCGGCTCAAAACCGGTGTTTCTGTCCCCGGCAACAACGACAGATGTGATACCGTAGTGCTGCAGCAAATGCTCTGCTACGAGCACCTGCCGCCGCAAGACAAAAGCTTTGGCCCAAGCGGATATTTGATTGAAAAATGGAAGTTTCTTTAGCCGATCGCGGCCCATTGTGGATTTACGGCCTGAAGCGCCGGAAATTGCCCCTCGATATGGGGAAGCGAGCGCTTGGATAGAGTCTCCGTTACGCTTGCACAAATCAATGAACTCGACACACTGCTCAGTAGGGTGGACAAGACTTTTGACCACCGGGTTGGATAAGATAATAAAAGGCCGGCCTATCCCGCGGCGACCGATCTCTTCCGCGATTCGCAGAAAAATAGGCCAATTGGTGCGAGTCAGGGGCAGGAAAGCGACGCTTTTACCTGAGTGCATGTNCTTGCGGCGAAAAACGCTTTTATGCGGCTGAAAAGCTTATAACTTTAGCCCGAAGACAAACTGAGCAGAAAAAAGAAAATGACATTCACTTGTCCCTTATGCGGTGGCAACGCCAACAAGGCATTCGAGGCTGAGGTGCTCGGGAAAAACATGGCGGCATACTGCACATGCCCGAGTTGTGGGTTATTGTTCGCCCATGAACCGACATGGCTGGCTCAGGCGTACAACAACCCCATCGCTGAATTTGATACGGGCATCTTGGTCAGGAATCTGTACAATGCAGCACGTGTCACATTTATTATATCTCTGTTCTTTGATCGCAATTCGAGATTTCTGGACTACGCCGGCGGTTATGGCATCTTTGTCAGATTGATGCGCGATATTGGATTCGATTTCTATTGGAAGGACGAATACAGCACCAATTTACTGGCCAGATATTTCGAGAAGGGAAAAGACGAATCGTACCCCCTGGTAACGGCGACTGAAGTGCTCGAGCATGTGCCAAATCCGCTGCAGTTTGTCGAGAAGATCGTGGACGAGACAGGAGCAGACAGCCTGCTCTTCAGTACCACGACATTTGAAGGTAATCCACCGTCATTAGACTGGCACTACTACGCGTTTGAAAGTGGTCAGCACATCACATTCTATCAGCCCAAAACGCTAGGCTTACTCGCCAGCAAACTGGGTTTTCATTATTATGGCGCGGGTGACTTGCATTTGTTCACGCGCAAGAAGATTAATCACTACCTGTTCCGTGTGGCCGCGTCTAAGGCCGCCCTTCTTGTCTTTCCCTTTGCCAAAGCACTGCTCAAATCCAGGACAGAACAGGATTCCCTGAAAATAAGAAAAATTCTCCGCCAGAAACGCCCGTAAACCAGAATGATCAAGGCTGGCTTGCGATCTCTACCTGCCGATAGAGTTTCTTTACAAAAACACGCGAGAGAATACGGGCGATGCCGACAGAATCATTGCCATGAACGGCAAGATTTCTCTTGATGGATTCGATTTGATCCTTTCTTAATGGGAAGCGATAGGTTGCAGCGTCATTCAGCCTGATATCGCTGATACCCGTAATATCTTTTTCCTTCTCGAAACGTAAAAAGTCAAAGTGGAATTTCGCCTCCGGTGTGCGTTCGGGTTGGTCGAAAATACCCCGAATCCGCATCGAATGATATGACAACATCTCTTCGAGAAATATCGNAACATCCTCGGTTAACATGTCCTTCTTACGCAGCAATGTAAGCGCCGCCTCCTGCGTCATCTTCTTCAGGGAATCCACGTGCCGGGTGATTGCCAGGGTACGGTAGTAGTACAGGTTATTCCGGCCAAGGTCGCCTTTGATATAACGCTGAACGGTTTCCCGTTGGTGACAGAACGCAGCCAGCTCATTCTTGTCATTCCACAGCTCCTCGATTGTCGACTCGATGAAACTATCGATAACCCCCTTGAGGTCATTTTCCGGCTTAGCGGACATCATCGTCATTATCCAATCGAAAGGCTTGATGCCAAGAATGCTGAAAAGCTTAAGCAGGCCGGAAAAAATGCTGTCATTGTAAAAAATGGCCACGAAAAGATTCAGCCGCCTACAATCAAGATAATCATCGAAACTGAGGGTGTTATTCCCAACGCAGACTTCCTCGATTTCGGCGCAGTTCACTTGCATTCCCAATACATAGAAACTGCCGAAGCACCGTGGGAATACCCTGTATCGGGCATCCATCTGATATTTGTTTTTCTCCGCCTTGGTCGCGAGTACCGAACCGTTAATAAGCATCAATTGCCATGGCAGGATAATGTTGAAGCCAGCCTCCATGACCTTGCGTATGGTGTTGAAGTGCGCCTGCTTGCTGTCTCCAGGAAGTCCGAGGATAATTTCGCTGTAGGAATTCACTCCAGCGTTCTTGGCGTGCAGACCCAGATCAATCAGTTGATCAGCCGATATGTTCTTCCGCCGGATGTTTTCCAGGACAGATTCGTCCAGGCTCTGGACGGAACCGGAGAGGCGAAGCGAGCCGTCCAGAATTTCGGCGGCGTGAATAACACGTTCCTTATTATTTTTTCCTGTAGCGACATTTATGTACTCCGGCCAACCGTAGTCATCTTTGGTGCGACGCAGCGCCTGCGCTGTATCGATATCGCCTGAATACATTCCGAAGTTGGAATCTGCAATGAATAAATCGTTGCGGGAACGCTCGTTTCGTATGGCATGCATCATCCGCGCCATGTGTTCAACATCCATGCTGATTCTGGGAGAGGAATATTTCCTGATTTTGTTGTAATAGTCATCGCCCTCGACACAGAAGGTGCAACTGAATGGGCAGCCACGGTTGGTTTGCAAGAGGGGCATCAACTTTCCATCGAAAAACTTATCCAGCCGCCCGCTTGTGTATGGTGAAGGGATTTCGTCCAGATCCGTCAATCTCTGCTGCTTCTCGGTAAGAATCACTTGCCCCGAGGGAGACACGCAATGCACCGATGGCGGACCGACTTCGCATATTTTTTTATTATTGAAACCATGCACCGCCAACTCCTGGATAAGCCCGGCGAAGGCGGCTTCGCCCTCGCCTACGACATAATAATCAATTTCCGGATGTTCCAGCAGGAATGCGCTTCTTTCGTCCGCGGTCACGGGATAATTCGGCCCGCCAAATACTACGGCGATCTCTTTCTTGAACTTCTTTGCGACCTTGGCAAATTCACTGCTTAAATTGAGGTTCCAGCAATAATTGCTGAAACCAATCACATCGGGAAGAGGCTGCTTTTCCATGGCGCTGGCAAGATCCTCAGGATACTTGAACAGTTGGATCTGTTTTGCCAAGCCCAATTTTTTTTCAGCATAACCGGCGATACAGCCAATGGCCATCGGTATCGTGTCAGCCGCCACCGTTTGCTGGGTATATGTCAGATCACAGAGCCATACACTGAGATCCTTCATAATTCTCATCTCCTATGTATCTTTAAACTTCGGTAAAATAAGGTCGCACTGGATATCCGCCCTTCAGCTCTTTCCCGGTCACTACTGATGAAATCAGTGAACCGGACATTCAGCAATCTTCCCGCAGATTTCCTGCTGTCTGGGTTGGTGTCCGGGAATATGACTCCTTGAAGGAACCGGTCATTGGCACGATAACAAGTTGTCCATTTTCGATCGCATATATGGCATGGCATCGATTCGTAATACTGAGGCGATGCGATATGACGACAAGGGTTCGATCCGAACTCATTTCGTATATTTCATCAATAATTCGCTCTTCGGTCTGCTGATCCAGCGCCGACGTCGCCTCATCCAATACCAGTATCTCCGGATCAGTATACAAGGCCCGGGCAATCCCGATACGTTGTTTTTGACCGCCAGAGAGCTTAATTCCCCCCTCACCTACATGGGTATGGATGCCTTGGTGCTGCGCGAGAAATTCATGGATCCTGGCTTGCACGAGAGCTTGTTGAATCCGGTTTTCGTCATATTCCTGTCCAAAGGCCACGTTTTCAGCCACGGTACCGTCGAAAAGATAAATGTTCTGAGGGATGTAACCGATTTTGCGTCTGAGTGCGCGTACGTTTTCCTGCGTGATCTCAACACCATCCACGAGCATCCTGCCTTTATCCATGGGATGAATGCCAATCAGAATGTCTACGAGTGTGGATTTCCCGCTACCTGAAGGACCGACAATGGCAACCCTCTGGTTCTTGTCGATGACAAGATTGACATTTTTCAGCACATCTCCTCTTCCTGGGTAGGCAAAACTAATATCCTGCAGAACAAGCTCTTTATTGAACTCGAGAGGAGACTCACCTTCCTCAACCGTGGTTTGGATCATGTTCTCATGAACAATGTCCAATGATCTTCTGTAATAAAGTATGTTGCCCATGTAGTGCAACATCCTGTTCGCGGCAGGAACCATCCTGAACATCGCCAAGGCATACATCGAAACAACCGGTATCACCCGGCTTCCGTCTGGATTCGACTGAAGAATATACAAAATAACGCCGATCAACAGCACTAACGCGATGGTTTCGAGAACACTCGAAGGCAGTTGGGTGGCGGTTGTATTGGCGACGTTGCTTTTGCTGAAGCCAATGCTCGCTTTTGAGAAATTTTTCAGGATGCTTTCCTGGTTGGAAAGCAACTTGATGAATTTGAAGTTTCCAAACGCATCATTGATGATGGAATACATTCTTGACTGGTAATTTTCCCTGAGCACCCCCTGACGCGCGATAACTCTTCGTATAGGCCATGTCAGCAGGATCGCTACCACGGCCATGACCAGGGTGATGGCAACGGTAATCCTGGGATTGGAATATAAAAGAAGCGCATAGATCAAGAGCGCCACTGCGGTTTCCGAAATGAACCGCATCACGGCAATAATGAGCTGTGACAGGTACACTGCCTCCGTGAGAATCGTTTTTTCCAATTGCGACGAATTTTTATTCGTGAATTCACGATAAGAAAGACTCAGATAATTCCTGAACAAGCGGTTGGTGAGATGATAATAGCTATTCCATGTAAAGCGATTCAGGGCATATGTATAGCCGACCGTGTAAATGGCACGAACTATGTAAAACGCAATGAGGAAGAATCCAGCACTTACTACAAAAGCATGGGGCGAGGTGAAACTTAAAATGTTGTAAATCTTGTTATACGTGGCGTTTTCGGAAATGATGGATGGATTCGTCGCCAAGGAGATGAATACCATCACCAGGGAGATGCCCACGGTCTCGATTGCGGCAAAAATGATGGTCAGCACCAGCAGTGCGGCAATGACCAGCTTCTGCCGACTCGATAACAACTGGTCAAGTTTATTAAACAGATCCATGCGTCAGCTTCAGAAAATCAGGATAGCGGCGCAGCCCGTACGGATGGGGCCGACCAATAATCCTGAATGGGAAATTTCCGGATGAATAACCGCAGGAAATGCATTACTGAGACATCACTCTATGATGAGAAAATAATCCCCTACTCAAGCTTCCCCCCTTCAACGCACTGACGGCAAGCTTCTATTTTCCAATATTCTCCCGCGGCATGTATCCGTCGCAGGGATTCCATTTTTTCGCTACGCCAGGCCGTTATTATGGAATCCGGACCCGTGCATTTTCCCAATGGGAGATGTTCCCCCCAAAAGGTGCAGCATGGAAGGATATTCTTTTCATTGGTAATGACCAGTTGCTTGTATGGGAACGAGCACCTGAATCCACGTTGCTTTTTATCTTGAGTCGTGCGACTGCCAATTTCTCCCGAAGCCTTGGGTGGTTTGATATATTCCTGGATTCCGATCATGTCGACTTTTGGTCTCCAGAACTCGACAAACTGGTTTAATTCATGTTCATTGAGTTCTGTTCGGACAAAATTCACCCTGATAAGGGGTGTAATGCTTTTCAGGGTGTCTCTTATCCTCATGAGCTGTTGCACGTAGGAAACGACCTTGTGAAAGTCACCGCCGGGCCTGACTTGGTCATAGGTTTCCGATGTGTGCGCATCCAGCGAAATCTGGATCCGGGTCATGCCTGCCTTGATCAGTTCATGCGCCATCTCTTCATCAAGAAGCAGGCCGTTGGTGCTCATATATACGTCCAACACACCGGCCTTGCGGGCAAATTCGACAAATTCCGGCAAATCGTCCCGGATAAGCGGCTCGTTTATGTAATTGAGCTTTATTGCGCGCAACCCGCGCGCAACGCCCGCGGAAACGATCTCTTTGTAAAGGTCAAAGGAGAACCAGGTTTTGCGCCCCTTTCCCTTGGCCGACTCCGCGGATATGGGACACATCGGGCACTTGAGATTGCATGATGCATTCAACTCAAAGTCGAGCTGAACGGGGTAGTCCGTTACGGCCTTGAGGCTCGCCGCCGCCTCATACAGATCCCTATACTCCTTCCAAGTCGCATCACCGAGCACACCGGCAAGGACGTCGAACTTTTCACGCCCAAGAACTCCGGTGAGCTCAGTATTTTTTAATACAATATTAGATGATATTTTTCCCATAAACGACCTTGACGCCACGAAAGTATCAGAACAGGCTCTTGTACACGGACAGGGTGTCTCGTGCACACTTATCCCAGCTGAAAAACCCGGCTCTGACCTGTCCTCTCTGGACAAGTTCGCGCCTCTTTTCTTCAGAGTAAAGAACGCTCTCTAAAGCATATCTCAAAGATTCCGGCTCAGCGGGATCGAAGTATTCGCCTGCATCCCCCACAACCTCCGGGATTGAAGAGCAGTGACTGCAAATTACCGCGACCCCCATGGCCATTGCCTCCAAAGGAGGCAGGCCAAACCCTTCATAAAGTGAGGGATAAACCAACGCCGTCGCCTGGCGGTAAGTATCATACAGGAGTTGGTCACCAGCTCCATCAGTTATCAGCTTTGGCTCGTCGAGGTTGAATTGTTTCATAAGTGTTCTTTCTTCGGCGGTAAAATTGCCGCCCCCAAAACACACGAGATCAAAATCCTTCCTGACCCTTTCTGTCAGCGCCAACGCTCGGAGTAGTCCTGAAAAGTTTTTATAACCACCTCTCCGTCCGACATAGAGAATATAGGGTTTAGACGTCGGTGACTGAAAAGACAGGCTTCGAGCAGGAACCACCAGCCTGCCGAGATAAACGACGGATATCTTACTTGCCGGGATATCGAATCTCTCGATAAGGTCGTTCTTGGTATTCTCCGACACGCATATGACATGGTCAGCCTCGCGGGCGGACTTTTTCTTGAGATAGGATTTCACGCCTTGCTGACGAAATATTTCTTCGACCATGTCGTGAATCGTGGTTATACGTGCGCCCTTGAGTCCTTTTAATGGCATCGGCCAATAATATGTATGATGCAGGATCTCGAAGTTGGCATGTCTGAGATATTTCTTGAGCCTGAAATAATTGCCGGCCAGCAACGCGTGCTTCTTTAGGCTGTTCGAGGACGGGGAAAATATTGCACTTCGTGCATGCTCATGGCATCTAGTAGACAAATATTCATCGAGATGCCGATTGATATGAAGTGGAGCGAATATTTCTGCTGATTCTCCTTGAATTTTATTGATACTCTTCGCCAATTCAACGAAATAGCGGGATATGCCACCGAAAGCCTGGAGGGAAAATATCTGCGGGTCAAAAAGAATTCTCATCCTCGCGTGAAATCAGAAGCCTCGAGCCTGGCTTCAGGCAAGCCGAATTCTCCGATCAACGGCTCCAAGGGTATTATTATGGCCTTCATCCACCTTGAATCCGTCGTTTTGATCGGGATCTGCGCGCATCAGCCAAGCGTAACACACCCAAAATACAAGGCACTCGCTTAATCCTGTGACTAGGTATTGAGGTTGCATCATGGCAATACCGATGCCTACAAAAATCATAAATCTCGCCGCCTTGTTCCGCCACGAAGGTCCACGCGCGTGAAATATCGGAATTGCCAACATCAATATCAACATCAGGAGAACCAGGATACCAAACTCTCCAAATATCTTTAAAAAAACGTTGTGTACACTCCAGGATTTTTCCGGCAAATCAACCTTAAAATTTCCCAGTCCTTTACCATATATTGCGGCCCTTACATCAAGTGACGCTGCTCCTTCTAAAAATATACTCAGTCGGTGACTTGAGATCTGATCGAGGTAACTAGGTATCTCTTCGATAAAGTTCAGCCTCGCCGAAGTGGACGTGGAAGGCATCCTCCAGCCGCGAAATATCGACACATTATTGTAACCAACTAAGCTAACCTCGTTCTGTCTAACCCCCACGGTAGCCATTGTCATTGCTGCTGTAGGAGAATAGCTTCCAATATTCCATACCATCGCTAGTAAGTAGGCCATTAAACCGAGCTTCCTCCCGGCATTCTTGCCTCTCTTCAAGATAAAATATGACGCGATACACAGCGATGCTATCAGTCCTATCCTGCCTCCAGATAATACCTGCGCCGCAATTAAAATCGAAACAATAGCCATGGGATACAAAAGATCATCCTTTCGCGCGAGAAAGAAGCTCAAAAAAACAAACTGCGATACCCAAATGGAAAAATTGACCCTGTTTCCGTGAAATCCGCTTACTACGAGTGAGAGTACCTCCCCGTTTTCAAAAAAGCTTGATACGACCACGGCAAGGCAAAAAACAGCGACAACCGCCAAGCCGATTCGCAGGTAGTTTGAGACATGTTTCTGAATCGCGCGGCTGTTACCAAAATAGTTTACCAGCGACCAGATGAACACAATCGAGGCGAGTACGTGCATATATTCGGGATATTTCTCGTTCCTGATCAGCATATTTGCGATCAGTAACGCCCCATAAATGGCGCAAATGATGGAAAATCGTTTGTCAGCGTTGACGTGGTGGGTAACGACGGTCCACATCAGGATGAGAGCCATAATAACGATATACAGAGATCGCTTAGCAAACACGATTTCTTCAGCGGGAATTGAAGAATAGGGGATGGCGTAGACACCGCTCACGGTGATTAAAATTATCAGAAGCATCCCAATGAGAGACTCAAGGCGTGCGTGAGTTTCCGCTCCCGTCAACATAAAACTCCCTTTATTTCAAGATTCCCCTGATAACCGCAGCAGATGATTGATCTTCCCGGCCTCATCTGTCAAGCCGG
>C687J35174_10004791_pt1 | contig 18047 bp, 13 predicted proteins | sample RifCSPhighO2_01_FD_35174 | JGI IMG/M metagenome (IMG submission 35174) | reverse complement strand
ATATTCCTTGAGGGCGCCGACCTCGGTCACGATCACCGGGATCCCGCAGGCCATGGCCTCGATCGTGGAGAGCGATGAGGTCTCGGTCAGGGAGGGCAGGACATAGACGTCCATCGCCTGCAGGCATTTTTCTACCTCTGCCGTCTTCGGCACCCATGTCACCCCCTGCTTACCCTGGAACAGGGCTTCCAGCTCCTGTACTCCCTTGCCCACGACGAGCAGGTGCACCGGGTAATGCTTCCGCAGGCGGATGAACGCGCGGTATAATGTCCGGGGGTCCTTCTCCCTGCCCAGTCTGCCCACAAAGCCGATCACCTGCCTGTCCATGTCCAGCCCCAACTGCTGCTTTGCCAGGCGCTTGCTCTGCGCAGGGGTGAACCGGCGGATGTCTGTCCCCATCCGCACCACGGTCTTCACGGTCCTGATGCCCTCCCAGGTGATGATCTCGCTGATCTCCTGCGAGGGCACCATCAGGATGGTGCACTGGTTGTAGAGGCGCTGCGCGATCCTCTTGGTGAGGGCATGGTACACCATGCTCTTGAGATGCCGGGCGCCGATGCTCTTGGTGACCAGCTCCCATTCTAAGGAATGGATGTAGGCGATCACCGGTTTCCTCAGCTTTCTCCCGTAGTGGATGGCTGCCCCGCCGATCGGGCCGATGGTCTGCGTCCAGATGATGTCCGCCTCTGCGCACGCCTTCTTTATCAGCCGCAGGCGGAACCGCGCCGGGGTGAAATCGCCGATGCTGAAGCCGAATACCGGTATCCGGATGAGCTGGATCCCGGGCATCTCCACCTCCTCTCCCGGAAAGCCCGGCGCCACCACCGTCACCTGGAAGTCTGCAGCAATCCGGGGGATGATCTCTGAGAGGAACCGCGCGATGCCGTCCCAGCGCGGAAGGAAGCTGTCTGTTGCGATGAGGAGCTTTTTCATCTTTTCACCTGACCTTCACGAACCGCTCCGCATATCCCGCATGGGCGATGATGCCGTTGATGATGGCGCGGGCATAGACGCTCCAGCCGAGGTTGAGCATGGCCATCTTCTGGCTCCGGAAGCATGCCAGGGCCTGCCGCTTGACCGGGAATGTCTGGGTGATGTCCACATACATCTTCGGCGCATCCCGCTGGAGGATATGGAAGGGGCTCCAGATGTCAAAGGCATAGAGGTCTGCCTGCAGTCCCAATCCGTCAAAGATATCCCTCACTATCCGGTATGCTGCCCGATGGTCGACGTGCGGATCGTTCGGGGAATGGGCGAATATCTTCTCCGGCCTTATCCTGGCGATGTACCGCTTCAGCTCGCGCATCACCGCCGGCGTCGCCCCTTCCCTGAACTTCCCCTCCTTCAGGTCAAAGAACCGGACCTCTTTTCCCCCGATGACCTTATCCGCCTCAATGGACTCCTGCTTCCTGATGCTGACCGCCACCTTGCGCTTGTACCAGATGTGGGAGGCTTCACCATATGATAGGACGATGGTGTATATCCCCTTGCCCTGCTGCGCATACTTTGCCAGGGTGCCGCCGGGGCCGAGGATCTGGTCGTCGGAATGCGCGCAGATGACCAGGACGTTCTGTTTGGGCATAGAGAACACAATGTTCTGCCGCTTTAAAATCCTTTCTGTATAACCTTTTTGCATAAGAAAAATGCGCAGACCGGGACTTTCGCCAGCGCCCTGCTGTTTCGAACCCGGATCGTCGGCTTGGAAGGCCGAAATCTTAGCCATTGGACCATCTGCGCGCAGGCAGGGCAAGCCGATGTTTGTTTATAAACGTTGCTTTTCTTTTTACTTCACGCTATCTCCACACAATCGCATCGCCCACCGCTGTCCCGGTCCTTGCGACCGTGCCTGCGGGCAGCTCGATGAGCACAGAATATGCCTGTTTCGGCAGGTATACCTGCCAGGGCCGGAGGCGCTCTTTGATCTCGATGACCTGCCTCCTGCTGCTGAGGAAGAGCAGGTCGATGGGGAAGAAGACGAAAACCATATGAATCCGGTATCTCCGCGGCACCGGGAAGGGAAATATCATCGCCGTCGGCCTGCGGAAAAACATCAGGCCGAGCGCCCGGCCCAGCATGCCGGAGCGGAGCGTATACCTCTTGGCCAGCTGCTGTTTCTTAGTGGCGTTGCTGATCATCCTCTTTTCTTTTTCTCTCCCCTATAAAAGGATTTCCCCCTTCATGATACCGACGAGAAATCCCGCAACTTCTTCACTCCAGCGTAGTTTTCATGGAAAAAATGAAAAAGAAAACATTTAAATAGGAGTTGCCTTACGTAATCCTCATCACATCGGGTGTCATTAAAAAAGCGGTGTAAACAACTTCACATGAGATTATTGGAGAATATCCACGGGTTCGTTCAGGAAATCAGTGATATCCTTCTTCCTTTATTCATCCCTATTCATCAGTTTTCAGCCCGGAGCAGCAGCGCTGTCCCGGCATAACNGCAATTCCCAAAACAAAAAAGAGGTTGATATGATGGTGATGGTTGCGTCAGCGGCGCGGAAGGTTTCAATTGTTCTTATCTCATTGGCATTTATGGTGATGGCGGCGCAGATGGTGGTTGCCGGGTTTTCACCGCTCGTTGGCTTTCATGCAAATATTACTGGCATCAGTAATGGCATCGGAGAAAATATAGCGGCGGGGGGTAACAGTTTCTATTCCGCAACATTTACCGTATTAAATGCTTCAACGGAAAAGAATACAAATACCTTTGGCGTACCATCTATTGCCTATCTGAGAAATTCAAGCACTGGCGGAATCAATGGTTGGGTTCTCAATATCACGATATTCTATTTCAATGACACTACAACGAATGTCACCATCGTTAATATATCACTCCCTGCAGGGCTTCGCTCCATTAGCACAAGCGGTTCATGCGTCGGGAACGCATCGAATGTTGCAGGACTTAACTGTACTGTTTATGGATCAGGAAGAGACGTTGTCTGGCATTTTGATAATGATGATTTGAATGCAATCATTAATTATAACACTTCCGGCGGTCCTTTTAGTTCAAATGCTACATTTGCCATCAATGTCACCTCTCTCCCGAGCGTTGACGGAAAGGTGGACATCAGAGTGCGTGTTGCCAACCAGTCTAGCGGATCATTCTCCAGTGTCGGTGGCTCTGCCTTCGAGACTGAGTTCAACATCTCTGATAAAATATATCTTGATGGGACGATCCCGACACTGAGTTCTGCGAAGACAAATAGTACCACTACATTAAATATAACCTTTAGCGAAAATATGAATGGGTCAACGGTGAAGACAAATTCCTTTAATGTTACCTTTGCTAACCGGTCAGACCTTACTCAGCTTCTTCCGATTGCGGTGACCGGAGTAGACAACCTCAAGGGAAGCAATGACACCCAGTTGACAGTAACCATCGCATCTATTGCTGCAAACGAAACGCCGAAAATTCATTATAACGGAAGCAGCACCGGAGAAAATGGCTCCGCCATTACTGACCTTGCAGGGAACGAGATGGATGCGAATATGACTGCAACAAATACGGTTACTGCGAGTGATGGAGCGCCGCCGACATTCAAGAGCGGAACGCTCAATTTGAATGTTACTGGTTTCAATGTGAACCTCACACTGGACTTTGACGAGCCCATGGCAGCGATACCGGGGCCGGTTTTTGCCGATAACATCCTCATGCTGATGGCCAACGGTACTCCCTCTTCCAACGTGACTGTCCGGAATCCGTTGACTGTTACAACGGTGGGCAGCAACGGAACTACGCTGTATATCACTTTGAATTCAAGCGATGCTGCCAATCTCTCCCGGTTCAGGACGTCGATTAACATCACCATCCAGCCGTTCTTCTTCAACGATACCGCTGGAAACCTGCAGAGCGCCTTGGTAAGCTATAATTCATTAACCTTTACCAACGACACGGTAGCGCCGACGCTGGTGAACTATACGTACTTCCATAATAATAACGGCTCCAGCATCCTGCAGCTCGGGTTTAATGAGCCGGTTGATTTGCCAGCCATTGTGCCTACGGAAATTAAATTAGCGTACAACCAGAATCACCGCAATGCAAAGTTGCTTGCTGCAACCAACTTAAGTGATGCGAGCTTTGAGCAGTCCTATGTGGAGACCCTTGCCCTGAAGAATGACCAGAGCGGCAATCTCTTCTATAAGACAATTAACCTGACCTTGAACAGCAACTATACTGACCTGATTGCTGCATGGGACAGGAAAGGATTAAGCTCATTGTATATCTCGCTGTCCAACAGCACGGTCTATGACCTATCTGCTAATATCTTTGGCGGAGTGCTCAACTCGAGCGGCCAAGCAGTCACCTGGACGCAGGATACGAATGTGCCGACCATCTTGAGCGCTTCCATCAGCGATGTGAATGTGACCGGGCCTGGGAAACATAGTATCACTATCCGGTTCAGCGAGAACATGACCAACAGTACAAGTACCATACAGTATGTCAGCAAGGGATCTTCATCCAAAACGCTCTTCAATATTACCCTTCTTGAGGGAACGGCAATATGGACGGGATACTTTAATTTCACGACTGATCTCGGTGAGGATGGCGAATGGAACATCAGCGTTTCCGGGCCAAAGGACCTCTCAGGCAACTTGCTCACCAATGGAAGCACCGACCTGAAATTCACTCTGGACACCACGCCGCCGTTTATTGTCTATGCGTATTATCTGGAGAACGGGATTGGAGGTGGCAGCGATACGCCGTATAATGGAACGTTTGCTTCCAATGACACGATTGTCCTCGTATTCAATGAGCCGCTACAGACTCAGAGTGGCAATCTGTCTAACTTGTCTGTTGGCAATTTCACGTTCAGGGATGCGAGCAGCTCTTTTGGATCAAGTGCGGTTTTTGCGAGCATTGACGGCAAAAACGTCAACTTAATTGCTGCAGGAGGCACTCCAGCACTCAGCCTTCGAGGAGAATGGATTGATATTATCAATGCATCTGCACTCCAGACATTTAATGTACGCGCTAATGGCTCCACATGGTTTATCCGGGACAAGGCAGATAACTTTGCAGTGAACAAGAGTGCTACCACGAGAACGACAACCGCAGCTGCCGGACCGAAGATTGTCATTGCGGACTATGCGTTTACCGCAACAAACAACACCGCAGTTACTGTCTCATTCCCCACCTGCGTCAATACCGGGAACATGAGTGCATTCCTGCCATCAAGCACATCAGCATACAGCTTTGTCAGCTACTACAATACCAATAGTTGGACGGATACTGCGGTGGGATCACTCCGTAACCTGGTCGGCTACCGCTTCACCTGGTCTGATACGGGCAGGAATCCGTCCCAGGATGGCAGCGACGATGTGTTCCGGGTGTATCTGAAGAATTCGAGCGACTGCAGTGTTGAGTCCACAACCATCACTATCGGGAATGGCTGGAATTACCTGGCACTCGATGGCAACTACTACAGCGGCACCAAGAATACGCAGGGCAGACTGCAGGAGATTCCGGACACCTGGCTGAACAGCCTGTCTGCTGCAGGCACCATTGAGGTCTCCAAGATCCAGTATGGCTTTAGCAATACGACTGCATATACGAATGGAGCCTCTGGAGGATTCGTGAACTGGGATACCCTCTCGGTGGGGCCGTTCACTGCCTTATGGGTTGACTCATCAAATCCAGCTGACCGGTCGTTCACCGGAGCGGGCAGGACATAAATTTTCCTTTTTTTCCATAACATATAAAAAGGGGTGGGCGCAGTAGTCGAGAGGATGCGAACTTGAGGGATTGTCAGTGACCGCCAAAACCACCATATTCAGCTTATTTTTGCTGTTGTCCTTGCCCCTTGCCTTTGCCGGGATTGAGGATTACACCATCTATTATGGTACTGTTACCCTTGGAGGCTCTAACCTGGGTTCTGGGAATACTATCAGTGCAACCATCGGTGGCACTGCCGCGGGATCAACGACCACTACCACAAGCGGCGAATACAAGCTGGTTGTTTCTTTGCCATCAAACGCGTCTAACGGAGCTGCAATCACCATCAGCCTGGCAACGCCAAGCGGCTATGATTCGGTCAGTGCTATCACTGGAAATACCTATTCCACCAGCAATAACGGGAAGTTTACCCGGCTGAACCTCGCGTTTACTGGTACTGCAACTGCTGCGAGTGCAGGAACCTCTGAAGGCGCTGCCGGCGGTGGCAGTGCTGCGGCGGCATCTGGCGGAGAGGGAGGGGTATCAACTCCAGGAACAAAAGTGACCTCTCCGGCAGTCGTCTCCAAGATTGCCGGATCCCTGCCCGAGGGATGGACGAATATTGATGTGTATCAGATCGGCTCGACAAAGGCAGAGGCAGTGACCACCTCATTAGGCGACATCATCTCCACTGCGCTGAAAGAGGTTACGGAAGCGCCCGCGGTCGAGGTGATTCGGGCGCTGCAAGAGGCGTTTGCAGCCAATGAGATTACCCAGGTTATTGTCACCAAGGCGGTCGAATCCTTCCAGATCAACAATAAGGATACTGGAGAGATCGCCTACCGCTCTACTGTCACCCTCACCTTTACCGCGCCAGCGGACATGGAGGAGGTAACCATCGTCGAGGTCATCCCCAAATCAGTCGCTTCCTCTGCAGACGCGCTCTTCTTCCCCGGGGAAAAGCCGAAGATCCTCCAGAGGGATCCGGTGGTGGAATGGTTCTTCGAGAGCGTCAGGAAGGGGGAGAGCAAGGACCTGAGCTATACGGTGAGCACCCCCACCAAGCTGAGCACTGCAGATATCTCTTCCATCACCATCGCGGCAGGAAAAGAGGCAGCCGCTGCACCTCCCGTCGAGCGGAAAGTCTTCACCAAGCAGGCGGTTGTCGGGCTGCTGATCGTGGTGCTGATCGTCCTGATCGGGCTGCTCATCTACTACTATGTCGAGCATCATAAGTCAAAAAAGAAGAAATAAGAGATAAACCAGCAGTGGTGATACCATGGAAAAAAAGAACATCATCCTCGTCCTGATCAGCATCATCCTTGTATTTCTGCTGTTCACCACCTTCCGGCCGGGGATCACGACGGCAGCGACGCTCTGCACGAGCTGCCAGCAGGTCTCTGACTGCCAGGATACCTGCTATTCATCCTGCCTGGCAAAGGGATATGATGTGGTGACCTCGACAGGGATTGAGAACGACGCCGGCGAAGTGGAATGCAGCTGCACGTGCGAGAGCTTCCTGAACAATAAGATACGGGGGAAATAGCTGCCCGGCAACCGTCTTCTTTTTATATTGCCTGTCCATTGCTCTTTCCATGAGCAGGGTCTCCTACTGGAGTGACTATCTTCGGGATCGCTACTGTCTCCATCTCGGGGTTGCGGACAAACACCATGTCCGCGTATCGCTGGAGCGGGCGCAACGGAAAGGAATATCAGAACATGATGCGCTTTTTGGCCATGCACTCCAGATATTTGCCCGCGGCTCCCCGCAGCTCCATGCCGAGGTGTTGGAGTGGAACGCCAGACAGCGGAAAAAGGTGACCGACACCATCGACCATTATCTTGCCTCTATCCGCAATTAGATATAATTAGATATATCATCTCAAATTCATGTTCGTTTCCTTTGACGGTGGTTTGGTTTTCGTGCAACGCTTGGCGAAGCCGGAAAATCCAAAGTTACCAATGGCGGGCTAATACGATTTTATCTTCCGTTTTCGTATAGGATAATATGCTAGCCCAAGAATAATAAGCAGGAGTCCAACCAAGAGAGAAGCCCAACCCCCATAGACAAAAATCAGGTGCTCCTCAAATAATTTAATTAAAGCAACCCCTAAAACAAAACCGGAAAAACCTGTCCGTATATACGCGAGTGTATTTCGTTCATTAGCTAGTACAGTCCTTTCTTGGGCAAGTAATTTATGCGTTTGCAGGGATTTCTTAAAATGATTGTTTTGAAATGCTTTTTTCCCGTTATTATGCTTCATAGCGCTATCTTGCCCTTGATTATTTATAAATCATTCTAAAAGCGCCCCTTGGATTGCAACGAACTGCGTTTTACGTCCCTTCCTGCCAGCTGGCCAGGTACTTCTTCTGCTCCGCGGTGAGCTCGTCCATAGCGATGCCCATGGCATCCAGCTGGGTCTGGGCGATATGATCGTCGATCTCCTCCGGCAGGACGATCACGCTGGGCGTGAGCTTCCCCCTGTTCTTCGCGAGATACTCGCATGCCAGGGCCTGGCCGCAGAATGAGGTGGACATCACCTCGCTGGGATGCCCTTCAGCCGCCGCCAAGTTCACCAGGCGGCCTTCGCCGATCAGGAACAGCCGCTTGCCGCCTATGACATACTCGTCGAGGAACGGACGGACCCTCCGGACAGAGGAGGCCAGCTCTTCCAGCTTCCTGACGTCAATCTCGATGTCAAAATGCCCGCTGTTTGCCAGGATGGCGCCGTCCTTCATCACCCTAAAATGCTCTTCGCGGAGCACATGCTTGTTTCCGGTCAATGTGCAGAAGATGTCCCCGGCCGGGGCTGCCTCTGCCATCGGCATGACGCGGAAGCCGTCATAGGCAGCCTGCAGGGCAGGGAACGGGGCGACTTCGGTGACTATCACATTCGCTCCCAGCCCCTTGCAGCGCAGGGCAAATCCCTTGCCGCAGCTGCCATAGCCCGCAACAACAATGGTTTTTCCTGCAAACAGGATATTGGTCGCGCGGATGATGCCATCGACCGTGCTCTGGCCGGTCCCGTAATAATTATCGACGAGATGTTTGGTCTTGTTGTCATTGACCGCGATGATGGGGTATTTTAATGCCTTATCACGCTCCATGGCGTGCAGGCGGATGATCCCTGTCGTTGTTTCCTCACAGCCGCCGATGATCTGCGGAATCAATTCCTTATGCTTCTGGTGGATCTCGGTCACCAGGTCGCAGCCGTCGTCAATGGTGATATGCGGGTTCTGCCGGATGACATTGGTGAGATAGCGGTAATAATCCTCCTTGCTCTCCCCTTTGTACGCCCAGACCTTCACCCCTTCTTTGGCTAATGCTGCGGCGACATCATCCTGCGTGCTCAGCGGGTTGCAGCCGGTGATGGAGACATCAGCCCCCCCGGCGATCAATGTGCGGACGAGTATCCCTGTTTCTTTGGTGACGTGGAGGGCCATGCCGATGCGCAGGCCCTGCAGCGGCTTCTCTTCCGCGAATCTTTTCCTGATCTCCTGCAGCGCAGCCATGTGCTGCTCTGCCAGCTCCAGGTTCATGACGCCCTGCTGGGCAAGCTGCATATCGCGGACTTCGTAGTGCGGACCGGTTTCCATGCGCATCACCGGTGACGGGAAATGATGAACAGATTATATACATTTCGGCATGAAAAATGGAAATTTTCTATAAAAAACATATAATACCAGATAATATCCGAAAGATTTAAATATTGCTGTACACTTAGATGTACTGAAAACAGCCCCCGCCCAACCCCCAACACAGACGATTCATCATCGTTCTCGCGGCGGGCTGTTTCCTTTCCTATGGACCAGAAAGACGGCAAGATCATCGCGCTGCTGCGGCAGGACGCGCGCATCCCCATCCGGGAGATCGCCCGGAAGACCGGGTTCCGGCCGAGCACGGTGCACCAGCGGATCCAGCGGCTGGTCGCCGATACGGTCATCGAGAAGTTCACGGTCAAGCTGCGCAATGCCTCCGTTGACGAGGGGNTCATCGCGTTTCTGCTGATCGCGACGAAAAAAGACCTGCCCGCGTCATTCTTCTCCGTGCCCCAGGTCAAGGAGATGTTCGGGATTACCGGGGAATACGATCTCGCGGTAAAGCTGAAGTTCAAGGGCGTCGAGGAGTTCAACCATTACCTGATCAACCTGCGGAAATACCCGGCCATCCAGAAGACATTATCGATGATCGTGACGACGACGCTGAAGGAGGAGGTATGAGGGCTGTTGGCGTGGTGGTGGTCATTGCCTTGCTGGCCAGCATTGTATACGCAGAAGCATTGGATCACGGTGTGCTCAGAATCAATGATATTGAAATTCCTTTTGCAGGCGCTTTAACAACTGATGCACCATTATCTGGGGAGCTCATAGACACACTCGCTAAAGGGGCTGGAAAAATATACCCTTTCAATGAGAAGGAATATGACTTCTATGTCTCAAATATATACGATTCGGTTGACATTAGCTCTGGATCGTCTATCACTTATGCGTCATTTAAAATAAATAATCAAGGAATGACCATTCGGGATGGTAACAGCTATGTTTTAGCTGATAACAGCAAGGTTTGTGTTACCAAATTCACCAAGGATAATGATATAGACACGGTCACTTTTTCTTTAGGCAGCAAGGAACGGGCATGTGAGCGTTGTGTGGATTCTGATGCTGCAGAGGCTTACCCGGATGGTAAAAATCCTGATTTGAAAGGTCTGGCCTGGTTCGGTTCTGAGGGAAGGACTGATTGCTGTAAAGATGGAGTATTTGGCGGTCCCTGTCAGACTCAAGGGACATATTTATATGAAGCATTCTGCGATAACCGGGCAGCAAATTCCTATATCACTCAGTGCACCTTTGGCTGCGCAGAGGGAGCTTGCCTCCCTTCCCCCTGCACCGCTGACGAAATCTGGATAAACGGGTTATGTGCGCCAAAAACAAGCACTACCCCCCTGAAGATTAAAGACATAACAACCGCGGAAATTCGCCCTGTGGAATATGCCTCTGGTGGATTCGGGCAACACTATTTTATCCCTGATATCTCTAAAAACACCGATGTGTTCAGTTTTCTAAATACCGATCTTTACGGAGGTTGGTCTAATCCTACTCGTTTCTATGATTCCTTTTCATACACTTATCCTCGAATGCTGTCCATTTTTGTTGAGAGGGCAAGCACCGCACGCAAACTCATTATCGAAACAGATAAAGAGCTTATTACCAGCTATTTGCCAGCGATTGAAGATTTTGGCTGTTATCACCTGGCGGATGATGGCTCAGTGTATGATGGCGTCTGCAATCGCTATGAGTTTACCTTAAACTCTGATGAAGCAATGCGTGCCAATCACCTCGTCATGGGAAAAGTAAGCTGCGAATTCGCTGAAATGCATCATTTTGAAAAGACATCAGGGAGATGCAAAGGTAATAATCTCTTGGTCGATTACGTTAATTGGCCAAGTGGCCTGTTTGCAGCTGATTGTGTCGCTGAAGCGTGCAGCGGAGCGTGTATTGATGACAACGAACGAAGCAAAATACAGTACTGCCCGGATCAGGAGCCCTGTTGTATAGCTCTTGGTGACTGTAACACTGTTTTGAATAGCCCACTTCTTGATTCTTCTTATGGATGCTATCAAAACAACGTGGTTTATGATTACCTTTTGGCGAACGTCGACACTCCTGCCGGACAGGGCGTGCAACAGGTTCCGACAGTGGCATTTGATTGCCTTATAGAATCCTGTACTGAAGCAACCGCCTGCAAACCGGGTTATGACGCGTGCGTCCCGCGGCCAAGCGCTACACCATTAGCAATAACTGATGTAGGGACCGGATATGGGGCGGGCCTTGGCCTTTCCACTGATGCAGCGTCTCAAAGTGCCATTGTCCAATTCGATATCTTTTCAGGAGGTAGTCTTCTTGGAAATTATTATTCTTATAACCGCCCTGCATTTTCAGACGGCGGCTTTTTAGCGATACCTTCTCCGGTATATTTAGACGTGCATACTATTGCCGGTTCAGGCTCTGAACTCTCAAAAATAGGTCTTGACACCGATGCAGGACACTTTGCTTCATATGTGCCGGCAGACGCGAATATGTTCTACATTGCTGATGACGGATCGACTTACTACAAGAATGAACTGCATGATTATTTCAGTAAGGGGCTTTCCGTTATTGAGGCCTTTGTGCCAGACCATTTATATACTGCACATGTCAGCTGCCCGTTCGCCTTAGAAAATAATTTTGAAAAAATCGGGGATGCGCAATGTGATGGAAATACTCTTATCTCTGATTATGTTGATACGGAGCATGGATTATTTGCTTTTGACTGCGTCGAGGAATGCGGCCAATTAAGAATCTGCAATGCAGCATCCGCAAGCTGCAAGAGCAAGTGCCAAGTTACACAGGAGAATAATGAGGCCCAGGATATTCCCGATCATGTTCCGATATCCTCCAAAATGCAGGTTGGTCATAGCTGGATTATAGAGAATCTAAAGATAGAAGTTGATATTCAGCATACCAATATTGGGGATCTGGTAATAGATTTAGTTTCTCCACAAGGGACTACTTATCGTGTATGGGATCGTGCCGGAGGAAGCAAAGACAATATTCATCAGCGATTTGATGGCAAAATATTTACCGGAGAACAGATCCAAGGAGAATGGATATTATATATAAGAGACTGGTACTCTGGCTGGAACGCTGGCACTGGGCGATTAAATTACTGGAAACTTTTTGCTGCAAAAGAATGTGAACTGATCGATTGCGCGGCTGCTCAGAATAGCATCTTAACTGAGGAAATTGACTGCAGGGACAATTCGCTTGTCTACAATTATATCATCACAAATGACGCTAAAATAGCTTTAAACTGCCTGAAAGAGCAATGCACGGCAGATGAGTTCTGCAGGGATAATACTGAAGAGTGCCTGTACAAATATCCCAGCACAACGCCATTGCGGATTGCAGATGTTGGAACTGAATATGGCTATGGTATAGGGATGTTTCAGAATAATCCCAAAGGGTTACGATATAACCAATTTTTTTTGTTTAGCACCTTCCGCACCTTCCATCTCGGGCTTATTAACTGGCAAAACGCCTTTTTTGACTCCTACACCCCTAAAACAACCCAGGCGACTGATGCTTCTATCAGTTATTATCCAGGCATTTCCAAGCCGCTTTCGTATGTTCCAAAAAGAATTGTGACTGTTGATTCTGACCAGGGATCAACTGATGTTTACCTGCCTGAAATTAATACTGAAAAGGAAATCAATTTTTACATTGCTGATGACGGATCTACCTACTATTCACCTGCTTTTGAAGAGCGGGATGATGCCGGGAACCTTAAAAACCTGGCGCGGGCAGCATACTGCACAACCAGGGATGACTGCCAGATTGATCATCCTGTTCCCTTGGCCTATACCTGCCAGGAGAACAATATACACAACGCCACGCACGTCACTTATGATTGTGCCAATAACAAATGCGTTGCAGCCCTGCAGGGAAACCTTTACGAAACCTGTGATTTGGCTGGAGGAGAGCATTGCAGAGAGGGAATCAAGTGCTGTATGCAGGAAAAAGACCTGGCCAATTTCTTCCCTATTGGGGTTTTCTATGCGGAGCAGATTGACCAAAAACTGCTGGATCTAGGAATCAATACCATTGTCGCCGGCAAATCCTGGTTTTATAATCAAAATAGTTATCCACAAAATTCTGTTGATCTTATCAGGCAGGCTCAGGACAAAGGGCTTAAAGTCATTGTTGATGACAGCAAATCGGAGTCTTTTATCGATCCATACACTCATTTTCCGCTGCAGCAGGCATTGCAGAACAGAAAATCAGAACAGGAAATAAAGAATGTGGTTAGGGAAGACATCAATAATTTCTGCGGTCTTCCCAATGTCATCGGATTTTATCAGAATGATGAGCCGCACACGGGATGGGGATATGCCGATGAGGAAAATGAGGATCTGCGCATAGGGGTACAAGCCCTCAATCAGTATGGTCAATATCTCTCATTTAATCCGATATACGATGAAAATCTGTTTGAGTGGAACTACCGCATAGGAAACGATGTATTGGTTTATGATGGATATGTCCTTTTTCAGGATACACCCTCCTCCGGGCCGACGAATTTATTTGCTTTTGAAGACCTTATCAAGAGATTCCGACTTGCTGAAGAAAGCGCAAAACAATTCAACAAACCATGGTGGTATGTCCCCCAGGCTTTTGAGGATCCAGCGTTCAATTTCAGGTACCCCTCTTCTGGTGAGCTCTATGAGCAGGTTTATCTTGCGCTGGCATACGGCGCCCAGGGGATTATCTACTTTAGATACGAAGATATCGGTAATGACGCAGGTCTTCTGAAAAAAGTCGCAAATATTGAGCAGCCTGCTGAATTGTACCCTGTTGCTCAGGAAATCAACCAGCAGCTCCAGAAACTGGGACCGCTTCTCTTACGATTGAAACCAACAGGCACTGCGAATTCAAGAATGCTGGATGCGCAGCCAGGGCCTAATCTCATTGCAGGCGGGTTATGGCATGATGACCGAGAAAGCGATCTTCTTGAATGGACCAAGGCAGACAGCCTCCGGATCGTGCTTCACCAGAAGCCAGGCGATGCGGACTTCTTTAATTTTGGCATCCGCGACCATATACNCCTTGCTGAATATCCATATATAAAAATTGCATATGCCATCAACGCATTTAGCCAAGCAACAGGAAGCGGCATTGGCTTTCACCTCCAGCCAAAATTAAATGGCAAACCTCTGGAGAGCAGCAAGATTTACACGACCCACTCCCTCAAGAAAGGCGATTTGTACGAAATATTCAATTTAGAGGATTACCGAAAAGAAAAAGGGAAGGGAACCTCTATCAGCGGTGATGATAGTGAACTTGGTTTCTTTGTCGATTTATATGGCAGCTACGATTCCCTTGATTTAGAAATCAAAAACATAGCGCGGGCAACTGCCGATCTGCCATCTGTGCGATCCGTTTCCGGAAATTTTGAAGTAGGCACGTTTGTTGATGAATCTACTGGGGAAAAATATGTTCTCCTAGTGAACCGGGATGTACAATATTCGGCAGTGGCGGAGGTTGTATTGAAAGAAAATAACATGAAGCTTGTTGATGCGGCAACAGATGAAGCCTATCGCGGGACAAATGAAGGGAGAAACAATAATTTTAAGGTTCATTTTTTGCCGGGCAGGGGAAAACTCCTCAGGATAGAGGGAGAGCATTGCCTTTCCTGCAACACGCAAAACGACTGTGCGGATTTCTGCTGGGCATTTGGGACTGATTGCGTGTACGAAAACGGCATATGCCATGAAAAGGCTTAAAAAACAGGGATGATTATCACCATCTGCGATGGGCTTAGAGGATAGGGTACGGAATCTGTTTGCTGCTGGAGCCANGGCCNTNGNCATNCCTNTTTTNATNCATCTTGGNATCGGCGGATTTGCGGGCGCTCCACCGGCGCAGGCGCAAAGCGTGCAGGCGCGTCCCTCCCGCATCTCCAGGGATCTTGAGGCACCGGACAGCAATGATTTCTTTCCCCTGCGTGTCGGCAACTCTTATGAATACCATGGTTTAGAGGTGACGCATACCAGTACACGCCTGGGCAATTCCGGGCATTCGACAACCATTGACTCGCTCCCTGCGGTAATAGCATACCGGATTCTTTCCCTGTCGCGAAACGACAGTTCGCAGCTGTACACTGTTCTCGTTGAAACGCAGGGGAACGCCGTATCCATACAGCATGTTGACATCGCCGGTGCCCCGACCAAAGATGATACTTCTATAACTGCAGTGAGCAGAACAGACACAATGCATTATCTGGACCGGGGAAACGAGGTATTTAGGATCCAGGGAAAAGATACGCTGTTCATGGGAAGGCATACATATAGCAATGACGATTTTTTTACCTGGGACGAGCATGGGCTGCAGGGAGGCTCGGTAACCAGAGATATCATGCAGGCAATGGATGACATTTTTGATGCCGTCACGCACACATCTTACTCCGGATTCACTGCAAGCCCCCAGGGAAAGACAACCCAAGCGAGACATCTGCTCAACGGAATTGGGCTTTTTGTTGACTCCACATTTGTTGATATCTCTCCTGGGCCGCAGACAGGATACTCGACTGAACTGCGCTATCTGGAGCTCTTCAGATTCTCTCAGCCGCATCCGGACAGCCTGGTTACTGGCATCGGCTTATACGAAGCGGCTCGGGATTTTGCCCTCCACCAAAACTATCCCAACCCCTTCAATCCCCGGACAACGATAACCTACCAGCTGCCGAGGGAAAGCCTTGTTGCATTAAAAATATTTAACCTGATCGGCCAGGAGGTAATGACCTTGGTCAATGGACGGCAGATGCCCGGGACGCATCAGGCTGGTTTTGATGCAGGCAATCTGCCCTCCGGGGTTTATTTCTACCGCCTGCAAACCCCTCATTTTGCAGAAACCAGGAAGATGCTTCTGATGAGATGAGCACTATTCCTTTGTTTACACGCAGCTTCTGTCCCAGCGAAAATATGTTACGGAGACGCATCTATTATCTTTGCACTCTATCCGGTTATTATTGCATCCAAAGATAAACTTTTCAGAGCCGCAATTCTCTTCCGCCCAACCTCGGCAATCGGCTACTGATGCACAAGATTCTTCCATAACAACAAGCGTACCGGTGTCTTTTTCATGGCAGATTAACTCGTATGATTTCGGGATGAGCGGATTCCCTGTAAAAGACGATGAATACCATATGCTGAATAAGACCACTAAGATAATTACCGCAGAAATAATCATTATTTTTTGGTTCATGTAATTAGAAACAAGCAAGCTTCTATATAATATTATGGTTTTGCGCCAAGATCTTCACTTCCTCAGCCGCGCCCCGACCTGCTCCACAATCCACAACCCCCCTTCCGTTATCCATCTCATTATTTATGTGTTTCGTAGCATTATTAATGTGATTAGTAACATAATTTATGTGATAAATCACATAACATATATATAGGAGTGCGCTTTCCCATTCTACCGCATGACCACCATCTCCGAGCATAAGAAGAACATCCAGGAATTCCTGGATGACATCAATGAGAAAATCCGGGCAAACCTTCTTGTCGAACGGCAGAAGATTGTCGGATTTGCCGCCTCAGAGGCTGCGGTTAATCTCTTTGCGGTACTGCTGCACGCGCACCATCTTGTGGAGCCTGGCTTTGCGGTCAACCACCGGTATTTCGCGTCTGAGAAGATTGCCGAAAGCAGGTTCAGCTTCCCTATACCCAAGAAAAAAGAGCTCCTCAGCCTGCTGGTCGGGCAGGAGCAGTACCGAAATGAACTGTGCTACGGCCGCGCAAAAGAAGCTGCCCTGGTCAATTCCGCAGTCAAAAACTTATACACGCTTAAGCGCATTATTGATGAGCTTGTCGGTGATCTGCATGGAAAATAGCCTCTATGCGTACATCTACGACTTTTTATCCGTCGTGTTTGAGGAAGATTCTGTACGGCAGAAGATTGATGCGATTATATTGTATGGCTCTGTTGCGAAAGGCACGTCAGATGCCCAGAGCGATATTGACCTCTTCTTTGCCACGAAGCACCGTAGCAATAATCAGGAAGTGGAGCGCATGATCAAACATGCACTAAACTCATTTGAGGTGCAATCAGAGAAGACCTGGGCACTGCGTGGCCAAGTGCAGCCTATCAGCTATATCATTGGCTCGCTTCAGGATGAAACGTGGAAAAGCCTGCGGGATGAGCTCATCAGCTCCGGCATTGTATTGTACGGAAGCTACCATGAAGCTCCTTCAGGAATCGCCCATTATGCGCTGTTCTCCTATTCCCTTGCATCTCTGGAGAGGAGGCATAAGATGAAATTCATCAGGGCTCTTTTTGGCTATCACCTCAAGAAAGGCAGGACGCTATATACGCAACAGGGGCTATTAGGGAGGAAGGGCGGCATAAAGCTGGGTTCAAATGCTATTCTCGTGCGGCAGCAGGACATCGTGGTTTTCAAGGCACATTTCTCTCAGCACAAGATACGATATAAGATTATGGAAACATGGGTGCGAATTTAAGTTATTCTCTTCAGCCGCGCCCCGACCTGCTCCACTACCTTGGCTGCCATCCTGCTGGCCAGGTTTCCTGCCTCTTCCAGGGGCATGCCATGGGTGATGCCGTAGAGGATGGCTGCCGCATACATGTCCCCTGCCCCGGTCGTGTCCACCGCATTCGCCTGCACCCCGGCGATCATGATGATGGCCCCATGGTCATTGATCAGGCTGCCCTCTTTCCCCCTCTTGAGCACGGCGATCTCCGCGTACTCCCCCAGGGCAACGACCGCCTGCTCTGCGGGAAGGCCGGTGAACGCTGCAGCTTCCTCCTCGTTCAGGAAGACGATATCCGCATACTT